>Ga0316189_10003669_pt1 | contig 14905 bp, 12 predicted proteins | sample LowCovwburrow_MG_FD_204930 | JGI IMG/M metagenome (GOLD analysis project Ga0316189, IMG submission 204930) | Coastal sediment microbial communities from Maine, United States - Lowes Cove worm burrow | ecosystem: Environmental > Aquatic > Marine > Coastal > Sediment | place: USA: Maine...
CGCGGAATCGGTTCCGGTCGTAGTCGTACGGGGTTGCGGTTATGTTCACGGTCGACTCGCCTCTCGAGACGCCGCTTCTCTCCGCTAACCATGAGAGCACAACCGCGCGCTGCCAGGCAAGACGGCCAGCCAGCCGAATCGGCGCTGGAAGCTTGCCGCGATGGGTCGCGTGGCGGATCGCCTTCTCTGTCCGCCCGAGGAGCTGCGCGAGATCTCGGACGTAGAGGATCGCCGGAAGCTCCTCGCCCCGGTTCCCTCTCCTCCGCCCATCCGCACTCCGTCCCATCGCCAACTCCACACACGCCGGCCACTACCTGCATCAACGGCTCAGCGACCGAAGAGCGGCGGGTGTCGAACCTAGAGCGTGATCGTATCGCTGCGAGAGGCGCGGTTCACCGGGAGAGTTCGAGCTTCGTCCGAGCGCTCGTTCTTGCTGAAGGGCTAGACCGAACGCGGCCGCGGAGCCTGCCAGTGCCTGCTCGATGTCGTCGGTGCTGCGGGAGTCCGCCGCCGCTGTCCTGGCGCGAGGTCGGCGGTATGGACAGCGCTCCCGAGGGACAGCACGGCCTGAGGATGGTTGAGCGCGACAGCTAATAAACAAGAGGCCCGTGGCCGAGGGAGTCGAGTTCTCTCCGCCCGCCGTTCCTGCAGGAGATCCGGATCTTTGACGGGACGTTTGTTCTCGCCGAGCACGCTGTTGCAGGGCCGGCGGGGTCGCTTGCTCATGCTGCACCTCCGAGGAGAGCCAGGCTGGTGACCCACCGGACAGCACGGCACGCGATGAGGGCCCGTTTTAGGCGGCGTGAATCAGTGGGTCTTTCGTCCTGGCGGTGACACACCAGGCGGAAGACGGTCGATCGGGCCAAAGCGATCGACCCACTCCTCGACTGTCATCCCATATCGCTTGGCTGCTCGACCAATGCGTGCGCGGTACGTGCGTCGTTTGTTCTCAACCTCGACCTGAGCCGGCGTGAGCTTCGGCCGACCTCTCGCGCCTGGCGTCTCCGGTGGCGCGAGGAGAACCTTGCCGAGAATCGTGATCTGGCGAGCGACGGCATTGAGCCTCTGCTCCTGTTTGATCTGACGTTCTTCGATCCGCCGTACTGCTTCCAGCAACTCGGCGAGCATTTGGGCTGGGTTGGCCATCGTCGTCTGCTGCGCGACCTAGGACTCGAACTTGCGCTGGAAGTCGTCCAGATCAGCCCACACGGGGTCATCGTCGTCGGTACTGCTGCGGCGGGAGTCTTCTGTCGCGGGAGTGACCGCTTCATCGAGCCAGCCGATGTGAGCGAGCCGCTCCTCCGCCTCCCGGATCGCCTCGTCGGTGCGATGGCTCGCCACTCTCAGGATCTGCTCAACCGCAGACGCGGCCGAGTCGCTAACCTGGTCGATGCGCCGGTTGAAGCGAGCATCCGCGGCATCGAGTCGTCGCTCTACTCGCTCTTCGATCCGGGCCTCGATCTTTGCGCTCACCTCGTCGCTCGCCGAAGTCACCAAGCGCTCGATCTCTTCGTCGACCTTCTGCTGGTTCACCCTCCCTGGCCCCACCAGTCGAGTGATGTGGTCCACGAACTCTGCCGCTTCGCGCTTCTGCCTCCGCTCGTTATAGCAGACGAGCCCGACAATACCTCCTACGGCTCCTGCGATCCCGAGGAAGGTCAGCCAGCCAGGAACGCCAGGCGTCTCCGAGTCCGGCGAGGAGTCGTCGTCAGCAGCCATGAGAACACGATGCGCTCTGATGCGGCCGGAGACAAGACGAAGAGTGCTTCGACTCCCGAGCCCGATGATGACGGATAAGCGCTGCTCAGAACCGACCAACTCGCGCTCTCTCGACGGTCGCCAAGAATCTGCCTCAGAAGCCAGGTGGTCTGAAGATCGCGATGAGGGGCGCTCATGAGAGGAGCGGACCTACGCTCTGCCGAGCCCGAGCTCGATCCTGGCGGCCGCGAGTCCGCACGCACTCGAGGACGGATCCTTATCATGCGCGAGCACGTCAGGGTCGATCTCCGCGCTGGCCTCGTCGACCTTGGCTGCGGAAGCGACAACATCGACGGCGCACCGACCTGGATCTGCCCGCGCTCCCGCGTGCTCATGACCGACCCCCACTCTCCGCCAGTCCCAATGCTCGAGGTCCTCCAACCCCAACCGGCGCGAGGGATCTGGATCGAGAGAGCCGAGCGAAGGCACCCCCTGCTCTCATACGCAGCTCGGCAGGATCCGATCATCGAGCGGGCTTCGTCGACGATGACGCGATCGACACAGGGCGTGAAGACGAGCGCCCCAGGCAAAGGCGGAGCGTGCCGATGATGGAGCGAACACGGGCGCAATCGCGCGGGCTCACCGGAGCGAGACGCCGTCATCATCAGCCGAGGCCCAGGATCGGGGCGGACGTAGCCTCTGTGATTCTCTGTCAGAGTTCACAGAGGGCTGAAGCTCGGCGACACCAAAGATCTCGAGATCCAAACGGGTACAGACTTTCTCCGAGGCCGTTGCCACGGCCTGCCGCGGGGTGCTGCGATCTGCAAAAGACCCGGCTGCAATAGAAAGTCTCTGCCGCAGGGTGCTCGAGGACCGCGACTCAATCTTCGGGTCGTCGAGCGCCAACTTCATCGTCGGCCGGCGCAGGTCATCGGCATCCCGACGCGAGCCCTCGCCGACATCGCCGGAGCAACATGGGGGCGAGCTGCCGCGACAAATACCTGCGCCGGATAACGAAGGCCCTTGCGTTCTCGCCCATGCTCCGCGCCCCCACGCCACCGTGGACAACCGGTCCCAACGTCCCAACGTCCCAAGAGCAGCCGGCCGCAACAGTATCGACAGCGCCCTGACCTGGGTCTGCCCGCCACCCGCGTGCTCATGACCGACCCCCACTCTCGGCCAGTCCCGATGCTCGAGGTCCTCCACTCCCAACCGGCACGAGCGGGATCGATAGAGCCGAGCGAAGACAACCCCTCTGCTCTCACACTCAACTGGGCAGGATCCGCTCATTGAGCGGCGTTCATCGATGATGACGCGCTCGACGGAAGGCGTGGAGTTGAGCGAACCACGCCCAAGACCGAGTGTGCTGATGAAGGAGTAATCACGGGCACAATCGTGTGGGCTCATCGGGGCGAGACGCCGGCATCTTCGGCCGATGACGCGAACGACGCGAACGACGCGAACGACGCGAGCGACGCGAACGACGCGAACGACGCGAACGACGCGAACGACGCGAACGACGCGAACGACGCGAACGACGCGAACGACGCGAACGACGCGAACGACGCGAACGACGCGAACGACGCGAACGACGCGAACGACACGAACGACGCGAACGACGCGAACGACACGAACGACACGAACGACGCGATCGACGCGATCGACACAAAGCGTGGATACGAGCGCCCCCGGCCAAAGGCGGAGCGTGCCAATGATGGAGCAAACGCAGGTGCAATCGCGCAGGCTCACCGGGGCGAGACGGCGTCATCCTCAGCCGAGGCCCAGCTCTTGGCGGACGTGGCCTCTGTGATTCTCTGTCAGAGTTCACAGAGGGCTGAAGTTCGCCCGACACCAAAGATCTCGGGATCCAAGTGGGCACGAACTTTCTCCGAGGCCGTTGCCATGGCCTGCCGCGGGCTGCTGCGATCTGCAAAAGACCCCGCGGCAAGAGAAAGTCTCTGCCGCAGGGTGATCGAGGACCGCGACTCAATTTTCGGGTGGTCGAGCGCCAACCTCATCACCGGCCGGCACAAGTTATCGGCATCCCGACGCGAGCCCGCATGCCCAAGCTCGGCTCACATGCTCGGCGCCCATGCTCGGCGCCCATGCCGATTCACGATGAAGCGATGAAGCGATGAGGCGATGAACCGCTGCCTGAACAGACATGTTCATCGCCGCGAACCTGTTCGCTTCACCGCTTGCCAAAAATGACCCACCTCTGCTCGGCAAAAATGACCCACCCGCGAGCTGAGCTGAGCTGAGCCGAGACGAGCCGAGCCGGGCCGAGCCGAGCCGAGCCGAGCCGAGCTGAGCTGAGCTGAGCTGAGCCGGGACGAGCCCTCGTCGGGGGTTCTCTTCGGCGGTCGAGTGAAGTCGCGGAGACGCTGCTCGGGATGCTCCGCAAGCGCCCGTGCCGAATCTGCCGTCGATGGTTCCAACCGCACGCGAGGGCTGGCGAGCGCCAGAGGGTGTGCAGCGAGGCCGCGTGTCAGCGAGACGCGTCGGTCGCTACCACTTCAAGGCGGGCGAGGAGATGCAGCACGACACCTCGCCGCACGAGCCGAAGTCTGCCCATCACCGATGCGGTCACGGCCAATCAGATGCTGGCCCTCGGTGAGCGTTTCGGGTTTGTCTTCGAGGCCCACGCCGTCGGCGACGCCAACCGGTCGGCCCGGGTCGACCGACCCTTGAGCCTCCCCCCATCTGGTGGACACCTCTCAAAACGGAAAGAGAGAAGTCCAGATGGAAAGAACCAAGAAAACTCCAGAATCTGAGCGGGTCGAGTCACCGGAACTCACAGATCGTGGCGCGGTCGTGCTGAAGCCGGAGCCACCCAGGCGAGGGACGTTCACACTGCTACTCCCGGGAAACATCACCTGGGACGAGGAGCGCGATGGGGGGAGTACTCGCCTCGACTTTCGACCGATGACGAGAGCCGAGAAGGTCGCAGCACACCTAGGGGGGACGGTGGAAAAAGAGCCTACAAAAGACTGGCACAAATACCCCTCCGGGGGCGAGACTGCGCGCGAAGCAGCGCCGGACGACGAGGAGGGATCGCGATGAGCAAGAAGAAGAGAAGGACGTTCACAGCGGAGCAGAAGGCCGCAGCGGTAGAGATCGCGAAGGAGGCTGGAGACACACCACTGGCTCAGGTCGCAGAAGAACTCGGTCTGTCCGAGAGCGCGCTACGGAACTGGATCCGGCAGCAGGCGATCGACGAGCGGGGGGATCCCAACGGGCGGCTGAGCTCAGAGGAGCGGGCGGAGCTTTGCGGGCTGCGCAAGGAGCTCAAACGGGTGACGATGGAGCGAGATTTTCTAAAAAAAACTTCGGCGTACTTCGCGAAGGAGACTACGAGATGATCGACGCAGAGAACGGTCACTTTCCGGTGACGATGATGTGCAACCTCCTCGGCGTCTCGCGCAGCAGCTACTACGCGTGGAAGACGCGAGAGCCGTCGGCGCTGGCGGAGGAGAACGAGGCGCTGGCGCGGGATATCGCGACCATCCACAAGGAGAGTCGTGAGACCTACGGGAGCCCCAGGGTTCACTTCGAGCTCAACGTGGGCCGGGCCGAGGGGGAGCGCGTCAATCGCAAGAGAGTCGAGAAGCTCATGCGCGAGCTGGGTCTGTGCGGACGTGCGAAGCCGAAGAAGAAGGCGACGGAGCCAGGGAGCGAGCACTCGCTCGTGGAGAATCTGCTGGAGCGAGATTTTGTGGCCGAAGAACCTGATCAGAAGTGGGCCACCGATATTACATACATCTGGACCGTCGAAGGATGGGTCTACCTTGCGGTGATCCTCGACCTCTTCTCGCGGCGGGTGGTCGGCTGGTCGATGGCCGACCACATGCGCAAGGAACTGCCCCTGGGAGCCCTTTGGGCAGCTCTCGGCCACCGGCGGCCCTCGGCGGAGGGGCTCCTCTTCCACTCGGATCAGGGCTCGCAGTACACCTCTGGAGCCCACCTCAAGGCCCTCGAGGAGGCGGGGCTCACGGCAAGCATGAGCCGTCGCGGTCAGTGCTGGGACAACGCGGTCGTGGAGAGCTTCAACAGCACGCTGAAGACCGAGCTGGTCTACCGCACGATCTTCCTCACGCGAGAATCAGCCCAAGTCGCTATTGCCGAGTGGATCGAGTGCTTCTATAATCGTCAGCGTCGACACTCTACACTAGGGTATGCAACCCCGGTCGAGTTTGAAGAGCGCTTCTACGAGGAACAGCGGAGCCAAGCCGCATAAGAACGGTGTCCACTTTTTGGGGGGAAGGCCACTCGCCGGTGCGCCGAGGTCGATCGTCCCCGACAACCTCACGGCGGCGGTGATCCAGGCGGCCTTCAAGATCGACACACCGGCAGCTCTCAACCGCTCGTATCGCGAGCTTGCGCGGCACTACGGCGCTCGGATCGACCCGACGCCGCCGCGGAGCCCTGGATCAGTGGGCGTGTTCAAGTCTCGCTCGTTCTGGGTTTTTGGGCGGGCTTGTTAACACTTGAGCGCCTCCTTCCAGTACGCGGGGGCGAGTTCGAGGACGAGCGAGCGCGGGTACGTCAAAGCCCTCGCCGCGGAAGTATATCAAGGAGATCGAACCTCGATCCAACAAGAGCAGACACTGTGCTCCTGCCAAGCTTTGCCAACCCCCCGTTCAGCGTTACCCGGAAGCACCCCCAGTGAACTCCCCTCTGGTGTGCCAGCACCGTAGCGAAAGCTCCGCTATTTGACCGCTCAAGGCTAACCGTGTAGTCCCCCCTCATTAAGACTCTCTCAAAGTCCCGCTCGAAGTCGCGCATGCACCTTCGTAGCCCTTCGTCAGAAACAGCCTCGGCAAGCACAGCTTCCGGAGCGAGACCAGACTCTGATGATGGAAGCGCTGCTCTCGTCAGCAGACCAGGAGCACCCCGGACGAATTCTGGCCCTAGTCCTGCACTTGCCTCTCCCTGCCCCTCTGTCTCGCTGCGACTCGCGTTGCGCCTATTCATGTCCAGTGCATTCGCGTCGGGAGGCCCTGAGACGGCAGCTCTAGTGGTCTCACGAAGGCGTGCAATAGACGCGAGTTCGACGCCGCGAGCGACAGCCCCACCACCTCGCCACATCACCCAGGCCCCTGCACCCACCATGAGGACTAGGACTAGCAGAGCAATGACGACATATCTTGCGCTCGGGGCGAGCTTGCTGCAACCACGACTCGACGTCCTGTCCGAGCGACCTGTACCGAACTGCTCACAAAGCTCGTCGATCTCCGTCACTCTCCCTGGAACTTCCTTCCGCAGAGCCTCCCAGAGTTCACTGTTCAACAGCCCCCTGCCCTCGAGCTTGTCGCAAACCTCAAATACGACCTCGGAGAAGCAGCACTCCCAGTCGATAGAGTGAGCGAATTTCTCTCCAATGTTGTGTCTGATAAGTCGCCTCAACTCACGCCCTTGGAAAGAGGATAGGAGAAACTCGTACAGGAGTTCCCTAGAACTGGACTTCGACATGCGTTCCCCGCAGGAAGACCGACTTTCGAGGTCGTTTCCGCAACCTGGAGAGAAGCATCAGCACTCCCCCCGTAACTGCGAGGGCAGAGCCCGTGATGACCCCGCCCAACATGGCCCTCCTGGCGGAGACTGGCCCAGGGTCTGTCGGTGCTTCATCACCGAATGTAATTTCCTTTATGAAGACTGAGACGCCAACAACTGCAGCACCACCAATAAGACCCACTCCCAAAGCCGCACCACCGGCGCCCCACAACCTCTGACGAGTGCGCGGCTCTCGACCGATTTCAGCGTCCCCTCCTCCAGGAGGGACACGAGCAGGGCGATCTTGTTGTTGGCCGCCTGGCCCTCGCCCCGAGAGATCAACGAGAGAGCCTCCTCCCACAAGAGCTGACTCAGTCGCCTCGACCTTCGGAACATCAGAAATCCCGGATGAGTGGCGGACCTGCGTATCTCCCCCACGACCATTGCCGAGCAGTCCACTTCGCCTCATAAGTTCTTCGCCCCGCAACAGGAGGCGAGAGTTCGTACACACTTGCCAATCAGTCTTGGAACCCGTGCATGGACTTCCCGGCAGGCCGAGGCTTCGCCTCCGCATCTCTGCATATCTCTCATATCGGCCATATTCGTCCGGAGCTGCACTTCCCTGGGACAGAGCGAGATCATAGATTTCCGTGTCGAGAACCGGGGGGATCCCCGCGTGGACAGCACCAGCCCTGCTTGAGCGACCTCTAGGTCCGCCTCGCGAGAGCTGTGGAGTAGCGACCTCGGCAGAACTCCGCGCTAGTGCATTCTTTGTTCGACCAAGTTCAGACAGGAGTTCGCAGGCATCTCGCACCTCGGGCTGGCTCGTACTCTGTAGGCATGATCGCTCCATGTCCCGTGTGACGAATCCGAAGGCGACTCCCTCGATCTCTTCAAGTGTGGGTAGGTCTGCCGGATTTGCCCTCTTCAGATCCCGCAGCCGGAGGTCGAGGGAACGTCGACCGAACGTTCGCCAGCACGCCAGGACAGACTCTTTTGTCTCAACCGCACTCTTCGATGTGACCGCAACGCAGTCGCGGTATGCGTCCTCAAGGAGGGTCGCGGCTGAGCTGAGGTCAGCATACTGCTCGACTTGTTCCACTGCACCCTCCAGCCGAAGGACGTTCTGCTCTCTACAGGCGTCTAGCACCAACTCACTTGCGTGCTCGTGGCACCCAACCCCAAAGCGCTCAAACATGCTCGCGACCTCTATTACGAGCGGCGCGAGACTGCACTTGCCAGCACACTCTGCCACTGAAGCCTGCTCAAGGTCTTGAAAGAGGAACCACGCCTCGTCGAACCTGCCGGTTTCTCCTGTTGTTGTCATATAGCTCTGAAGTGCCTTCTTACTCTCCCGACGGGCACCTTCAAAATTCCCATTATCTACATGGAGAGCCGACCGGCGAGAGAAAGACCACCAAGGCCACTCATCAGATCCGAGAATCTTCGCGACGCTGCAATCCGCATTGAATGCATCGCACGCAAGCGGAAACGAGTCGTACTGTGCGACGCACACCGGACCCTCTGAGCGCTCGCCGCCCAGGGCCATCACAGCCATGGCAATCTCTCCACACCTCCGAACTGCGCGTATATTCGTGCGCCTGCTGGCGTCGAACGAACTCTTATACAACAAGATTGCACGGGATGCGTGAGTGCGATAGCACTTGTGCACACTCTCCTCCAACACGCACTGCTGATAGCCCGCATGCAGTGCTTCAGCTTCAGACCACAGTGAGTACGACTCCTCGTGAGCGGGGCTCGCCGACTCAAATGAGCCCTGAATCGTTGACACAAGCACGGCACAAGAGAGGACTAGGTGCATGGTCGCGATACTGTGTGCGGGTTTTCAGGAAGGGTGTGTTTCAGAGCCAAGTCACAATTCACTTTCAAATTTCGCGTGGTATCCCTAGTGCCTGACATCTCGAAACTCCTGTCGGAGCGGGAGAGTCTGGCGCTGCAACACTTCGGACTTGTCCACGACTCATTTCTACCCATCACCAGCTCCTCGTCAAGAGCGTTTTCGCACCAGGTGCTCACGGACGACCCAAGGCCCGACTTTTGGTAGCCTGCGACCCGTGCCGAAGCCGCCAACCGCCGACCGCCGACCGCCGACCAGTCAGGATGAGGTTGGTCTCACAGTTGTTTCATCACTCACACCTTGGGATCTTCTCGCTGCGTGGGATTGGTGCGAATTGCGCTCCCGGATCCAAGCTGAATTGGATCACGTACCGCCCAACGCCACCCACAGCAAAAGACGTGCCGCAGAACACGCAATCATCCTCACTTTTCCCCAGAAATGGTGATTCAACACACCGAAGATCGAAAGGCCTCGTGGAGGCCGACACAAGCAGCACGATGGGCTGGGGTGCATGCGTAGGTACCTCCTGACCCCAGAGAAGTTGGACACCGTTGCCCCCCCCCACACCATCCTCTCCCAAAGTATAGGTCTGCCCGTGCTCCAGCATGATGCCTCTTGGCTGTGATGCCGATAGAAGACGAACTCCGCGACTGACACCAACCCCGAGGATACTGACATACACAGGTGTCTCGCTCCGCGAAGTCAGCCGCACATAGATGTGCTCTCCCACATGCAGCCTAGTACCGCTCAGCGGAAGCGGTTCTGCGACCTCGCCGCGGAGACGCCCCCACCCCACTTCGACGAGCGACTGTCGGCACTTCTCCCCGGCCGCGCCCCAGGCCACACGAAGCTCACGGACACGTGCGAGCTGCTCCAATACTCCCAAGAGCGCAGACATCTCCGGAGTGCTCTGCGAGAGGCTCTCCATCGTCCACGGGTTACGGACAAGGAGTCCCTCGTGGTCCTTGAGTCGCACGAGCTCCCCGTCACACGACAGGGTCGCCAGCGCTGGACCCTCGTTGGGCTCCTGGACAACGAGGCGACTCGAGGCCGCCAGCGCGCTCTCCAGCGCATCACGGAGCACCCCCGCCGGGAGTTCGAGCCGGACAGGGTGACGCTGCAGCTCAAGAACCCGAGGGAAGGCTCGAGTGCCAAGTGGTGGGGTGCGGGCACCCTCCTTCTGAAGGAGGACGACTTGAGCACGTTCGCTCCCCACCTCCACCACCTCCGCCTCCGCGAGAGCGAGCTCCTGATCGCCGATATTCGCATTCGGCGGCATCAGGAGGTATCGACTCCCGGTGCGCACCCCGTGGAGAGATCCTCCGCTGAGGTAGGGCACACCTTCACGGGAGCTCAAGATCAGGACATCGGTGTGGCTGTGCTCTTCGGTCGAAAAGAGCGCGCGACCCAGGGGCCCGTGAACCTCTGGAACTTGGCCCGCGTGGCCCGCGACGACTCGCGCCTCGACGAGCCCGCCGATCGCCTGCCAGGTCGCAGCCTCTGAGGCCTCCTCCAGGACATCGGCGAGGGCGCTCGTGAGCAGGCTGCCGACTCTTCCGTCTTCGCGGCAAACCTCGAACGCCAGCTGATCTGATGCACACGCGAGGATGCACACCGCCTGTGGGCTCCGCTCGACGTATGTCGCGCGAGAGCCTAGATCATAGCCCTGAGCGATCAACCACTCCCGGTGAGCCTCCACATCGTCCCGCCAGGGGATGGGGATGCTCTTAGAGACGAACTCCCCGCCCCTCACCATGGCCGCGGCGTGGCAGCAGTCGAAGACTGCTGTGATGTTGGACGTTCGCAGGGCGAGCTCGGCGAGCTTGCAGGACAGCTCCGACTGAAAGATCCCGCGGAAATCGTCACGAGTGTGGTCAACGGGAACGATACACGTGTAGTGACGCGGCTCGTGCGGGCGCGCCAGGGAGTGGCGAGGGTTGGCGATCCTGCCTCCATGCCCCGAATAGTAGAGGAGAACAGGATCGCCGGCGTCCGTGTCGTGGATGAGCGCGTCAAGGCCGTCGAGAATTCCCTCGCGGGTCGCGTTGTCGTCGATGAGGACGCGGCGCTCAAAGCCGAGGTCCGCGAGGACGGCGTCGATAGACTCGACGTCGTTGTGGGTCCCCCGCAGACCGTAGGTCTGAGCCCCAATCAGGAGCGCACGGCGTGTCACGGTCACTCCTCAAGCGGGAAGGGCTTGCCCTTCTTGATGATGATCGTCGTGTGGGTAGTGCTCTTCGCCGCCGAAGTGGACGCCGGCACTGCGGAGAACATGACGCTCAGGTTCGCTGCACCGTCAGCTCGCGGCGAACGGCAGCCGCTCGGATGACGCTCCCACTCGATGCTCTCGCCCGTAGGCATCGTCGCCGTCGCTCGGACTCGGTAGGTCGTGCCGTGAGCGACGAAATCCGTGGCCTCGAAGACGACGCCCTCGTCTTCCTTCAGCTCGAGATCCGCCGTCAGCGACTCATGAGAGGGCTTCACGGCGACGCGGGGATGCTCAAACGCGAGCAGCAAGCCGGAGTCGCCGAGGGAGAGGGAGACAGGGACGTTCAGGGTTTTCATTGTTCACTACCATTCTCTAGGCTGTCGCCTGGTGTTTGGGAGTTGAGGCTCGCGAGGAGCTTCTCAAGCTCATCGACGAGCTCTGTGTTTGATACGGACTTGTAGTATGTGAGAGATTGCGAGGCGTGCTCTCGAATGCTCGACGTGCTTCCGCCCGTCAGAGCGAGCGTCTTTGCGAGCAGGAAGCGGACCTCAGCTTGGGACGACAAGTCCTCCGGCTCCGAGAGTCTCTGAAGAGCTTCCTTGAGCGGTGCCAGAGCGAGCTCGGGCTGCTCCTCTGCGAGAAAGAGGCGTCCCTCCACACGCAGCGCTGAGATGCGGAGAGAGCGGAACGAAGGGCAATCAGACGGCTCACCGCGAACGGCTTGTTTGATATCCGCGTGTGCCTCCGAGTAGCGATGAAGATCCGTCAGCGTTGCGGCGCGATCGATGAGCAGCACGCTGCGCTCGCACTTGAATCGACCGCTCGCCGGCTCAAGAAGAGCGAGCCCCTTGTCGTAGGCGGCCAAGGTCTCGTCGAGCCTTCCGAGCTCGTGCTTCGCAGAGCCGAGGCTCTTGTAGGCGAGCGCGCGTCTCCCGCGAGTACTCGCGCCCGTACCGGCCAGGCTCTGGATCGCGGACTCTGCATGAGTCGCGGACTCGTCAAGCTTGCGCATCTTGCGGTAGATCTCGGAGAGGAGAATCTGCCCATCGGCGAGATCGCTGGTGTTGCCCAGGCTCTTGTATGTGGAGGTGGCCTGCTCCGCGAGCCTCGCCGCCTCGACGTATGAGCCTACCTCGAAATGTGTCGCCGCGAGGTTGTATGCATCATCCGCAACTCGGGGGTGCTCCTCTCCCAGGACGTCAACATTTAGCCGCAGACTTTCCTTGTAGTGACTCGATGCTGCGTCTTCCTCCTTCAGATCGGCAAAGACATTCCCCAGGTTCTGGTGTGAGTTGGCCTGAAGCAACCGTGACTCGCCTGGCAGCCCCTTCCGGATCTCCAAAGCCTCGAGGTGGAGGTCGCGCGCCTTCTCAAGTTCCTCCGAGCGGTGAGACTCTCCCTCCGAGACGGAGAACGCAAGGAGGCCGCGATTGTTCAGGAGCTCGGCGTCGCGCCATCGATCGCCGAGTGCCTCTGCTTCTGGAGCCCCGCTGTCGACACCTCGCCATTGACCGCGCCGAAGGCGAGCCAACTTCTGTTCGGCCTGGCGCGCCCACTCATCTCCACGGACAGCATCTCGCAACTCCAGCGCTGCGGTCTTCGTCAGAAGCATTGCGACGTCGGCGCTCAGTTCATGGAGGTTGTTCACCTCTGCGAAGTAGCTGGCCTTGTAGAGCGCATCGCGTGCAGCTTCACCGTAGTGGAGAAGCTGCTTGGTTCGACCCGAGGCAAGAAGCGCATCGGCGATTGCAGGTTCAAAGCGAACGTCAAGGGCGAGCTCGAGCGCTTCCTCGGTGCTCTTGTCGGCGGCGACATAGTGACCCGCAAGCTCGAGGACCTTTGCATCCGCGAGCTTGTCTCGCACAGGCTCCAGAGCCTCTTCCTGGCTCGGAGTCGGCTTTGGCATCTGAGACGCGTGCTCACACTGCCCGGCCGCGTTCAGCAGAGCTGCGGCTTCGAGACCATGCATGATTTTCTCCCGATCTAGGACAGGTCCAAGGAGTTTGACGAGGGAGTCAAGTTCTCTTCGTCGTTGATCAAGGCACGCAACGCGCGCGTCGAAGAGCTCCCCGGACTGGGTACCATCCTTGAACGTCGCGCCACAGACACGGCCATACGAGTCTACCCACTCCGTCGTGTAGCCATCTAAGAGCGCGCTCAGGTGTTCGAATGCGTTGGTGCTCGTCGGATCTTTGAGCGCATCCACAGCGTTCTCGAGCGCGTCTCGCTGATCTGGCCAGACCGTGGCGATCTTGCTTCCTGCATCGGCGCAGGGATCAACATCCTGGGGCTTGAGAGCGAGGACAACGAAGGCACTCGTGATGGAAAGGACCGCACCCCGACGTATCCATCTATGTCGGCGGGTCCGGTAGTCTAGCGCCGTCAAGAAGGCTGCCATCGACGCAGGTCGCTCCTCAGGACGGGCGCGGAGACCACGGCGAACGAGTTGGTCGAGCCAGCGCGGCACCTTCGCGTCTGCAGGCGCGGGTACGGGCATCGTCTCTTCCTTGGCGAAGAGATATGCGACCGTGGAGCCCGCCTTCCACGGGAGCTGTTCGTAGAGAGCCTCGTAGAGCGACACGCAGAACGCGTAGAGATCGCTCCGCGGCTCGCAGTCCCCGCGGAATTGCTCAGGAGGCATGTATGCAGCTGTCCCGTGGGCCTGGCCCGTGACAGTGATCCGCTCGCTGAAGAGATCGGGGTTTGTGGCCCGGTTGTGCGTAGCTGTGACAGGCTCTGGCGACATGCCTCCGTTACGGGCGAGCCCGAAGTCGGCGACCTTGACCTCACCACTCTTGTCGACGAGGACGTTGTGGGGCTTGAAGTCGCGGTGCACGATCCCTTGCGCATGGGCGGCGGCGAGGCCACGGCCGGCGGCAAGGTACAACTCGACGACTTGCTGCCAAGTCTTCCCTTTCTGAGCTTCCTGAAGAGTCGTGCCCTCGATGTAGTCCATGACTATGTGGACTACGCCGTCTTCATCACCAGCGTCATGCACTCGCACAATATTCGGGTGATCGAGCCTCGCAAGGGCCTGAGCCTCCCGGAGCAGGCGAGCATGCTCATCAGCGTTGTCGAGGCTCGGATCGAGATCTAGACGAACCACCTTCACCGCAACGGGGCGGTGCAACTGGAGGTGCTCGCCTCCGAGAACAGCCCCCTTCGCGCCAGAGCCAAGCACACGATCAAGAGCGCAGCGGCCAAGCCGAGGACGCTCGATCCCACACTCGGCGAAGAGCTCCGGTACATCACCAAAGGTGTAACAGAAGGCACGATATCTCATCACCTCCCCCACGACATCTCGCGTCCGACGGGGTGTTCTGACTTTGCTATCTCCAGCCTGGCTGGAGCCAACCTCCGTAGCGGCAAACGGGTCGCTGGGGCTACAGGTGTCGCCTGACAGCCCTGCGCTCATGTCGTGGTCGAGCATCTTGATCTCGTAGTACGGAGACCGAGGCGATCGATCCTCGGGTCTCACGAAAAACGTGGAGCATCGAGGGGCGCGCGATCCCGCGCTGCAACCCCCCTGTCTCAGCAAAGTTGTCGCCTCAACCGACAACCAACAAGCGGGGCGAGATCAGAACCAAGCTGAAAGATGTGCAAACCAACCCCTGAAGATTTTGCGACGACCAGTACCGAAGAATTCG
>Ga0316189_10003670_pt1 | contig 14904 bp, 16 predicted proteins | sample LowCovwburrow_MG_FD_204930 | JGI IMG/M metagenome (GOLD analysis project Ga0316189, IMG submission 204930) | Coastal sediment microbial communities from Maine, United States - Lowes Cove worm burrow | ecosystem: Environmental > Aquatic > Marine > Coastal > Sediment | place: USA: Maine...
GGTAGTCGTCATGTACATTCGTCCCCTCATATGGGTTGTTGCTCTGGTTCTTTTGGCCGCTTTTCCGGCGGCGGCGCAAACCGCGCCGTCTTCGGGCGAGGAGGTCACCAGTTCAGGTTACTTCCGTGACCAAGACACGCTGCCGGGGGCTTATCGTCTCTATCAGCAAAAACCCAAAAAGCTTAACTGGATATGGGGCGGTGGCCCTTACCAGCGCGGCGTTCGTCGGTCATCTTTTAAAACAGATGCCCACGAGGGTGTTGCCGATTACAGTCCTCGTACCCTGTGTACGCAATGCCACACTGAACATACCAAAGACATGCATATGACGCGCATGGGCATCACCTGTGTCCAGTGCCACCGTGACGACCCCATTGCAGGTGTTTATCAATACTATTCTGCGATGAACCCGGTCCGCCGTCATGCTTATGTCTGTGCCAAGTGTCATGAAGGAGCAACGCCATCTTTCGCTTCTTATGTGATTCATGAACCCAGTCCACTGGCCATGGAAACGCAAAAGGACTTTCCGTTTCTTTTCTACGCCACTTGGTTCATGTCTATTCTTGCCGTTGGTGTATTCGCATTCTTTATCCCCTATGTCGGATTGTGGGGTTTGCGAGAATTTATAGACAAGCTGAAGAAGGGAAAACGTCATGACAATTAAGTCTTCCCGTTTAAAACGCTTTTCTCTTTCTCAGCGGTTATGGCACTTTGCTCTTATCGTTTTGTTTATGGCCATGGGCGTCACGGGCATTGCCTGGATGTACATCGAAACAAGCTGGGGCCAAGCCTTGGCCGCCCCGTTTGGCGGCTGGCGTGGCGTGTTGTACTGGCATCGCATTGCGGGCCTGATCTTCATGGCGGGATTTGCCCTGCACATTTTGTACTTACTCAGTTGTATCGACTGGAAAAAATTTCCCAAATCTTTACTGGGGCCAGATACCTTGGTCTATCAGTGGGCTGATGTAAAAGGGTTCTTCCAGCATTTATTGTGGATCTTCGGGCTTGCAAAAGCCCCACGGTTTGACCGCTGGAGCTGGTGGGAAAAATTCGATTATTGGGCGGTTTGGTGGGGCCTTATTATCGTGGGCTTTACGGGGTTAATTCTCTATGACCCGGTGATGTCCAGTGACTACATGCCCGGTTGGTTGCTTAACGTAGCCCTTTGGGTTCATCGCATCGAAGCGGTGCTGGCCATGGGACATATCTTTACAATCCACTTTTACGTTGAACACTTCCGCCCGACGGCATTTCCCTATAACGATTCAATGTTTGATGGGTCAGTATCTTTAGAACATGCCCGCGACGAGCATCCAAAATGGGTTGAACGCCTTGAACGTGAAGGAAAACTCGACGCGGCCTTGCGGCCCGAGCCTCCCGTTGTGATGCGCATTCTGTACTTCATGGTCGGTTATGCGATCATGGCTCTGGGCCTGTTCCTCTTAATCTTTGCCTTACTCAATTTCGCTGCAATAACGCTTTTATAATGAGGCCGATCGCTCAACGGATTGAATTTTAAACCCACTCACAATGACGATGTGAGTGGGTTTTTTTAACAATCTATTTGCGATGAAAAAGGGCATGAAGATGGGGCCGCCCTAGGTCGGGACGGGGGAGAAAAGAAGAGAAGTGAAGCGTTGGCTTATTTCTTTTTAACAGAAGCCTTGCGGGCCGCTGATAGGTTTTGATTGGTTTTTTGGACGCCGGCGCGCAGTTGTTTGGCGCGGGCTGCATCGATACGGGCTTGAACGCGGGGACTGATCCACATTTCTTTGGTTTCAGCGCCCGTTTTTTTGCAAATTTGAACGACTTTGGCGCCATCAATGCCTGGGGTTAAGTCAACTTCTTCCGCTTTCATTAACGCCCGACCAAACTCATTTCCAGAAAACTTACTATGGGGCCACCATTTGTCTTCTTTGAGGACCATGATGCCAAGAAAAACATCGTTGGGGTTTTCAGGTTGATTAGACATTGTTCAATTGCACCATCTTGTTCGTCGTAAGTGATTGCGTTGTCCCTTAGCATAATTAATTTGCCCTATAAAAAGCGAGTCAAAATAATGAGAATTTTGTTTTTTTTTGAAATAATAAGGGAACAGGCACAATTAAGTGAGAACCATTCACCATTGATGCCTATGCGTTGTGGTTGGGGCGTGTTTTTGGGCTTATTTAATCGAAGCGACTTCGACAGGGGCGTTAACTTTTAACGGCATGCAGCCGAATTTCTTCTTTTTTAAGAATCGGCAGGCACGGTAAGCTTGGTTTTTGGTTATGCCCAAGACCCGACCGCGATAAAGGACCCGACCATTCTTTTTGAGCAAGGGGGTCACCTCAACATCACCGTCAGAAAGATACGAAGGGGCTATGCCCATAGCCCGTACAGCGATGGCATAGGCGGGGGCGTGGGTTTTGTAGGCCCCAACTTGAACCCCCCAGACCAAACGCCCTGATTTAGACCGTGAAGCGGTTCGTGTTTTGGTTCTGGCTTTCGCTTTTTGGGATTTTGTGCCGTATGAAGCATATTGCGGCGCGACCTTAGACCAGCCTTTTTCCAGCAAGCTCACCATATGGCGATTGCGGGTCTTTGAATTTTTGGCGCCAAAGACCACACCGATCAGGCGTTTGTTGCCGCGTTTGACCGAAGCGACGAGATTAAAGCCAGAGGCCCGGATATATCCCGTCTTGATGCCATCGGTGCCTTCGTAATCAATCAGAAGCTTGTTGTGGGTTTTATAAGTCTTGCCCGCGTACGAGAACCGTTCTTCGGAAAAGTAGGCGTATTTGCGGGGGTAGTGCAAAAGCATGGCCCGGGCGAGTGTCGCCATGTCGCGGGCCGAAGACATTTGGCTTCGATGCAAAAGGCCGGATGCATTTCGAAAGGTGGTGTTCGACATGCCAAGATCGCGAGCTTTTGCGGTCATAAATAAAGCAAACTTGCGTTCCGTCCCGCCCATGTGTTCAGACACAGCGGCAGCAACGTCATTGGCCGATTTAACAGCCAAGGCGCGGATCGCATTTTCAACGCTGATGGATTGTCCGGGCTGAATGCCAAGCTTTGACGGGGGTTGGCGTGCCGCGCGATGCGACATGACAATGCGGTCATCTAAGCGCATGCGACCTTCGTCTAGGGCTTCGAACATTAAATAAAGGGTCATCATTTTGGTTAGGGATGCCGGATAGTTGCGGGTGTCTGCGTTGACTTCGTGCAGAACTTCCCCAGTGCCAGCGTCTAAAACCAGAGATGCATATTTGGCATGTGCGGGGAAGGGAGCTGTGAACAATATCGCAAAAGCAACCAACGCCGCGCTGAACGCGTGCTTTGTCAAAAACGATCGAGCTTGAAACGCCCGTGCTTTTTGTTGGTTGATCAAGACGCTTTCTTCCCCAAAAACAAACCCGCAGTCCCTGTTTTGAACCGTGTTTTGAACCGTGTTTAGAAACTTGCAAGCCCACGATTGTATGCGAATGTGCGCGAATCGGGCACGGGCCGCAAGTTCAAACTGACGTCGCATCTTTAATTTCGTGCGGCTTATCAGATTGATTCAAGCATTTTCCCTCATTTCGCCTAAAAATATCGTTAAGTTTCTATACCTTTCTTGAAGTTCAAGTTCAGGCTATGATTTAGCCCACATAAAGGATTCCCATGGAGCTGATTTTGACCAAAGCAAGCCTACCCCCAAAGCCCCCAAGTGGCCCCGGTAATCATGATGATGATGGGGATACAGGCCTTGCCCTTAAAACACGTCCAAAGACGAAAAAACCGTCTATGTACAAAGTGTTGCTGCTGAATGACGATTACACGCCCATGGAGTTTGTGATCTTTATTTTGGAAAATATTTTCAACAAATCTCATGACGATGCGATCAGCATTATGCTGCACGTTCATCAAAAGGGTGTTGGGGTTTGTGGGGTGTTTACACACGACGTTGCTGAGACCAAATCGACACAAGTTATGGAACTTGCCCAAAAAAATGAGCATCCTTTACAGTGCACAATTGAAAAAGATGCCTAAATATACAGTAGGCCCCGAAATGAACGAGCGGAGAAAGATAAAGCCATGCTTTCAAGAAACCTAGAACAGACGTTACACCGCGCGTTGAACATTGCGGCTGATTACCGCCACGAATTTGCAACGCTGGAACACCTATTGCTGTCTTTGGTTGATGACCCTGATGCGGTGTCGGTGTTGCGGGCGTGCGAAGTTGATTTAGATCGTGCGCGTCTTGAAATTTCCGACTTCCTTCTCAATGAATTGGATTTGCCGAAACTGGACGGTCTGGAAGACCCCAAACCGACGTCGGGTTTCCAACGCGTCATTCAACGCTCGATTATTCATGTTCAATCGTCGGGTCGCGAAGAAGTTACCGGGGCAAATGTGTTGGTGGCTCTGTTCTCTGAACGCGAAAGCCATGCGGTCTATTTCTTAGCAGACCAAGACATGACCCGCTTGGACGCCGTGAATTACATCAGCCATGGCATTGCCAAAGCCCCGGGTGCATCCGAAGACCGTCATGTTTTGGGCGCGGATGCGGGGGGGGATGGTGACGGCGAAGAAGGCGACGTCAAATCTGGCAAGGATGCTCTGGAAACGTACTGCGTGAATTTAAACGCCAAAGCCATCGACGGTAAAATCGACCCGCTGATTGGGCGCGCAGAAGAGGTTGACCGTACCATTCAAGTGCTGTGCCGCCGCACCAAGAACAATCCGCTTTATGTTGGTGATCCGGGCGTGGGTAAAACCGCCATTGCCGAAGGCCTGGCCCGGCGCATCGTTGAAACCGACGTACCCGAAGTTCTTCATAATGCGGTCATTTGGGCCTTGGATATGGGCACTTTGCTGGCCGGAACCCGTTACCGGGGGGATTTCGAAGAACGTCTTAAGGCGGTGATGAAGGAAATGGAAGCCGATCCCGAAAACATCCTCTTTATCGATGAAATTCATACCGTCATCGGGGCCGGGGCCACGTCAAGTGGGTCTATGGATGCCTCGAACATCTTGAAACCGTCTTTGGCTTCGGGGGGATTGCGGTGTATCGGGTCCACGACCTATAAAGAATATCGCAATCATTTTGAAAAAGACCGGGCCTTGGTGCGTCGTTTCCAAAAAATCGACGTGGCTGAACCCAGTGTCGAAGACACCGTGAAAATCTTAAAGGGCCTAAAGCCTTATTACGAAGCCCATCACAAGGTCCGCTATACCGAAGCAGCACTCAGGTCTGCCGTGGAACTGGCTGCGCGCTATATCAATGATCGCAAGCTGCCCGATAAAGCCATCGACGTGATTGACGAAGTCGGGGCCTCTCGCATGTTGGTGCCACTCGCAAAGCGCAAAAAGACGGTATCTGTTAAAGATGTGGAAAACGTGGTGGCAAAAATCGCCCGCATTCCCCCCAAAAGCGTCTCCAGCGATGACAAAAAGGTCTTGAAGTTCTTAGACCGCGACTTGAATGCCATGGTTTACGGTCAAGACAAGGCGATTACAGCCCTGTCTGGGGCCATTAAACTGGCCAGAGCCGGCTTGCGTGAACCCGACAAGCCCATCGGCTCTTATCTGTTTTCCGGCCCCACAGGCGTCGGGAAGACCGAAGTGGCGCGTCAGTTGTCCATGACCATGGGCGTGGACTTGGTGCGCTTTGATATGTCGGAATACATGGAACGCCATTCCGTATCGCGCTTGATCGGTGCACCACCGGGCTATGTCGGCTTTGAACAGGGCGGTCTTTTGACCGATGCCGTGGATCAACAACCCCATTGTGTGTTGCTGCTTGATGAAATCGAAAAAGCTCATCCTGACTTGTTTAATATTTTGCTGCAGGTCATGGATCACGGCAAGCTGACCGATAACAACGGCAAAACCATCGATTTTCGCAATGTGGTGTTGATTATGACCACCAACGCAGGCGCCGCAGATCTTGCTAAACCCGCCATTGGCTTTGAACGCAGCACCCGCGAAGGCGACGATAGTGAAGCCATTGAACGCATGTTCACGCCAGAATTTAGAAATCGCCTCGACGCCATCATTCCCTTTGCCAACCTATCGCCCGACGTTATGGGCCGCGTGGTTGATAAGTTCATCATGGAACTGGAAGTTCAGTTGGGCGAACGTAACGTCACGATTGAGCTCACCGATGAAGCGCGCGAATGGCTGGCGAAGAAAGGCTATGATCGCTTGTTTGGCGCTCGTCCTTTGTCTCGGGTTATCCAAGAACACATCAAAGGTCCGCTGTCTGAAGAATTGCTGTTTGGTAAATTGACCCATGGCGGGGTGGCGCTTGTCACGGTCGAAGACGGCCTTATTTCGTTTGATTTTCCACAAGCACCAGCAAAGCCTAAGCGCCCGAAAAAGAACAAATCGAAGACTGGTGGCAAAAAGCGCAAAGGTGGATTGCCCGTGAAAACAAAACCTTCGGGAATGTCCCCCGTGCCAGTGGTTTTAAAATAGACTCACAGATCTAATTCTAATTTAAAGCCTGCCTTTTCTGCCTAGGCAAAGCCTGCCGCGTGACCCAAAACTGCCTCGCCTGTGGTGAACGTGCGGCGTGTTGTTGTTTGATCTATTGCATTAATTAGTGCTTTTAATAGTCTGTTATGAAAAGAACTATTGCACCCTCTTAATTCAAAACTTAAACCTGGCATGGCCTATGCAATGTCTGTAGGAAACAGGTACGTTTTGGTCTGACCAAGGCGAAATTTGAGGAGAAAAAAGATGACCGTAGAAGTTTCCCTAGGCCGTAAATTCAACGCAAACCATCAGTTGGCTATTATTTTAGCTCGTCATTTGGGATTGAATGGTGCGCGACAAGCTGCGGGCAAAAACGGCTGGAAAGGCGTTTTGGCGGCTCTTGAAGAACAAGATGAAATCATCACGCGTCCGCTCTCGTAACGCATAAAATCAGCGCGCAGATGGACAGGGCAGTTCGCTAGAAAGGCGGGTCTGTCCCGGTCCTCTGAACGGCAGCGTTAACCGTGTTCCCGGTTGCAAGTTAAATTCGCGCATGGATGGCGTGCCTGAGGCACTGCCGGGGCGCGCCCGTTTCACTTTGGCCGTCATACACACCTGACAGACGTTCACGACCGTTTCGCGCCCGACTTGAGGATCGCGCAGCAAACGGATGCATTTGTTGATGGCAATCGCGTGAGCCGCATCAGCAAAGACGACGGAGCTCAAGAGAAAAGCCGCTAAGGCCAGTTTTATAGGATTCGTCATGCCTCAGTTTACCCCACTTAGACGTCCTGTCGATACGGGCTTTCTGTCATCAAAGCTTCGCGTTGATTGAGGACGGCTTGGCGTTCTTGATCTAGAAAGGACGAGACTGCCTTGCGAAAGTCCTCATTGGTGATGAAATGGGTCGAATGGGTGAGTACGGGCAGGTAGCCTCGGGCAATTTTGTGCTCGCCTTGCGCCCCGGCTTCGACCCGTTTCAAGCCGCGTTTGATGGCGGCGTCTATGGCTTGGTGATAGCAAAGTTCAAAGTGCAGAAATGGCACGTCTTCCCGACAGCCCCAATAGCGTCCGTAAAGGGCCTCATCACCGATGAAATTCAAGGCTCCTGCGATGATGTCGTCCCCGCGATAGGCCATGATCAACACCATGCGGTCCGCCATGCTTTCGCCGATGAGTTGGAATGCCTCTCGGTTGAGGTATGGCTGGCCCCACTTGCGCGCCCCGGTATCGGTGTAAAAGGCATACATGGCGTCTAAGTGATGTTCGCCGATGTCCGCACCGCTGAGGTGTTTTATGGTGATAGCGCCGCCATCCAAGGCATGGCGGCGTTCCTTTTTTAAGGCTTTGCGTTTACGAGAGGTGAGGGCGGCTAGAAAGTCTTCATAGGTTGCGTAGTCGTCATTTAACCAGTGATATTGAAGACCCGTGCGGTGCAGCAAGTGTGCCTTTAACATCTCATCCACATCGTCTTCACAGACAAAGTTGATGTGGGCCGAACTTAAGTTGCCGCGTGTTGCGAGGCCGGTTGCCGTTCTGATCAGTTGAGACCGCACCTCAAGGGGAGCATCTGGGTGAAGCAACAGCCTTGGCCCGGTAACAGGCGTAAAAGGCACGCCGCACAACAGTTTGGGATAATAACGCCCACCAGCGCGGTCATAGGCTTCGGCCCAGCTCCAATCAAAGATGTATTCACCATGGGAATGGCCTTTTAAATACAAAGGCATACAGCCAACTAAGTCGCCAAGGCTGTCGCGCACCAAGACATGACGGGGGGCCCAGCCGCACTCTGGGGCGACCGATCCTGAAACTTCCAAACTGTTGAGGAAATCATAGCTGACAAACGGATTGTCGGCCCCGGCACACGCATCCCAAGCCGCCCGATCAACGTCTGCTAACCGTTCAACACTATTGACGACAAATTCTTCATGTCCATCGGGCATACAATACAGATGATGCGTTTCCCCTGATCCGGCAAGCAAAAACAGAAATGAAACGCAAAAGAGTTATCCACAATTTTTATAAGGTTAAAGCTCTAGACTCTCTGCGGTTGTGTTAATTATATAATATAAATCAAATGCGAGATTACTTGGGGGAGTTGTTATGAAACGGATGTTGACGGTTTGTGTGTGCGCGCTGGGATTAGGGGCGTGTAGTAATGTTACTGGACTTTATATTGTTGATGCGGCCTCAACGGAAGGCGATACGACTGTCGCCGCGCAAAAAGGCCAAGAATCCCCTCAACCCATCGACCTGAATAGCTATTGTTTTCCTGAAGATACCGAAACGAAACTTGAAGAGGTTACAGTTTTGTCAGGGAACCAGAGCAAAACAGTTACGGTTACAAAAAGAAGATGTATTAAACCTGTAAAACTTGCTTACAAAAGGGCTGTTCTTGACCCATTGCCGGATGAAAGGCGTCAAAGTCGAAACAGGCTTATTTTGACCGTCATGCGTCGGTCTGAACAAGTTTGCGACTTTCACAAAGGGGCGATCATGGCCAATGCTGGTGCCATGAATTTTACCTCAGGATTTTTGTCATCCGTGCTTTCGACCATGTCTACGGCCTTCAACCCGATTGGCACCAAGACGGCTCTATCGGCTGGCGCTGCGGTTAGTGGCGCGGCAGGAACGGGCCTGCAGGCGAATATCTATCAAAACATTCTCACCCCGGCGATCATTACCGAAATTCAAAATAAACGTGTCCCCATGCGCAAAAATATCTTGTCCCGCCTCAATGAAGGTGTTGCTGATTATTCTATTACCGAAGCATTGTTTGAAATTGAGCGCTATCACAACCAATGTAGTTTTTACGTGGGGTTAGCCGAATTGGCAAAAGATCGCACCGTAAAAGCCAAGACGAAGGATGTGATCCAAAAAGAAATCGATCTGTTGAAAACGCAACGTAAGAAATTGGAGCCAGTGGAGGAATCCGATAGAACCGGCTCGCTGCAAGATCAAGAGAAATACAATGAATACAAAATCTATAGTGGGCGTATTCAGAACCTAATGCGGCTTCAAGAAGGCGCGCCTGGGGAAAATATTGTGTCTAAACCAGTATCTACAGATGCAGCTGAAGGCGGGCCAATTACTACAGGTGGACTTAAACCAATGGACGTTGAGGTCGCCACACCTGAAATGACCCAATAGCCGAATTAGTCAATTTCAAACATCCCCTCAACTTCAACTGCCACCCCAAGTGGGAGGCTGAGGACGCCGACGGCGGCGCGGGCGTGGCGGCCTTTGTCACCGAAGACTTCGGCCATCAGGTCCGAGGCGCCGTTGATGACTTTGGGGTGGTCGGTATAGCTTGGGGTACAGTTCACAAAGCCCCCCAAACGCACCACACGCTTGACCCGGTCTAAATCGCCATCACAGGCGGCTTTGACTTGGGCGATGAGGTTGAGACCGCACAACTTGGCGGCTTCATAGCCTTCTTCGGTGCTAAAATCTTCGCCGACACGGCCCAGATACTTCATTTCGCCATCAATCATAGTGATTTGTCCCGAGACGATGACAAGGTTGCCTGTCTTAACGTAAGGGACGTAATTGGCGGCCGGAGCAGCGGCTTGGGGCAGGGTTAGGCCAAGCTCTGCAAGGCGGGCATCAATAGCGGACATGTATAGGCTCCAAACAGTGTGTGAGGTGTTGCGCGCACCATAACCGATCATTTGCTTAAGCCCAACCCCCTTGAACTCAGATGCAGGTTCGCCTACATCAGATCACATCATTTTTTAATCTAAGGAAGTTAATCATGTTTGACGTAAATGAATATTTTGACGGGGCCGTTAAATCCATCGCTTTTAAAGGGGATAAGTTACCTTCAACGGTTGGTGTTATGGCCCCTGGTGAATACGAGTTTTCGACCCGTCAGCATGAAACAATGACCGTTGTGTCGGGGGCATTGAACGTCTTGTTACCAGATGCAAGTGATTGGAAAACATATATTTCTGGAGCTTCGTTTGAAGTTCCTGCGGATGCGTCATTCCAGCTTAAAGTCGAATGTGAAACAGCCTATTTGTGCACATACGCTTAAAGGATGTTTAGGGGCCTTTGGGGTTATGCAAAGGGAACTCTTGAACGTCTAGCTATATTTATTTTTTGTTCTGATCCAGATTGTATGCAACAGTCACTTTCAAGATTTTAAATAGTATCGAGAATTCGAAATGAAACCGCCTTTAGACGCCCTACATCTGACTGAACTGGCTCGTGATAAGAGCCATGAGGGACGAGCTGCTCTGGCGACGGTTGTTGAAGGCTTATTCGATAACAATGCTCATGTTTTAAGCGACCGTGAAAGACGGTTGATGTTCAATATCATCGAAAACCTCATCCACGAAGTTGAGGTTTCCGTCCGTCGTAAATTCAGTGAAAAACTGTCCAAAAGCGTTGATGCCCCCCACAGCCTGATTAAGTTGTTGGCAAATGACGATATTGATGTGGCTTATCCCGTGTTGGCGCACAGCGATGTTCTTCGCGACCTTGATCTTATCGAAATCATCCAATTGCGGACCGAAGAATACCACTTGGCCGTCACCATCCGCAATGACTTGGACGAGAACGTCACAACGGCTTTGGCCGAAACGGAAAGTGAAGACGTGATCGTCAGCTTGCTGAACAACAAAAATGCCAAAATATCAGGGGCGACAATTGAATATCTTGTCGAACAATCAAAACGCTTTGATACGTTCCAAGAACCTTTGTTGCACCGTGAAGAGCTCAAGGAAGATCTGGCGAAAAAGATGTTCACATGGGTTTCGAAAGCCTTGCACAAATTTATCATCAGCCGTTATGAGCTTGATGAAAACACGGTGGCCAAACTCTTAGAACAAACCACCGAAGAAGCCCTTGATGACCTGCCTGGGAAACAAAGCGAAGCGACTGAAAAATTGCTGAAAAGTTTGAAGGATGATGGTCTGATCCGCCCCGAAATGTTGGTTAAGACCCTGACACGTGGGGAAATCCCTTTGTTTGTCGCAATATTTTGTGAGATGACCGGTCTGGAAAATTTGCTGGCCCGAAAGATTTTGTTTGGAGAGTCCGTCGAAGCCTTGGCTTTGGCGTGTCGAGCCATCAAGATCCCTGAAATTCAATTCACCTCCATTTATACCAAAACACGCAAGGTTTTGCCGTCTGCACCGACTGCGACGGGTGAAGATATCAGCAAAGTTATGATTCAATATCGTGATATTACCGACCACAATGCCTTCCATACGCTTGATCATTGGAAGCATGAGGACGAAGACTTCATGGTTCCAGTGCGAAAGGTTTTTCCTGATGTCTGATGATCCGCGCAGCGCCCCGCGAAAACAAAGAAGCTGGCCGTCCTTGACGGGGTCCCCGGATGAACGGGCCTCAAAGGGGCTTTCCCGATTGGAAGATATCACGCGATTGATTTCCGCATGGGTTTGGGAAGCCGATGTCGAAGGTCGCTTTACCTATGCGTCAGAGCGTGTCACCGAAGTTTTAGGTTGGGTTCCTCTGCAGATTTACGGCAAAACACTCTGTGATTTGGGGCGTTTCGTTGATGAGGAGGGGGATGAAATAACCCCCAACCTTGAAAAGCCTTTTCGTGAATTGCGTTTTGTCGCCCAAACCTCAAACGGTGAGAACCGTCTCTTGTTGGTGAGTGGTCTTCCATTTTACGACAAAGACACTTGGGCGATCGAAGGGTATTGCGGAACGGTTGAAGATATCACCGATTTGCAACAAACATTGAACGAGATGAAAATTGCCAAGCGAGAAGCCGAAAAGGCGAACCTCGCTAAATCAGAATTTCTGTCTTCGATGAGCCATGAACTGAGAACCCCGCTAAATGCCATTATTGGGTTTAGTCAGATTTTGGGTATGAGCACCAAGGAACCTTTGACCCCAAAACAACGGGAAGGCATGGACTTCATTCACAATGGGGGGAAACACCTTCTTCATTTGATTAATGACGTGTTGGAACTTGCCAAAATCGAAGCCGGCAACATGGAACTGTTCATCGAAGATGTGCCTTTGTCCAACATTGCAAACGAAACCTTGCCAATGGTTGCGAATATGGCAGAACGACGCAATATTCACGTGACAATGGCCTTAGATGCATCCCATTCCATTATGGTCCGAGCCGACTTTACGCGCCTGAAACAGGTGCTTTTGAACTTGATGACGAACGCGATTAAATACAATCATGATGAAGGATCGATTGTCATTACGTCCGAAGAAACCAGCGATGGCATGCTGCGTATTTCGGTTGCAGACACCGGTTCTGGCATTGCCAAAGACCGTCAAGCGGAACTGTTCATCGCCTTTAACCGTTTGGGCTTGGAAAACAGCGAGATCGAAGGAACGGGGATCGGGCTGGTGATCTGTAAAGACTTGGTTGAATTGATGGGCGGAAACATCGGCTTTGAAAGCACCGAGGGGCAAGGGAGCACATTCTGGTTCGAAGTCCCCTTGGCGAAGGGCGCTTCAAAGAAGGTCCCGGCCCAAGGCCTTGGTGAAGCTCAGCTCGAATTGCCCGATATTCGCGGCAAGATTTTGTATGTCGAAGACAGTCACTCTAACCTAAAATTGATGGAAACCGTTGTTTCGAACATTGATGGATTGTTTATGCTTTCGGCGCATACCGCCGAATTGGGTATTGAAGTCGCTTTAAGCAAAAAGCCCGACTTGATCATCATGGATATTAACCTGCCGGGGATGAGCGGTATCGATGCCTTGCTCAAACTGAAAAGCATGGATGAAACCAAAGATATCCCTGTCATCGCGCTCAGTGCTGCGGCGACCAAATCCGATATTGACAAGGGCTTGGATGTGGGCTTTCAGTATTATCTGACCAAGCCGATACAGGTGATCGAAGTTACCGAAACCATCCGTTCTTTTTGGGACGAATAAGCTCTTGCGCTCTCTTTTTACGGCTTAAGTCTTTGGAATCTTAAAGAGTCCTTAGAGTTTTTAAGGTCATAGAAATTTGACCGATTCGCTAATTAATGGAATACTATAATCTTTATAAAGTGAAACGCGGGGCATAAACGCCCCGACATTGGGAAAGAAGAGGCCATGAAAAGGCTCGCAACCCTAACCGTACTCTGTTTATTTTTGTCGGGCTGTGCCATGCCCGTCTCCTTTCGGGTTGCCTCTTTGGCGGCCGATGGCATTTCGTATTTAACAACGAAAAAGTCTGTCACGGACCACGGCTTGTCGATGGTGAGTGGACAAGATTGTGCGGTTATGCGTTTGGTTTCGGAAGGTTCAGTCTGTCGCAAGTCGCCCCCGGGTATCGATTTCAACACAAACCTCGCTCCACAGATAAAAATAGAGGCGTTGGCGAACACAGCCTTATGCGACATTCCCAAAATTTCCCGCGACCTTCCTAACAAAGGCGAGATCAATCTCTGTGCCAAGCGTTTGGTCGATGAATTTGGGGGGTACGGGGCCTTGAAACACACCGATCTTCGCATAGATCGTCACATTGATGACTGGGAGTCCGAATACGCTGGTATTTGGATTGCTGTTCAACTTGCCGTCCGTCAATCCATCGACGACACGTCCGCACGCATGGCTGCGCGCTAATCAATAGTCCTTTTGCAAGTCTTTGCCGCCATTGCCCCACCATTCGTCTTCAGAACAGAAAAACGCGCCTGAGCTTAAGTTGACATAAAAGTTTTCGCGAACGCGTTTGGCCGATGCATCTGCGATCAGCCAGCCATTCTCTAAGTCCCTGATGCTGTGGATGACGATGTTTTTAATGTCCATCTTGTGTCGAGAGCGCAGTCGAATGTTGTCTGGACGTTTGCTGATGAGCCCTTCGCGCACAAATATTGTCGTTGGGGGACCGCCGATATGCCTTGTCCCGACCACACAGTGTTTTGCCATGAGTTGACGGGCTTGCTGAGCTTCTTCACCTTGAATGTCGAGATACGTCGAGCATCCGCTCAGCATTAAGGACATCAAGACACCAAGCGAAAGGGGGGAGCGTTTCATGGAAATACCTATGATAAGAACTTATGATTTGGGCCTTTATGGTACAGCCTGATGGTGTTTTGAACGAGAAAAATTTACGCGGTTGAGGTCTCTATTTACCAAATTTTTACTGTTATTTGATAGACTGAAACTTCGCCTCCCAAGAACGGGAGTTCGTCCTTTATTCGTAAGACAGAATTTTTTACGGAAGGATTTTCGACATGAGACACGCTCCACATTTTTCTCACTCCGGCTCAAGTCCACACGTCCGTGAGACAACCTTTTCCACGCCGTCCAATCAAAGTTACCAGATGCAAATGGCCGATAGCCTTGTGACCTCTATGGGGACCCAAGATGCGGTCAGCTTTGCCCTTGAAAACGGTTGGGACGGCATCGCAGATCGGATTATGCGGTCGACCAAAGTTATCTCAACGCACTAGGTGGATCAATTCACATTTGCGCCATACAGCAAAGGGGCCAGCCAACGCCAGCCCCTTTGATCATGTCGTTTCAATG
>Ga0316189_10003671_pt1 | contig 14904 bp, 8 predicted proteins | sample LowCovwburrow_MG_FD_204930 | JGI IMG/M metagenome (GOLD analysis project Ga0316189, IMG submission 204930) | Coastal sediment microbial communities from Maine, United States - Lowes Cove worm burrow | ecosystem: Environmental > Aquatic > Marine > Coastal > Sediment | place: USA: Maine...
AAAAATTGAGCGGTTATATCAAAAAGTTGGGGTTCAGCAACTCTAAACAGGAATACTACACTATAGACTTTTTAGGAGCCCAACCATTCGTGAAAATAAAAGTGGAAGAAACGATTATCAAATCACAGTTGATAGGAAGCTACAATTTTACCAACTGTGCCGCCGCAATACTAATGGGGAAATATTTCAATGTTTCGTTAAAGGATATCAAAAGTGCCATTGAAAGCTACACGCCCCAAAACAACCGTTCGCAAATTATCGAACAAAATGGCTATCACATTATCCTAGACGCCTACAATGCCAACCCGACCAGTATGAAAGCCGCTTTGGAAAACTTTAAGTCTATGGATAGTTTTTACAAAATCGCTTTTTTAGGCGATATGTTCGAGTTGGGGGAAACCGCTAAGTCAGAACACCAAAATATAGCTGATTTAGTTAATGAAATGGGCTTTGATGAAATTTACCTAATCGGAGAGAATTTTTTCACTACCGACACGGTGCTCAAAAAATTTCGTTCCTTCAATGAAGTTTCAAAGTACTTTAAAAAGAACACTTTAAAAGAAAAGGGTTCGCTCTTGATAAAAGGGTCTCGTGGTATGGCTTTAGAGCGAATTTTAGATTTGATTTAGCTTTATCAAACGGCGCTAATACCCTGTAGACAATACGGTACCTTTGAGATAAATGAAAAATTAGTCTTGTTGCCCTGACACTTAGGCGAAGCAGAAACTTCATATTGTGGGACATACTGGATTCGAACCAGTGACCTCTGCCCTGTCAAGGCAGCGCTCTAAACCAACTGAGCTAATATCCCATAAACTAGCGAGCAAATGTAAAACATATTTTGATATCCGTAAAACTTAATACAAATCTTCAGCACGACTTTATCACCTCTTTTTCAAATACTTTTTAAAATTACCCTATCAAAATACTGCCACAAATGAACATATCAATATTAGATACGACCAATCACCTCTATTTGTACAATAAATCAGCCAAAAAAATGTATTTTTAGAAATACTATTGAACGGGAAAATGAAGGTGTCTAAAGTTATTACCCTCATCGCCAGCTTGCTGGTTTTATCATGCGCACGAAATATGCCGAGCGATTTGGAAGAAGCTTATCATAAACTTCCTCAAACGGTCGATTTCAATTTTCATGTGAAACCTATCTTATCTGATCGCTGTTATGCCTGCCATGGTCCGGACGCAAATTCTCGAAAAGCGAATCTGCGATTAGATTTAGAGAAGGAGGCATTTGCCAAACTCAGTAACGGAAATTATGCCTTTGTTCCTGGGAGCGCCAAAAGAAGTGAAAGTGTACATCGCATACTTAGCGATGACCCCGAAGTTTTGATGCCCCCGCCCGAATCAAATCTGTCTTTGACCGTCAAAGAGAAGGCCACAATCATCAAATGGATCGAACAGGGAGCCGAATGGAATGAGCACTGGGCTTTCACCAAGCCGGAAAAACCAAAAACTCCTCAAATCTTAAACTCTGATTGGAAAGCCAATAACGAGATTGATTTGTTCGTTCAACAGCAACTAAAACAAAAAAACTTCGAGCCATCACCCGAAGCTGATAAGGAGGGGCTCTTGAGAAGGGTTTCTCTAGATTTGACCGGACTACCGCCGACAATCGACGAACTTGACTCTTTTTTGAACGACAAAAGTCCTGGTGCTTATGAAAAAGTGGTAGACCGATTACTTCGAACAGATGCCAATGCCGAACGTTTGGCCCTAGATTGGATGGACCTTTCGCGCTACGCAGACTCCCACGGAAAACATGCCGATGGATATCGTATGATGTGGCCATGGCGCGATTGGGTCATTGATGCCTTCAAGCGAAACATGCCCTATGACCAATTTGTTACATGGCAATTAGCGGGTGATCTTTTGCCAGATGCCATCCTAGAACAGAAATTGGCGACGGCATTTAACCGCAACCATCCTATTACAAGTGAAGGCGGGGCAATAGACGAAGAAAATCGACTGAACTATGTTTGGGACAGGGCAGAAACTGTAGGTACTGCATTTATGGGCCTTACGGTAGCTTGCGCGCGATGTCACGACCATAAATTCGATCCCATTTCACAGAAGGAATATTTTCAAATGACTGCGTTCTTTAACAATATTAAAGAAATCGGAGTTTCAGGAAATGATGTAAATGCAGGGCCTATGTTACCGCTCGCCGATAACGAAACAAGGGAAAGCCTTGAAGTAATTAAAAATTCCATTAAAGAAAAGGAAGAGGAATTATTCTTGACAAAAAAAGAATTACGTGATTTAGATTTCTATATTAAAAAATTGCCCACCAACTTTAGCGAGAAAGGCTTAATAAGTCGCTATGAAATGGATAGAATTTCGAAGACAACTAATAAAGAAGGACGATATCTTGTCGACAACAATCCCAAGGTAACCATCAAAAAAAAACCTATTATTTCACAAGGCAAAAAGGGCAAGGCCTTTGAGTTTACTGGGGAATATGACGAAGTCTATATCGACAACACCCCGAACTTTGAATGGACTGATAAGTTTTCCGCAAGTCTTTGGATGAATACCAAAAAACGGCAAGCTGGTAAAACACAGACTTTGATAGGTACCGTAGGCGGCAAGAACAGCATGTGGAGAGGGTGGGATTTTCATTTGGATAGCCTCAACCGCTTAAATGCCAGATTGGTCAGTTCTTTGTCACACGACTATGTTCACGTGCGCACAAAAGATTCAATAAAGAAACATACTTGGAAACACGTTGCTTTTAGCTATGATGGTTCGGGTAAAGCCAAGGGCTTAAAAATATTCATCGACGGCAAAGAACAAAACGTTGACACGCCTTACGACAGATTGTATAAAAGCATTAAAACCATAAAGGACAAGGAACATACGATGTACATCCGTTCGGTAAAGGTGGCGAGAAATTACAGTTTTTCCACGGGTGAAAACGGCATTTTTCAAGGCAAAATAGACGATATCAGAATCTATTCCAGAACCCTTACACTTCCAGAGGTAGCCTCCATATTCAAAACAGATGACTCGAAAGAGATTAAAGATAAGAAGCCGGCTACCGATTATTGGATCGACCAATCTGAAAAAGTAACAGCCTTGGAAAAAGAACTCAAATCACTACGAAATGAATGGTTAAGGCTCATGAATCCCATCCCAGAAATAATGGTCATGGAAGACATGCCTAAAAAAAGGCCAACTTTTGCGTATGCCCGGGGCGATTACGAACAGCCGATGTACCAAGTCGAAGCCGCCGTCCCTGAAGCTTTGCCCGCCTTTCCCGACGAGTATCCCAAAAATCGATTAGGTCTCTCAAAATGGTTTTTTTCCGAAGAACACCCCCTTACAGCCAGGGTAGCCGTAAATCGGTATTGGCAGATGCTTTTTGGCGAAGGTCTGGTAAGTACACCCGGAGATTTTGGGGTGCAAGGCGCATTGCCTACCCATCCGGAACTATTGGATTGGCTTGCTTTATCATTTATGGAAAGCAGTTGGAACGTGAAAGCACTCTTGAAAACCATGGTCATGTCGCATACGTATCGCCAGTCTTCGGGATCCACATTAGAAATGCGTGAAAAAGACCCCATGAACTCGTTTTTAGCTCGCAGTAATAGTTACCGCTTACCCGCAGAGATGATTCGAGATAACGCCCTCGCTGCTAGCGGGCTTTTGGTACAGACCGTTGGCGGCAAAAGTGTAATGCCCTATCAACCCGAAAATCTCTGGATTGAAAAAAGTAATTTTTCACATAAATTATTACGGTATAAAGAATCGGAAGGAGACGGCCTTTATCGCAGAGGGCTGTACACCTTTATTCGACGCACCTCCCCGCACCCCGCCATGCTGGCGTTCGATGTCCCATCACGCGATATCTGCACCATAAAACGTGAAAATACCAATACACCACTGCAGGCATTGGTCTTGATGAACGATATTCAGTTTGTGGAAGCTTCAAAAATATTAGCGGAACGGATGCAAAAAGAAGGAGGAAATACTTTAGATGAGCAAATAGCATATGCATTTCGGTTAGCCGTTTCAAGATTCCCTAAGGAGGAAGAAAAAAAAATTCTTAAAGAGTTGTTCGAAACACAGTCAGCGCGTTTTGATAAAAGCCCAAAGCTAGCTTTAGATTTGTTATCCGTGGGACAGAAAGAATTCGACAAATCATTGAATTTCAAGACAACCGCGGCACTCACCATGGTAGCCAACACAATATTGAACCACGATGAAACATATATGAAACGATAATGTATTCGCCGTATGGCATATTCAAAGCCAGAACACACGAACAAATCTAAAAAAAAACCACCATTCTCCAACTCAAAAAAGTGTATTTTAGGAGATAGTTTTAATTCGAATGAACAAAATACCAAAATTTCTATTGTGCATAGGCCTCTTGGCATCTTCATGTGGTATTGATATGCCAAAAGAGGTCGAAATGGCCTATGCCGAGCTTCCGGAAAACGTAGACTTCAATTTTCATGTTAAGCCGATTCTTTCGGATCGTTGTTTTGCTTGTCACGGCCCTGATGCCAATACACGAAAGGCCGATATGCGCCTAGATTTAGAAGAAAGTGCATTCGCAGCGCTTAGTAACGGCAATCATGCCTTTGTTTCAGGAAGACCGGAAAAAAGTGAAAGTGTTATTCGCATACTCAGTGAAGACCCTGAGGTTTCAATGCCTCCCCCTGAATCGAATTTATCCCTCACTGCCAAGGAAAAAGCAACAATCATCAAGTGGATAGAACAAGGTGCAAAATGGAAAGAACACTGGGCCTTTGCCAAACCTGAAAAACCCGAAGCTCCGCAACCAATTAATTCTGATTGGAAAACGAATAATGAAATAGATAGCTTCATCCAACAAAGTCTAGCACTACAAGGTTTTGAACCTTCGTCCGAAGCCAATAAAGAAAGACTGCTTCGGCGTGTATCGATAGATTTGACAGGCCTTCCCCCCACTATAGAACAACTTGACACATTTTTAAAAGATGATAGTCCTGACGCCTATGAAAAAATAGTCGATGAACTTTTAACCACCGACGCCAATGCCGAACGTTTGGCATTGGATTGGATGGATCTTTCACGTTATGCCGATTCCCATGGGCTTCATGCCGATGGCTGGCGGTCTATGTGGCCTTGGCGGGATTGGGTTATAGCAGCCTTCAAAAAAAATATGCCTTACGACCAATTTGTAAGTTGGCAATTAGCAGGCGATTTGATGCCAGATGCGACCAGAGAGCAAAAGTTAGCGACCGCTTTTAACAGAAACCATCCTATGACTGCTGAAGGTGGGGCCATCGAGGAGGAATTCAGGTTGAACTATGTATGGGACCGTTCGGAAACGGTTGGTACCGCCCTAATGGGCCTTACTGTCGCTTGCGCAAGGTGCCATGACCATAAGTTTGATCCGATTTCACAGAAAGACTATTTTCAAATGGCAGCATTTTTCAATAATGTTAAGGAGTTGGGAATGACTGGTGATGACGGCAACTACGGTCCGATGTTGACATTACCCAACGAAGAAGAAGAAGACCGACTGAATACACTTGAAATATCCATATTGGAGAAAGAGAATGAATTGCAATTGACCAAAAAAGAATTGCAAGATCTTCACAAATATGTAAAACAACTGCCAAATAATTTTAAGGATAAAGGTTTGTTAGGCCATTATGCCCTTGATAGAATAGGAAAGAAAGGAGGGGAATTTATTACTGACAACAATTCGAATGCTACAGCTGCGAAAGCTCCTGAAGTGGTGAAAGGCAAAAAAGGAAACGCTTTTGTTTTTACTGGAGAGTATGATGAGCTACACTTAAAAAAAATTCCAAATTTTGAATGGACCGATAAATTTTCTGCATCGCTTTGGATGAACACTACCAAACGAGAGAAAGAAAAAACACAACAACTATTGGGTACCACCGGGCAAAAGAACAACTTTTGGAGCGGATGGGATTTTTATCTGGATAGCCTGAACCATTTAAATGTTCGATTAATTCACTCTTTACCACATAATTATATTCAAGTCCGTTCTAAAGATTCCATCAAAACCAACGAATGGAAACATGTGGCGTTTTCGTATGATGGCTCTGGAAAAGCAAAAGGATTAGACCTATATTTCGATGGAAAAAAGGTGGAAACTACCGCACCTTTTGACCGGCTAAGCAAATCCATAAAGACCCTACAATCTGCATTTCATGGTATAAAGGATAGACCTGTAAAAGTGGCCAAAAGCTACCGCTCATTTACTGGAGAATATGGTATTTATAAAGGTGCATTAGATGATATTCGTATATATTCAAGAAAACTTGTACCTATCGAAGTCGCTAATTTGGCGGAAACCAATAATGGTATCGAAAGACCTAAGAGTTCAATGCTTGCCGAATATTGGATTTCTCAAGACCCGAAAATAAAAAAGGTTGAGAGCGAATTAAAGACACTTCGAAAAAAGTGGATAGATCAGATGACGCCCCTTACCGAGGTTATGGTGATGGAGGAGATGCCCGAAAAAAGAACGGCCTATGCCTATAACCGAGGCGACTACGAACAACCTATTTATGAAGTGGAAGCCAATACGCCCGGAGTTCTGCCTGAATTTCCCGAGGACTATCCGAAAAACCGATTAGGGTTGGCGAAATGGCTTTTTTCCGCAGACAACCCCTTAACGGCACGAGTGACCGTAAATCGATATTGGCAAATGCTTTTCGGGAAAGGGCTTGTGACAACTCCTCAAGATTTTGGGGTTCAAGGTGCTCTCCCAACTCATCCACGGCTGATCGATTGGTTGGCAGTCGATTTTATGGAAAACGATTGGAATGTAAAAGCACTGCTAAAAACCATGGTCATGTCGCATACCTACCGGCAGTCTTCCGAACCTACCAACGACATGCGAGAAAAAGACCCAACTAACATCTATTTGGCTCGAAGTAACAGTTACCGTTTACCAGCTGAAATGATACGTGATAACGCCTTGGCCGCTAGCGGACTTTTGACACAACAAGTAGGCGGAAAAAGTGTGAAGCCCTATCAACCAAAAGGTCTTTGGATCGAAAAAAACAGCTTTTCCCATATTTTATTGAATTACGAAGAATCGGAAGGTGACGATCTCTATCGCAGGGGGCTTTATACCTTCGTGAGGCGTACCTCGCCACACCCGGCTATGACCGCATTCGATGCACCATCTCGCGAAGTCTGTACGGTAAAACGTGAAAACACAAATACGCCTTTACAGGCCTTGGTTTTAATGAACGACACCCAGTTTGTAGAGGCTTCAAAAGTATTGGCCGAACGTATGCAAAAAGAAGGGGGTGACGCTTTGGAAGATCAAATCGCCTATGGTTTCCGCCTGGCAGTGAGCAGATATCCAAAAACCGAGGAAACTGCTATCTTTAAGGAATTCTTTGATACACAAGAGAAACGCTTCAAAGCGAATCCTAAAGAAGCGTATGACCTCTTGTCGGTAGGTGAAAAACAACTGGATCAGTCGATAGATAAAAATAAAACAGCAGCCTTAACTATGGTCGCGAATACCATGCTAAACCATGACGAGGCGTATATGAAACGATAATTCTAGTCGCAGTAGCAGTAGAGAAAAGGTATCAGAAGTTCCAGACTGCCACTGCCTATGAAACTGGGACTAAAGAAAGGAACTGATTACTTAAGATATGTGTACACACAACGAAAATAAGAACTACAGCCGTCGCGATTTTTTGACCAAGACCTCATTGGGCATGGGTGCCTTATCGATGGCCTCGATGCTAGATCCGATGGATCTGTTCGGAAATGACAAATCGTTAATTACGAATCCAAGTGTTGGTGGCGGTATTTTGGGGCAGCCTCATTTTCCGCCAAAGGTAAAACGCGTGATTTACCTCTTTCAAAGTGGTGCACCTTCACAGTTAGACCTTTTTGACTATAAACCTCTTTTGAATAAGATGCAGGGCCAAGACCTACCCAAAAGTGTGCAAGGCGAACAGCGACTCACAGGAATGTCGTCGGGCCAAGCAACCTTACCTATCGCAGGCACCATTTTTGATTTCAAGCAGCATGGTGAAAGCGGAGCTTGGATGAGCGATCTTATGCCCCATACTTCGAAAATCGTCGACGAACTTTGTTTTATCAAATCGATGTATACAGAGGCCATCAACCACGACCCGGCTATAACTTTCATACAAACAGGATCACAGCTTCCCGGTAGACCTTCGATTGGCTCATGGGTAAGTTACGGACTAGGTTCTGACAATAAAAATCTTCCGGAATTTGTCGTACTTGTAACCAAAGACAAATACGGGCAACCTTTGTACTCCCGACTTTGGGGCAATGGTTTTCTTCCATCGCAGCACCAAGGCGTTCAGTTTCGGGCAGGCAAAGACCCTGTTCTCTATTTAAACAATCCTCCGGGAATCACCGAAAAAAGCAGAAGAGAACAGCTCGACCAACTACAGAAATTAGAAAAAATCAATCACGAAGATATTGGTGATCCCGAAATTCTAGCCCGAATGGCACAGTATGAAATGGCCTTTCGTATGCAGACCTCGGTTCCCGAAATTATGGATACCAAAGACGAACCTGATTATATCTATGATATGTATGGCGAGGATAGTAAAAAACCGGGCACCTTTGCCGCCAACTGTATTTTAGCCAGAAGATTGGCGGAACGTGACGTAAAATTTATTCAATTGTACCATCAAGGATGGGATCAACATGGTAATTTACCCAATGCCATAAAGGTACAGTGCAAAGACACTGACCAAGCTACCGCCGCCTTGATTACCGATCTGAAACAACGTGGTATGTTAGAGGATACCCTGGTCATATGGGGAGGGGAATTTGGCCGTACCAATTACTCCCAAGGGAAATTGACTCCTGATAATTTTGGGCGTGACCACCACCCCAAATGCTTTACTATTTTTATGGCAGGCGCCGGCATCAAAAAAGGGTTTACTTTAGGTGCAACCGACGATTTTGGGTACAATGTGGCACAAAGACCAGTGCATGTTCACGATTTTCAAGCCACCTTAATGCACCTTCTCGGCGTAGACCATGAGCGCCTGAACTTTAAATTTCAAGGAAGACGCTATCGATTGACCGATGTGCACGGAGAACTCGTGAAAGAAATTTTGGCGTAAGGTTCAATTGAGCTGCGAGTTTAAAAAAAATTTGAGATTTCAAAAAAGGAATAAAAACAATATAGCATATACCAACAAAATAATTAACCATGATTGCACTTGAATTTTCAACTTTTGTCGGGCGTTTTCATCCGCTTTTCGTTCACATGCCTATCGGCTTTCTTTTTCTTGCCGTAGCACTGGAGTGGTATCAAAGTTTTAAAAAGACAGAAACCAAAAGCAAATTAATACCGATTGCCTGGTTTTTGGGAGGCATAAGTGCTGCTGTAGCCGCTTTTTCGGGTTGGTGGCTCGGTGAGACCGGCCTTTATGAAGAAGAAATGCTTTTCTCGCATCGATGGCTGGGTATTGCCCTCGTTGTTGTTGCCTTTGCTGGATGGTGGCTCAAAAGAAAACCCAACCAATATTCGAACTGGATACAACACGGTATTAATTTTCTACTGTTAGGTATGTTGTTCGTTGAAGGCCATAAGGGCGGAAATCTCACCCATGGCGAAACCTATTTAACGGAATATGCTCCAGAACCCATAAAAAATTTGTTGGGAGCTTCGTCAGAAAAAGACTCCATCGTTTTCTTTGCAAACCCCGATTCAGTTCTGGTTTATACCAATTTGGTACGACCAATTTTTGAATCGAAGTGTATTGCTTGTCATAACAATGAAATCAAACGTGGAGGGTTGAACATGAGCCACCCAGATTCATTACAATTGGGCGGAGATACCGAAGACGTTTTAGCCGCTGGAAATATTGAGGAAAGTGAGCTTTTTAGACGGATAACCCTACCGCAAAAAAACATAAAGTTTATGCCCCCTACCAACGATGTACTCACCTACGATGAAATTAAAACCGTAGAGTGGTGGATTGAACAAGGTGCCTCTTTTGATGGCGCGGTCTCTTCAATGGAGGTCACCGATAACATTAAACCCGTATTGTTAAGACGATATGGACTTGATACGGATCCCAAACCTTGGTACGAGACCGTACAGTTAAAACCTTTGGATAGTCTTCAAATCGTAAATCTTCAGAAAAGCGGATTTATGGTCAAAACACTCGGGGCTAAAAATCCGTTGTTGGATGTTAAGTATTCCGGGAACGATCTTACCAAAGAGCAACTTGCCGAATTGGAAAAGGTAAAAGACCATATAACCTGGCTGTCTTTAGCACAGACTAATGTGGAGGACGAATGGTTGTTTACTGTCGGAAAATTGCCGAACCTGACCCGGCTTCAATTAGAAAAAACAGGCATCTCTGACAAGGGTGTTACCCAGCTTTCAGGCCTTGAACATCTTGAAGCTTTGAATCTATATGGAACAAATGTGAGCGACGCATGCCTACCCGATATTCAAAAAATCGGAAGCTTAAAACGGGTCTACCTATGGGAGACAAAAGTAAATGCACAGACTGCAAAAACAATATCTGAAGGTAACGGGGAGCTTGAGGTAATTTTTGGTCAAGGGTAAAGGCAATCCGAAATTCCGCTCAAATTTTTTTATTGCGATTATCAACTAACATTTGATTTCTTTATCAAATTGGTGTAAACCTTCTAAATAGTATTTTACCAAACGTAATACGGCAAGAAAAAGAATCCGACCTAGTCTTTTTTGGCAATGTATTTAATATTCCTTCGAGGTTGGGCACCAATGTAATTCAAAAGTTGAGCTATAAGATATTATGCAAAATTCCTTCCAATAGCGATTCAGTAATGAAGTTCCGTTTTAAGTAGTTATTTGCCAAATTCAAGTTACGTCTATTGCTCACTTTACAATACCCCTAAAAAATTGCTCTAGTTCGCGCTTTAAGAAAGAACTTATATTTATTTTAAGGCCTCTTGAAAGCAAAAAACAAATTTATACAAACAGAGATTTTAGGCGGGATAAGCTCATTTTTGGCTACGTTCTATATCGTTATTGTAAATCCGGCTATACTTTCAGAAGCAGGAATGCCATTTTCCGCTGTCGTTACGTCTACCGTACTTGTTTGTTGTTTTGGCAGTATAATGATGGGGGTTTACGCCAAAAATCCTTTTGTCATTGCACCCGGCATGGGCCTGAATGCTTTTTTTACGTATACGGCGGTCATAGGTTTAGGGCTAACCTATGAAGCCGCTTTGGGTGCCGTTTTCTGGTCTGGTGTACTCTTTTTGATTCTGGGCCTTTTAAAAGTTCGGGATAAAATAGTGCGTTCTATTCCGAGTACATTACGCTATGCCATTGCCTCGGGCATCGGTCTTTTCATTTGCTTTATTGGTTTTCAAAATGCTCATTTTATCGTCGATGATGCCACCACCTTAGTTCGTCTAGGCTCTTTGAAAGACCCCATTTGTCTCACATTTTTGGCGGGATTGGGCATAACTGCGGTTCTGGTCGCAAGAAAGGTAACGGGTGCCATAATCATTGGTATTCTGTTGACCACAGTATTGGCCTGGCCAATAGGACGGTGGTGGGGAGATGCCAGTTTAATAAACTTCGGAATGCCCACTATTGTAAATTATACTGGAATCTTTTCCATGCCCGATTTTAGTTTATTCCTTAAGGCAGATCTTGTCAACTCTCTTCGATACGCTTTTCTCCCCATAATTTTTGTTTTTGCGTTTACCGATTTATTCGATAGCCTCTCCACGTTCGTTGGTCTCGCCGAGGCATCTGGATATAAAGACGAAGATGGAAATCCGAAAAACTTAAAAAAATCACTTTTAACAGATGCTTTTACGACTATCTTTTCCGGACTTGTTGGAAGTAGTTCGGGTACTGCATATATTGAATCTGCGGTAGGTATACGGGAAGGTGGCAAAACTGGTCTTACCGCAATTACTGCCGGACTTTTATTTTTACCATTCCTATTTTTTTCGCCATTATTATCAATTGTACCAAGTATTGCCAGCTCCATTGCTTTGGTTTTGGTGGGTTCGTTTATGATGAAACCTTTGACAAAAATCGATTGGAGGATTGCAGATGAGGCAATTCCTGTTTTTTTAACCATGATTCTTATGCCGCTAACCTACAGCATCACAACGGGTATTATTTTTGGCTTCTTAAGTTGGACTTTGCTCAAAGTATGCTCTGGCAAAAAAAAGGAAGTAAATCCGGTACTTCTGATTATTAATCTACTATCTCTTCTTTTCCTATGGCTGTAAAACAAATAGTGCTTGTTATTATGCTCATCAATTTTTGGACATCACAATCGCAACGTATTGCCATTATGGGCGCCATGGATGAAGAAATAAGCTTGCTGGTAGATGCCTTAAAAAACAAAAAAGAGTTGAAAAAGGGAGGTATTACCTTTTACAAAGGAGTTCTTAGAGGACAAAAGGTCATTATTTTGAAAGCCGGCATCGGAAAGGTAAATGCAGCCTACAGTACGGCAATGGTAGCAGCGAATTTTAAACTAGAGGCTCTTATTTTTACCGGGGTGGCGGGGGGATTGCATCCAGATATCGAACCTGGGGACATCGTCATTTCAGAGAATTTGATTCAATACGACTTTGGAGAACTAAAAAACGGAGCATTTGAAACATGGCCTACTAGAAATCTAGCTCAGCATAATGAAAAGAATCCACTATACCTGTCCGTTGACCCAAATTTGTTATCGCAAAGTAGAAAAGTGTCGCAATACATTAGTTTGAAACCTTTTGGCGGCAGAGTTCCTCAATTTTTTATGGGTACCATAGCTACAGGAGACACCTTTGTTAGCGACCCCTCTAAAGCTAAAGTGCTCTATAGTGATTTCAAGGCTATAGCTACAGAAATGGAAGGTGCTGCGGTTGCACAAATTTGTACCATGTTAGAATTACCCTATATGGTTATTAGAAGTTGTAGTGATAATGCCAATACTCAAGCACATTCCGATTATTTTAAGTTCGTAAAGGTAGCGGCCGTAAATTCTGCACAACTTGTACTTGAACTTTTGGAAAATTATGAGACATCAAAGTAGCTGAAAATATTTTAGGTCTTTAGAAATATCCCTTAGCTTAGTAACGTAAGTTCTTTTAGTGCTTTTAGTAATGAAATTCCCCTAATCAAGATAGAAAGTTTCGAAGATTTTATCTGGGACAAAGGTTGCTTTAATAGTTTAAGTGAACGATACTATAATAATACAATTGGCCACAAAAAACATTAGCTATTTTTATAGGCTATTATCCAAGATATCAATTGCCAATCGAATACGTAAAAATCTATACCGAAAAAACAGTGAGGGTGACCATATCGATATAATTGAGAAAGTAGAATGTCCGGAACTGGAAACCTAATATTGGCTATGGCCATTTCCTAAATTAACAAACTTTAGATTATGATTATTTCGATGTATAAATTCTTGAATCTTACAAATGAAAATCAATTATATACGATAAGATAATTTTTGTAAAATTTACACATACTTCCAAGTTAGACACTATACAAAGAAAGAGCGTTTTTGCTTCAGGTGAGAGGAGAGGAGAGAAAAATACTTTGAGGGTACTAAGTAAATTTAAAACCATGATATAAAATAAGTGCGCCAAAATTTATGTTGGGCCCTCTTTCTTTTATATTACAACCAAAAAAACAAACATCAAGAAAACCATAGTTTAAATCGCCTCAAAAGTTTCATTTTTAAAAAATGGGAGGGAGGACTGGACGAACAGGGAAATCCAAATAGCACAGCTTTAATTCTAAAACGTTATTAGGGACTGAATGAAGCATACAAGTTCAAACAATTTTAGTTTTTATGTGATTTGTAATTATGGCTTTCAGGCACTTGAAAAGCTCCCATAATATCCATAACAGCCCAAGCTAAAAATAAAATGGTAGGCACTCCAATAATGAGAAATGTTAATACTTCTTTCATGATTTTTATTTTAAGTTGTTCTGTTCTTTCTTAGAAGTATTTTGGTGCAAATAATACCAAAATTGGTATTATACAAAAATTATAGCGCTTGGATTGGACCAATAACTGTAATCATTACCACAAGATACTACGGGCAAAGCATTTGAATCAGTGAATAGGAAATCCTGTTATTAGTCTGAATAAGAAGGCATAAACTACGACAGCTAATAGGGCCACTGTAAACCACGTAAACACTTTAAAATAATTTCGGACCAAATGGCTGCCCAGGTTTTTAAAGCCTTCTAAATAAATGTCCTTTAAAAGTAAAATTGTTTTCATAAATAGTTTTTTAATTCTATCCAAAGATGAAACAGTTTCTAAAAACTCCTTTGAAATTTCGATGTAGGGAGGTGCTTATTCCGACAAAATGCATTGACCCTGTTGTTGACCCTTTTTTTTTGTCGATAATCAGTAAATGAAAAAACATGGAAAGCCCATAAAAGTATTAGTACTATCGATAAACGGTAGTTTATTTTTGATACTTGAGTAATTTTGGAATTCACGATTTAAAAGTCAAAAAGAGGGCACCCAATAGGAAGCCCCCTCTTTTTATTTAAATAAATATCTTCTACTGATAACGCAAAAGACCTATTAAAAGAAATTGCTTTTAGATTATATTCAAGAAATATCGAATATTCACCTCAACACAAAATCCATATTTCATCAAAAAAATATCAAAAAGGGCTTAAATCTGTCTTACCTTACAATATTCGTGTAAATTATAAAACAATAAAACCCCAACATATTTAATAACAAATAGTTGAGGTTTTTTATTGTGGGCAATGAGGGATTCGAACCCCCGACCCCCTCGGTGTAAACGAGGTGCTCTGAACCAACTGAGCTAATTGCCCGAAAAGGTTTGCAAATATAGAACTCTTTTAGTTACTCCAAAAGAAAAACCATAAAAATTCATACCACT
>Ga0316189_10003673_pt1 | contig 14899 bp, 15 predicted proteins | sample LowCovwburrow_MG_FD_204930 | JGI IMG/M metagenome (GOLD analysis project Ga0316189, IMG submission 204930) | Coastal sediment microbial communities from Maine, United States - Lowes Cove worm burrow | ecosystem: Environmental > Aquatic > Marine > Coastal > Sediment | place: USA: Maine...
CGGTGAAAGAAACAATCATGCATGAACCACGTTACCTACGCCACCATATCACTAATATTAGAGTGCTACGGCGGGGTGAAGTGCCACAGCGAAATAAAATGCCACAGCGAAATAAAATGCCACAGCGAAATAAAATGCCACAGCTAGATGAAGGCCAATTTCAAGTAACTGCAAATTATTCCGTCATTGAAGTGTTGCAAGATGAGCTGCCGCGTATTCTAAATTGCGGGCGGTATCTGGATACCATTCACCAGCAAGGCAATGGCGAACTTTTGTTTAAAGAAAAAACCTGCATCTATGATTCGGTATTGGTCCCAAACTCTATTATCTATCCGGTCTGAGTGTTTCGATCAAGACTCGAGATTATCCGACAGCCCCCATATGGAAATGCTGGGACAGAAATCTTAGGTTCCTTAGAGAATGCAGCCAGACAATCTACTGTATTTGGCGGAAGCTCTAGCTTGGGCGATTATTGACAATATGCTTTGGTTTGCGTAAAGCAAAAAAATACCCCTGAGAGGCCAAGGCCTCCCAGGGGTATTCGAAGTTTCGATGCTATTGAGTTACGAAACGGCTAGCAGTTAACTATTTGCTAAGCTGCCAAGCTTGTGACCAGGCAAGGCCAGTTCCTGGCGCATAGTAGAACGAGCTGCCGTTGCACCAACCGGGAATAAGACACTTATAGATTTTTCCATCTGTACCTTCAACGGAGTCACCATTTTGATAACTACCTTTGCCTTGAGGATAAACCTGATCGGCGGATGGAGGCGGAGCGACGTAGCCCGGAAGTCTTCCAACCAGCACCCAGGCTTGTGACCACGCGAGACCAGTTCCTGGAGCAAAGTAGCTACCAGCACCGCGACACCAGCCACTGTAAGGCCATGGTTTGCATTCATAGATAACGCCGTCGCCGTTTAAAACACGAGTTCCGGCTTTATAGGCTGATTTTGAATTTGGATAAACATAATCATATTCTACGGCCGGTGGCTGCGAAGCAAGCAAATCAAAGGTTGCGGATACCTGCTTGACAAAATCGCTTCCGGACATCAACTTCACAACCAGTGTGTATGTACCAGCAGTTGGGTTGTCAATGGTTAATGAGTGTTGGCTGATTTCCGAGTCGGAATTAACAACCGCTACAGGATCATTGTTGGCGTTAAAAATTTGAATCATTAAAGTATGATCAGGCTCAGCGATTACCTCTACATTAAGTGTGATTGAATCGGGATCACTAATAGTGTATTCGTTGGCAACATCGTTCAGCGCGAGAAATGGCTCTTGTGGAGGTGCCGCTTCAATGTCAATTTCTACGCGAGTTATGTCGCTACCCGGCTTGGCGAAAATATCATTTTTACCTGAAACTGGAGTAACTATACCGTTCTGATTCCTAATTCCAGCTTGTAGCTCAGATTGCTCTTGATTGATGAGTTCGGCAAGACGAAGTGGCCACATTAGTCGGTTTCCATCCTCGTTATTCTCGATGGTGAATGATGTTTCCAAGCTTGGATCGTTAATTTCATCGTTAGCTGCAAATGCACGAGTAAAAACACGGTCACCCAAGCCTAAATCGGCAGTAGGCTGTATGTCACCGACATCGGTCCATGGGGCAGTTGGAGGGTTGACACCATCGAAATTTACATCGATAACCTGATAAAAGGCCATGCTAGTATCAGCTATATCCCAAACACCAAGAATTATATGGTACCCGTTACGCCCGCTGGGCACATTACATGAATGTACCAGTGGTGAAGGTGGGCGTTGATTGCCGCCTTGGAATTGACAAAATGGGGTCAAATCTAATGCATCCCTAGACAGGGGCAAGGAAGGATTCCAATCGGGCTTGGTGATGAAATAACGGAAGCTTGAAGTAGAGTGGTTGGCGGTAAACGTCCAACTAAAATCGTTTTGTCCAGAACTGATGGATTTTTTTGTCCATCGAGTTGGAGTTTGTTCATTAAGCTGGGTAAAGCGCCCGAGTCCAGCATTGGCAATTTTGCCATCTGCCGGTCCAGCATCCGGAAAGCCTTTTGGGCCTTCAACACTTTGTGGCTCGTATTGAACTCCCCCACAGCCGCTATTTTGTCCTTTGCTACAAAGGTGGGATCTTGAGTTTTCGATCCAGCCATGTGCGCTTACGGTGGTTGGCATGATCGACATAACTAATGCGAGAAAAAATGCATGTATGACTATTTTTTTATTATATTTCATTCATATTACCTCTTTAGGGGAATAAACGGTTTTGGGTTGTGGGTAGGGTCTGTTAGATATTAATTATCAATAGGGAAAGATTCTCAATCCATTTTTGGCACAAAATACTTGTGCCGTTCTAGGGTATTGGAAAAGTGTGTCGAGCCAGCGATTCCATCCTTACAATTACTATTATTTTGCAAACACTATGATTGTATTTGTAAACCTGGGTGAGAGTGCACGTAGTTACACAACTGTAAGGTTTGTGTATAGATTGAAAACCACCTCAAGTTTTAGTTCATAATTGGCGACAAGACTAAGTGACAAGAAAGAATGAATATTAAAAACTCCTAAAGAAGAACAGCTTGAACCACTGCGGTTTATATTGACTCAACAGAACAAACAACGTTATGGAACTTCTGGTTAAGTATATAAACCTAGAAAAATCAGTTGAAACACGAAAGCCTACACAAGTCCTTAATATGCCTAAGAAAGCCAAAAAAGAGCTTCTCACCAACAAGGTGGGGCGTTTTTTTTGGCTTCCTCCATTCGATTTATCCACCACGTCTCCCTGGCTGTTGCCGCATGGGGATACTGATTCTGAGCTCTTATTCTGCCATCTTCTCGCTTACCTCGAGCCCTTATGGAGTGGAGGCAGCATACCTTCACTAGAACGGCGTTTCGATGTCGTGACATGCTTCGCGCAAGAGGTGTTGAAACGCGGGGCATCAAATTTTTTGTACAGTGACGGTTTGAATTTATTTGCGCATGGACACCGCCATACGATTCCAGGTGATGGCATTAGCAATGAACCTGGTTTATATGTTAGTCAACACGACTCAGAAATAGGTGATAGTATGAACATACCCTGTCAGGGGCTAAGTACCGAAGGTCGTTGCAGTCGTCATGCTCTGGTCGCCACCATGCCGTTGAATAATAATCGATGGGACCCGCTGAAGGCGGGAGAGATTGCCTGTTTTGAGCGGGGAGAACGCATCAGGTAATGCTCTTTTCATTATATTTCTTGAAAATACCCCACGAATTTGTTTCATAATAGGTAAACCGATCACTCCGGAGAAACATCAATGAACACCATTCTACGTTGCTTAGCCCTAAGTATTTTAATAGGTGCCGCTTTGGCCTGTTACTCAGTCGGATTTGTCCCTGGGTTTGGTTTGTTTCTACTGTTTGGTGCAGTGTTTGAGCTAAGCTTTTGGTGGAAGCTCTTTCGGAAACGTAATGGCAACGCTAATTCTGAACTCTAGCAGAGTCTATCTAGTTAAGTTTCTGGCAAAGGCATAAGCTCAAATACCTCAGTTGAACTCGTTCTGAGGTACGAAGACGGGAAAACTTTAGTAGATCATGCCACTATGCTCTAAACTTGAAGTTAAGCTTCCATACTAATCAAGAGGAGAAGATACGATGTTTGATTTACTAGCCTTGACCACGTTCTTTGGTTGGATGACAGTTATAAACTTTGCTTTTTTGCTAGTTGTAACGGTTGCATTGATCTTCTGCAAAGGCTTTATTATGCCAATCCACAAGAAGTTGCTTGACCTACCTGAAGAAGATCTGTCGAAGATGTATGTGTGGTATATGGCACAGTACAAAATCGCAATTTTCATTTTCTGTTTTGTGCCATATTTGGCATTAAAGGTGATGGCTGCATGACCGATCGAGTGGATGGGGGTTGTCTTTGCGGGGCGGTTAGATATTCCGCAAGTCCGCAAGAAGGTACAGCCTACTATTGTCATTGTAGAGATTGCCAGCTGGGGAGCGCTAGCGCATTTCATGTGGCTGTATTTTCTGACCTCACAGCCTTCGAGCTGCTTAGCGGTGAGTTAACTACCTATGCAAAGCAGGCCGATAGCGGACGAATGGTAGAGCGCAAATTTTGTACTCAATGTGGGGCACCTATCTGCTGGACAGGTGAGGGCTTTCCCGATGTTGTGATTCTCTCATTGAGTAGTTTGGATGACCCAGAGGGGTATGCACCAGTCCACGAAGGTTGGACCGAGAAGGCCTTGTCTTGGGCTAGAATCTCTCAAAATATAATGAGCTTTTCAGGAAGGCCAGTTCGTCAGAACTATTTGCTGGATTCAAGCGAGAAAGAAACCTAAGGTTGAAGTCTCATATCGCGATGGATACACACATTTTCCGATGGGGGTGTTAGAATTGCCTACCTTCGAAAATGAAATGACTCTATTACTATGAAAGCACTTGTTTGCAAGCAATTTGGAACCGCAAAAGATTTAGTCCTTGAAAACCAATGGCCGGAGCCGGAATGTGGCGCAAGCGATGTTGTGGTTGATGTTAAGGCGGCTGGGTTGAATTTTCCGGACACTCTAATCATAGAGGGGAAATATCAAGTCAAACCTGAAATGCCATTTATTCCTGGAGCAGAAGCCGCGGGCGTGGTGTCTGCGATAGGCGCTGATGTTACTAATGTAAATGTGGGGGATGAGGTCATTTTTATTGGCTCACATGGTGGCCTTTGCGAAAAAGCAGTGGTTCCTGCTGCATCGGTAATTCCTAAACCTCCGCTGCAAAGTTTTGTGCAGGCGGCTGGAATTGGTATGACTTATATGACATCGCATCACGCATTGAAACAGCGCGCAAACTTACAAGCCGGTGAAACGATCTTAGTACTGGGTGCAGCCGGTGGTGTTGGCATTACCGCGGTAGAGTTGGCCAAGCAAATGGGTGCTACAGTAATCGCTGCTGCCAGCACCGCTGAGAAATTGGAGCTCACAAAAGAAATGGGCGCCGATCATTTGATCAATTATTCAGAAGAGTCACTCAAGGATCGAATAAAAGAGATCACCGGTGGTAAGGGCGTCGACGTGGTTTATGACCCCGTGGGCGGTGACATGTCTGAAATTGCACTGCGCTCCATTGCATGGAATGGTCGTTTCTTAGTAGTGGGTTTCGCCGCTGGTGAAATACCCAAAATTCCACTCAATCTGGCTTTATTGAAAGGTGCTTCGATAGTTGGCGTGTTCTGGGGCGCATTCACACAACGTGAAACAGCCTTACATTTGAAAAATATTCAAGAATTGTGGGCTATGTTTGCAGAGAAAAAACTATCACCGACCGTCACTGATATCTTTGAATTGGAAGACTACGAAAAAGCCTTCAATCACTTAACTCAACGTAAAGCTCGAGGCAAAGTGATTGTGAGAATAGCTGAGGCTTAACAGGTTTTTCATTCAGTCCAACCCAACTCAGTTATCCCCAACCTGCCGTGTAGGAACACCAACGTTGCAAATACCGATTTTGCCTGTTGGGTCTATGAACCATTCGTCAAGCCGAGTGGTTCTGGATTTAACATAGTCGGCGAAGGTCGCCGTATCGGTGCGCATTATTTCCAAATTGCTTTGTTGGTCTTTCGGTAGCTTACTGCCTAGCCGAATCGATTTAATTATTGTTGCCTCTTCGGCGGTTTCATAGAAGCCTAGTGGCTCGGTTCCTCGCCTGAGACTAGACAGCTTATCCATTCCGAAGATGGCTCTGCCAATTAGCGTTACGTTTCTGTCTAGATGGCGCGGCGCATGGCCGGTTACTACATATAATTCGGCAGAGTTCCCGCTATTGGCGGCCATGCCTCGTCCTACTCCTAGCGCGCCATAGCAATGTGTTAGCCAGGCGCGGCTATCTTCTTTGTGTGGGTCATCGCTGCCCACTGTAAAACCGTGCGAAAAACCTACGCGATCGGCGTAGGGGTCACGGCTCTCGATATAGTTAATATCTATACCGTCTAACTTTCTATAAAACTCAGGCTCCAATTCTGCCTTTGCCTTACCTATGGATTTTGCTTCGGCGGTTTGTGCATTTGGGTCGCCCCATTGAACAACGTAATTATCCTGTGAGCGTATTATCGCGAGCCCATCGAAGTATTCTTGATTGATTAGAGTAATTAAGTTCTCAACATGTTTGGCTGCAAAACTTGGAGCAAGTTCAAAAACAACTTCACCACTCTCGAGCTGCATGTGGAGCAGCAGATCTTGCGATGGTTGACGCCAATCATTCGGCGTAGATTTTGCAATAACAGAAGCAGGAGTAAGCACAGTTTCATCGGCGAGAGCAGGGACGCAGCACAAGATGAATGCAAGACTAAGAATGTTTTTTATTTTCATGATGATATTTACTCAAGCTTGACATCTTGGTTGATACGATTGGCGATGTTTCTATGCAGGCTGTTACACTAGGTAAACCTCGCGCTAAAAAGCGCAGCCGTGGTCAATATCTGAACCACACTTTCACTGTATTTTAGAGTAGCATTAGCCGATGGACAATATTGTATCAATTAAAAATGTATCCAAGGTTTACAACAACGGGTTTAAAGCCCTAAATGACGTTAGCCTAGAGATTAAACGTGGTGAAATATTGGCTCTGCTGGGACCAAATGGTGCTGGTAAGACATCCTTGATCTCTGCGATTACAGGTATCATCTCATTTACTTCAGGCTCTATTACAGTAGATGGTCATGACAACATTTCTCAGTATCGACAAACTCGCAATCTGATTGGCCTTGTTCCTCAGGAATTAACCATCGGTGCGTTTGAAACAGTGTGGAATACTGTGCGCTTTAGTCGCGGCTTATTCGGTAAGAAAAAGAACCCTGCTTATTTGGAACAATTGCTTCGTGACTTATCGCTATGGGATAAAAAGGATAACCAATTGCGAACGCTGTCAGGTGGAATGAAACGCAGAGTGTTGATAGCTAAGGCGCTTTCGCATGAGCCAAAAATACTGTTTCTTGATGAGCCAACAGCTGGCGTTGACGTCGAATTGCGTAAAGATATGTGGCGGTTGGTTAGCAAGCTGCGAGACGCAGGCGTTACTATCATACTAACTACACACTATATTGAAGAAGCTGAAGAAATTGCAGATAGGGTCGGGGTAATTAGTAATGGTGAGGTTTTATTGATTGAAGACAAAAATATATTAATGCAAAAACTTGGCAAGAAGCAATTGATTGTGGAGCTAAAACAGCCCGTGGGTGATTTGCCAGATAGCTTGGCAGGCTTTGATATTAGTTTATCTGAGGATGGTAAAACTTTGACCTATAGCTATAGCACCACCGCTGATGCCACAGGCATTACTCGGCTCTTACAATTGTTGAGTGACGCTGGCATGACGCTGAAAGATCTAAGCACAAGCCAAAGTTCTTTAGAGGATATTTTTGTTGGTTTGGTCAAACAGCCCGTGCCGCCAATAGCAGAGCAGTCTGCAATGGCTAGAGGTACATCATGAATTTTCACGCCATTGCAGTGATATACAGGGCCGAAATGCAGCGGGCGATTAATACATTGTTTCAATCGCTGGCTTCGCCGGTGATTTCGACGTCGCTTTATTTTGTGGTATTTGGTGGTGCCATAGGGTCGCGTATTGAGTCTGTAGAGGGTGTTAGTTATGGCCTTTTTATTGTACCCGGGCTAACAATGCTGACTCTATTAACGCAGAGCATTTCTAATGGATCATTCGGTATATATTTCCCAAAATTTTCTGGCACTATTTACGAAGTGTTGTCAGCTCCAATTTCATTTTTTGAGGCATTGATTGGTTATGTGGGTGCGGCTGCCACAAAATCGTTTGTGATCGGCATCGTTATATTACTAACCGCCAGCCTATTTGTTGATCTGAGGATTGCGCACCCTTTTTGGATGTTGCTTTTTCTGGTTTTGACTTGTGTCACATTTTCACTGTTTGGCTTTATTATTGGACTTTGGGCAGACAGTTTTGAGAAACTACAAATTATTCCTATTTTAGTAATCACACCTTTGGTATTTCTAGGTGGTAGTTTCTATTCCATCAGTATGCTGCCGCCAGTCTGGCAAACTATCACCTTGTTTAACCCGGTGGTGTATCTGGTGAGCGGCTTTAGGTGGAGTTTCTTTGAAGTCGCGGATGTCAATGTTTGGACTAGTCTCGCGATTATTTTAGTGTTTCTGTCGGTATGTTTGGCAGTAGTAGCCTGGATGTTTAAGACCGGCTATAAGCTAAAAGAATAGCGATTGATTTCTTTGACTAAGGCAAGAAGAGTGATTCATAGTGAATGAAGTAGATAGTTTTCAACTTGAGCTGGGCCAGAGCTCTGAAATCGGGCTTGCCTTAACTTTGGCTACCATGATGTTTTCAGTCGCTCTTGGGCTGCGAGCTGAGCATTTTCGATTCTTCAAAACCCAACCGCAAGTGTTTTTCAGTGGTGTTCTTGCGCAGCTCTTATTGCTTCCACTATTAACGCTGGTTTTATGTTTCATAATCAATCCGCCACCTTCCATAGCACTGGGGATGATATTGATTGCCTGTTGCCCAGGAGGAAACGTATCAAACCTTCTGGTGCTGCTGGCAAAAGGTAATACAGCACTGTCTGTTTCGCTTACTGCAACCTCCAGTGTTGCGGCGGCCTTCCTCACCCCAATCTCGATTGTGTTCTGGTGTTCAATGTATCCGCCCACCAGAAGTTTATTAACTGAGGTGGACTTCGATACTTTGAATTTCTTAGTGCAAACCAGTGTGATTTTGGCGATGCCCTTGGTGCTTGGTATGGCAGTTGCAAAGTTTTTTCCTTATTTGGCCCTTCGGCTGCGAGGGCCATTAGTTGTGCTGTCAAGCTTGGGTCTATTGCTTATTATTGTGGGGTCATCCATACGGTATATTGATCATTTTTTGGCGATTGGTGTAGGTTTAATCTGGATTGTTGCATTACATAATTTTTGCGCTTTTGTAGTAGGCTTTATTACTGCAAAAGTGAGTGGTGCTGACGAGGCTTCTACGCGCGCGATCACTTTCGAGGTGGGTATCCAGAATTCTGGGTTGGGAATTGTTATCCTGTTGACCCAGCTTGGTGGGCTTGGCGGTGCAGCGGCGGTTGCCGGGCTATGGGGAACATGGCATATTGTTGCAGGCTTGGTTTTGGTAAGTCTGTTTCGGCTGCGTAATCCTCAGTAGGTTTGTGTTTTCAGAATTAATTGGGAGAATTGTTATGTATGATTTAAAGATTATCAATGGTCAGGTTTTTGACGGTAACGGCGGCGAAGCCGTCACCACTAATATAGCGGTTAGTGATGGTGTGATAGTGGAGGTTGGTGAATGTGCTGGTGACGCCACACGAACGGTAGATGCTGTTGGTGCTATTGTTACTCCCGGCTTTGTTGATGTGCATACTCACTACGATGGCCAGATTTCATGGGATGAAGAATTAAAACCTTCAGTAAATCATGGTGTAACTACTGCCGTTCTTGGGAATTGTGGTGTTGGTTTTGCCCCGTGTAGAGCTGGTGATCGTGATGCTTTGATAAAGTTAATGGAAGGCGTGGAAGATATTCCAGGCACGGCCTTGCACGAAGGTATTCAATGGGAGTGGGAGACCTTTCCGGAATACATGGATGCCATAGACAAACGCCCGCATACCATTGATTTTGCGGTTTTGGTTCCGCACGACCCCGTTCGCGTTTACGCAATGGGCGATAGAGCGGTATTCGATGAGGCTGCCAACGAAGAGGATATCGCCGCCATGAAGGGAATCGTTCGAGAAGCAATGGAGGCGGGCGCTATAGGGTTTTCTACCGGCAGGAGCGATGTGCATAAATCTGCCGATGGTGATTGGACGCCTGCCAGTGAAGCAGGTAAAGATGAGTTGGTCGGCATTGCCAGCGCGTTCCAAGGTTTAAATTATGGTGTGCTACAGGCGGTGAACGACTTTGACATGGTTCGCCCGGAAGACAATTTCGAAAAAGAATTCGAGGTGATGGAAGCTTATTTCAGAGCTAGTGGCGGCAGGCCTGCCTCTATGTCTTTGATGCAGCGAGATTTTGCACCTGATGATTGGCAAAAAATCATCCAGCGTAGTGAAGCTCTAAACGCTGATGGTTTAGATATTAGCTTTCAAGTTGCGCCGCGTGCGATAGGTGTGTTCACTGGGCTTAACTGTACATTCCATCCTATGATGGCCTTCCCAAGCTATATCGCAATTAGAGATAAGCCATTAGCTGAACGGGTGGCAATAATGCGCGACCCAGAATTTAAAAAGCAATTGCTCTCTGAATCTATAGTGCAGCTGGCTGGCCCAGGGTCATTTATTCCTCCCTTGGTAGACATGATGATTGCACAGTTTCCCGAGCTGGCCGAGAAGCACTTCAAGTTAGATGACGATGGTACGGTTGACTATGAACAAAGCAATGACACCTCGATTGCCGGCAAAGCACGTCGTGATGGTGTGAGTGTCTGGGAAAAAGCCTACGACATATTGTTGGAAGATGATGGTAATGCACTCATTTACTTCCCCGTGTATAACTACACTGAGATGAATTACGATAATGTCTACACTATGTTGCAACATCCCAAAGCGTTGCCCGGTTTGTCCGATGGTGGCGCACACGTTGGCACAATCTGTGATGCGAGTTTTCCGACTTATCTATTGTCTTACTGGACTCGCGACCGACCGAACAAAGGTCGGCCCGGAATCGAGCTAAGCCGCGCATTGCAAATGCTGAGCGCCGATGGTGCTGACTATCTCGGATTAAACGACCGAGGTCGATTAGCGGTGGGCATGAAAGCCGATATTAATATTATCGATTATGAGGCATTGTCTTTAGGGGTGCCAAAAATGGTTCAAGACCTACCAGCAGGCGGACAACGTTTGCTGCAACCCGTAACCGGCTATAGGGCAACATTTGTTTCTGGTGAGCAGGTGATTGAGAACGATGAGGTACTGGATGCACGCCCAGGTCGCTTAGTTCGAATGTGTGCCTAAGGAGCCCCTGATCAAACGCTGCGAAAACACAGGAAAACAATATGGCTAATCGAGCCTGTGCATCGCATATATTGCTTCGTTCGGAACAAGAAGCTAAGTCGATCAAGGCTAAGCTGCTAAAGGGCGCCGATTTTGCTGAGCTTGCTAAGCGGCATTCGACCTGCCCTTCGAAGAAGAAGGGTGGTGATCTTGGTGAGTTTACTAGAGGCACCATGGTCAAACAATTTGATCAGGCTGTGTTTGCCAAAGGTAGTGAGGACCAACCTTTTTTAGGGCCGATCAAGTCACGCTTTGGTTATCATTTGATTCAGGTTCTGTATAAGGATTGAGTTAGCTGACCAACCGTACCAAGACTAGAATCTTGATACGGCTGGTAGCACTCATCTTCTTTTTGCTTTTTTATTTGTTGGCTAAAAACACTTTAACGATTATTGCTGCGTTCAATGCTGCGTAGTTTAAATTCGAATGGGAACTCCATTTTGCAGGGATTGCCATTACAAGTAGCAGGTTCAAACTCAGTATTAAATAGCACCGTAGATGCGTATTCCGTCATTTTGGCATGTGGGCTTTCATAGACGGATACATTTTCTACTTTGCCGTTTTCATCAATCATGGCAACCAAAAATAGATTTCCAGCTCTAGCAATTTCTTTATGCCCCTTTATTATTGGCTTGTAGATAGATTGCGTTCCTTCTACTGGAAAAGGTGGCTTTTCGTTGTCGGCTAAGCCGCCATAAGTGGCGCGAAATGCTGCTTTTTGTACCTCATTGAGCTGCTCATAAGTTTTGTCGAAGGGGATTGGTGAAACCGCATCCACTTGTTTGAATTTGGAACCTTGGCGAGGCTCGCCCATCAATTTAAATTCTTTCTGAGCTGCAGCTGCAGTAGTCGTAAGAAGGACTATCAGTATGCCTATTAAAATTTTTCTATTCATAATAACTCCTGGTGTGTTTCTATTTGTACCAACGATCGAAGAATCGTTTTTGCTGCTTCTAGTAACTTAGATGCACTTATCAGACATATGGTTTCAAATTTATCTAATTAAAGATAAAAAGACATTTGTTAAACCCGAACCGACCCAATGGCGTTGCAGCTGTGTTCGTGGTTAAATAGTTGCATTGGGCGCCCTCAAGCTTAACCATCACTTATTGAAATTCACTCTCCATGCACTCAAAAATGTACGTAAAAATATTACTGTTCTGTGGCGCATTTTGCGTTTATGCCGCTATTCAAGCAAATGAAATTGAAGCGCAAATTCCTAGTCCTGAAGGTTCCATGGCTGAATTCTGTACAGCTTTGCCAAGAGCCGAATATGCAAGTCTGACTAGAGTCGAGAGCAGTAGTACCTGGTTTGAAATGTACCGAGTCGCGCCGGGCGTTATTGCAATTTATGAGCCACACCAGTGGCAAGAGGCCATCTCGTATCTGATAGAAGGTGAGCAAAGCGCGCTTCTGTTTGATACCGGAAATGGCATTGCTGATATCAAGGCGATAGTAGAGAAGATCACAGATAAACCAATAAACGTGCTTAATTCACATACCCATTATGACCATGTTGGCGGTAATTATGCTTTCGACAATATCTTGGCTATGGACACTAAATTTACTAGGGAAAGGCAAGCTGGTCATGCCAACAAGGATATTGCTATTGAAGTTTCATCGGCAGCACTTTGCCGTGATCTTCCTAATGGCGTAAGTGAAAAAAACCATAGCGGAAGGCCGTTTGCAGTTAGTCAGTTTATTGATGATGGACACAAAATCAACTTAGGCGCTCGGCAACTCGAAGTAATACATTTGCCCGGCCACACTCCCGATGCAATTGCGTTGATTGATAGGGCAGCAGGCTTGCTATGGACCGGGGACAGTTATTATTCAGGGCCGATATGGCTATTTGCTCCGGAGACCGATTTGGATGCATACGCACATTCGCTGGACCGATTGATTAAGGAAATGCCCAATGTCAAAGCGTTGTTACCAGCTCATAACACCCCGTGGGTGGACCCGGCGGTGCTCCCCAGGGTAGCGGCGGCCTTGCAACTTATGCTCAAAGGAAAATCTATCAAGATAGACCAAGGATACGGCATGATTGAACACAAAATTGATGGTGAAACCCAATTCTCATTTTTGCTACGAGATGAGCCTATTCCTTATAGCGAATAATCTTATATATGTGAGTTTGCAATAACCGAGAAAGCAACCGTATCGCTATTCGCACATAGGGCTGCATCCGCAATTCTATCGGCGACCCTATCGACTGAGACTAGTTGCGAGGGCATTATTTTCGCCAATGGTGCTAACACCCAATTGATTGGGATTGGCATTCCTCCGGCAGTATGTCGTGTGCCATAAATTCCACCCGGTTGCAGAATCGTAGCCTGATGTTCTTTGGATAACTCTGAGAATTTTAAGGCAGCTTCTAGGCTGAGTCTTTTGCCTTTGGCGTAGGCGAAGCGGTCTCCTTGTATTGATTCAGGTATCTTGGCCCCTAACAACACTAGGCGCTTGATGCCGGCTTTCCCGGCGGCCTCAATGGCACTGACATTGGCTGTGCCGTTCATGAATAATTGCTGTTCGTAGGCATCAACATTGAAGGTTGGAATTGGCGGCGAACCGACTAAACATACCACTACATCACAAGTCGCCAACAACTCCATGTCGGGTTGGTTTGCGTCGCCTTTTTTCCAACTTACCCGTTTGGCCCAATCCTCTTCATGCAAATGCTTAGGAAAGTTACCTTTTCGGCTAACGGCAACGACTTTCGCGTTGGCGAGAGAAAGTCGCTTGGCAACATGCGTGCCCACAAAACCATTTCCCCCGTAAATTATTACTTTTGTTTTCTTAACGCCCATTCTTAACGGTACTCAAATTTAGTCATAATTTTGATTAATAAATCTCACGAAGTGTATATTAGGCGACACTATTCATTTTTGGAAGTTGTTACTATATATTCTTACCCTAATTTTTGTCAGAAATTAACCTATGTCACATTCATTTTCATTTACCAGCGTAGCAAATGTGGAGTTCGCAGCAGGAGCCGCCAAGAAACTTCCACAAATAAGTCAAAAGCTCGGGGTAACACGACCATTAGTGGTGACTGATCAGGGAATAATAGCCTGTGGATTATTGGAGTCTACTTTAGCTGGTTTTGAGCAAACTGGCGTTGGGGTAACTGTATATGCCGATGTAGTAGCTGACCCACCCGAGCAAAACATACTTGAAGCCCTAAGCATCGCAAAAGCGGCTAACTGCAACGGAGTGATTGGCTTTGGCGGTGGTAGCTCAATGGACGTCGCCAAGTTATTGGCGGTATTACTCAACACCGATCAAACGCTATCTGAGATGTACGGTGTAGAAATGGTGAAGGGCCAACGTTTGCCACTAATTCAAGTGCCGACAACCTCCGGCACCGGTTCTGAAGCAACCGCAGTCGCTATTGTTACCACTGGCGAATCGACTAAAGCTGGTGTAGTAAGTCCGGTATTATTTGCAGATCAAATTGTGTTAGACCCTGAGTTAACCTTGGGCTTACCAGCGCATGTTACTGCCGCAACTGGGATTGACGCAATGGTACATGCGATTGAGGCTTTTACCAGTAAGCGATTGAAAAACCCGCTGTCAGATATGGTTGCGCTGGAAGCATTGCGGTTATTGTCAGCGAATATCGAGATGGCAGTTAAGCAGGGCGATGATTTGCAGGCGCGCAGTGACATGTTGCTAGGCGCAATGCTCGCTGGTCAAGCTTTTGCTAATGCGCCTGTTGGGGCAGTACATGCTTTGGCCTACCCACTGGGTGGTACATACCATATTCCTCATGGTCTGAGTAACTCCTTAGTATTGCCGCATGTTATTCGATTTAATTCTTCGGTCGCGGCTGATATGTATTTGCAGATAGCGCAACACCTGCATGGCCTTGATCATACAAGTTTGAATGCTGAAAGCGTGGGCGATGCGCTG
>Ga0316189_10003674_pt1 | contig 14896 bp, 9 predicted proteins | sample LowCovwburrow_MG_FD_204930 | JGI IMG/M metagenome (GOLD analysis project Ga0316189, IMG submission 204930) | Coastal sediment microbial communities from Maine, United States - Lowes Cove worm burrow | ecosystem: Environmental > Aquatic > Marine > Coastal > Sediment | place: USA: Maine...
CGGTCGCTTCAACCGTCAATACGTACTGCTGGGTAGTCTCGTAGTCTAAATTCGTATTGTTCGATACCGTGATGGCACCGGTGCCCGCATCGACGCTGAAGATCCCATCGGCATTACCGGCGGTGATGCTGTAGGTCAGGGCCTGACCGTCGAGGTCGGTATCGTTGCCGGTATTGGCCTCGTTGAGGTTGGTAACGGCGGTGGTGTTGAGCGCGTCTTCGGCGACTGAGGTGGTCAGATCGTTGATCACCGGTGCAACATCTACATGAACGATGGCGACGTTGGTGGCGAACTCGGACGTCGCTCCATACGCGAGCAGGTCATCGACCCCCACCTGACCTGCGTTCTCGATCTTCGTGGCCGTCGCGGTGACGTAATCACCCTCGCTCAACGTAACACCGGATAGCGTCAGGTTCGAGAATGTAGCATCGCCACTGGCATCTGTCGTAACAGTCACCGTACCCAGGTAGACACGCGCCTCGCCATTGGTGACATCCTGCGTGCCGACGGCGTTGCCGAATAATTCTATCCGGTACTGAGTGCTAACCCCGTCCGTATCGAGAGATCCGCCGAGTGTCAGATCAGTGCCATCCAATTCCGCCGTTGAAATAACCGGGAAGTTCTGTAGATTGTTGGCACCTGTGTCTACATCGTCTAAGTCGTTGGAGCTTACCCCGTCGTTACCAAAATCTATGCCAAGTGCATCGTTATCATAAACTTCATTCCCCAGAAATGTATTGCCGGTTGCACCGGCGCCGGCGATCATGACACCGGCGCCGAGATGGCCAGAGATAACGTTGAGAGCACCAGCCACCGTCCCACCGACTATATTACCCGGGGCGTTCGATAGCATGATCCCTCCACCGCCGGCGCCACCGTTACCAATGGCAGTAGAGCGGGATGCATCCAGACCTATGGTGTTACCCTGAATCTTGTTTCCAGTCGAATTTGGACCCCAGGCATAGATGCCATAGGTAATATTTCCACTGATAACATTCCCGGCACCAGCCGTGGTACCGCCAATGGTGTTACCGGGTGCGTCGTACAAGTAGACACCAATCTGCTGCCCACTACCGGTATTCGTCAGCGCGGCGGATCCGTCCGCATTGGTGCCGATAAAGTTCCCGAGAACCGTATTACCCGTCGAGATCGAACCTTCGATGAGGACACCGCGCAAACGGTTACCCGAGAGCACGTTCGCATCGCTACCACTGCCGCCGATGACGTTGTCAGATGAGTTCAGGATGGTGATGCCGGTCGCCTGCACGTCGCTCCCGGACTGCGTATTGCCGCTTGCGTCCGTGCCGATGTAGTTGCCAATGATAGTGTTGTTATCACTACCGTCAACCATGATGCCACTGTTGGCAAACCGATTGATAACAAGGCCACGAATCGTGCTGCCGTCACTGCCGGCACCCAGCGTAATACCGCTAATGCCCGCTCCGGCAGAAGAGCCGTCCAGCACGATGACCGGCGTTCCGGCATAATCAGAATCCGTAGTGCCATCGATGATGACTGTATCGGTAATCGTCGGCAGGCCGCCGGCACCGATGGTAAACGTATGCGCACCACCCACCAGTGGGCCGGTGATATTGAACGTGATGGTGTCGGTGACGCCGACATTGGCATTGGCATTGGCATTCAGTATGGCATCATGCAGAGAACCGGTGCCCGTTACATTCGTACTGGTAACCACCAGTTCCAGTACATTGGTTACCGTGACGCTGATGGCCTGGGTATCCGTAGCAGTACCATCACTGGCTTGCACCGTAACTTCGTAGATGTTGTCGGCGTTGGCGTCCGCCGGTAATTCGTAGTTGGGTGCTGCAATAAATGTGAGTGCACCGGTGTTCGGATCTATACTAAACAGTGCCGCGTCAGCGCCGCCGCTGATCGAATAGACGATCGTATTGAGATCGGCATCGGTGGCAGTTACCGTGGTCACTGCCGTGGTGTTTTCGGCGACGTTGACTACCGCGGTCGCTCCGCCACCATTGGAAGTGATAACCGGTGCATCGTTGACCACGTCCACGGTAACATTGACGGTTGCGGTATCCAGATGCCCATCGGTGTCGCGAATCGTGTAGGCAAAACTATCTGCACCGTTAAAATCCTGTGCCGGGTCATAGTTGATCGTGCCGTCACCATTGTTGGTCACGGTCGCACCATTCGCGGTGGTAATCGACTGGTCGAAGACCTTCATCTCGATGGAATGATAATTAGCGCTGCCCTGGCCTGAGGCAGAGCCCATTCCCCAGCGCACGCCGGTGTTGGCGCTCGCCTGCCCGCCCCAGCTGCCATTGTCCACGCGCACGCCATCTGCGAGGAACGCCGCAGTCGCCGTGACCGGGTCGTAGACGATTTCGAAATTGTGGTAGTCGTCGGCACCCGTACCATCACTGGTGAGAGTAATGATCTGGGGGCCCAGATCGTCGACCAGTTCGACCTGAAGATCACCATTCGTGTCCAGATCGAAATAGGCCAGGAAGCGGGTCGTACCGTTGCCGTAGCGCATGAAGGCCGTGCGCGTATCGCTGAAGTCGTCGGTCATCCGTATTTCGGCGCTCAAGAACCAACCGTTGGCGTCTGCCAGTGTTGCATCAGCAGCTGACAGGTCCGAGCGATACCAGATGTACTCTGCCGTATCGGTGTTGTCGGTAAGGTTCCAGCCGTTCTGTCCTGTGGCTCCGTCCGGTGACACGCCACCCGCCCGAACATTGCCTGCGCCCGCATCCCCGTCTTCGGTGTCTTCGAAGATCCAGTTGCCCCCGGCAACCGACGCCGGATCGACTGCCGGCCCGATATTGCCAGCGTCGTAGCTGGCAACCACGCGTTCGAAGCCGAGCACAGAAAGCGGGTCACTCTCGGGATCGGTGTCGTTCGCGATCACGTTGATGACAGCAGACCCATCTTCGTCGAGGGTCGCCGAGTCGGCGTTGGCGGTCGGCGCATCATTGACTCCATTAACGGTGATGGTGACAGTGGCGATATTCGAGTCGGACGTGCCGTCGTTTACCTTGTAAGTGAAACTGTCGCCACCGTTGAAGTCGACTTCGGGCGTATAAGTGAACGAACCGTCCTGATTGAGCGTAAAGGATGCCGCATTAGACGGACCGGCGACCAGCACCGCGGAGAGCGAATCACCGTCGCTATCCGAATCGTTCACAAGAACGTTTGAATATATCGGTGCGGTTTCTTCGCCACCGAAGGTCACGAACGTGTCCGTCATCGACAGGTACTCGGCCGCGATCCAATCCGCCGTGCGCTCCGCGTTCGAGACGCTGGCTTCGTCTAAGAAACCATCGGTATAACCACTTCCATTCCACTCATAAGCACCGATATAGAATTCCTGGTAGGTGCCCGGTGCTAAGTCCAACAGCCCACCGCCACTGGCATCAGCGATGCTCGCCTCTTCCACGCCATCCACGTAGATCTTCAGCATCGAACCTGCGCCTCCGGTTCGGACCGCCGCTACGTGGTGCCAATCCTGATCGACTACGTTCGTCGTGCCGTAGGCTTCCCCCCACGTGCCAAACCAATCCTCCGTGACCTCCAGATGCACCTGTCCTTCATGGCCGGCGTCTTTGCTGATGGAGAAATTGATGTAGGGCCACACGCCCGGAGAACTACCCGCCTCCGAATGGGCGAAGAAGATCACTTCATCATCGGATCCTCCCGAGCCGCCAACCGTACCGTCATCCGATTTGTACCAGGCACTGAACGTGAACGCCGTGTAAGCTTCATTCGCGATCCCTGAGTCCCAGAGATCAATAAAGTCGTCAGTGCCATCAAACTGCTGTCCACCACCGATTTGGCCATCCTGTCCCGTGGCTGAGACCTCATCGTCTCCATGATAGGTCGGTGAGGTGGAATCCTGGTAAACCCCGTTCGTACCTGTTCCTGATTGATCCTCGCCCAGATGCCAGACGCCCATGTAATCGCTGGCCCACACAGCTGCCGGGTTTTCCACGCTGCCGGCGAGATCGTTGCCGTAGTACATCCAGATAAAGTCACTGTTGGACGATGCGTCGATCTGCGGCACCTTTACCCAGACAAAGGAGTCACCGAATTCATTCCATGCCTCAATTTCATAGGCAAGCACTGTGCCGTCACCATCGACAAAGCGTAAGTCCTCGCCGTTATTTTGCGTTTTTGCATAATCGATATTGGATGCATTGAGTTTGATCAGGACGGGGAACTCGGCCAGGTTCTCTGCCTGGTCCAGATTATTGAAAGTCAGTTGCTGACGAGCGGTCCAGTCGGTATTCCACCAGTCGACTGCCAGCGTGTTATCTTCGTCGACGTTGTAGCTGTCGTCGGTCGCGGTAGGTACCGCTGTCGATTCCACCACGCGAAATAGTAAATCCTCGCCGGGTTTAGCTGTGCCCTGGTCAATCCAATCGCCATTGGCATAACCGCCGACCGAGTTTTCGTAATAAGCGCGAACTTTGCCATCAGTTTCATCCGAGGTGAGGCGAATGAAATAGGTTTGGCCATCATTCAGTGTCACATTAGAAAAATTAAATGTTTCCCATGACGCTGTAGTCGAAAGAACGTCCGAAGATAATGTTGCGCTGGCGAGATTCGGGCCGTCCCAACTCTCACGCAAATACAGCGTGATATTTTGACTAGCGACACCGGAATCCTTACTCAACTGCACTTCAATTTGATTGGTATCGTAGGTGCCATTGCCGCTGGTATAGCTAAAAGTCTGACCGTAGTTTTCGTTGCTTTTAATCGCAGCATCTTTGTTTGGTGTCTCTTCATGCGAAATATGGATGGTTTCGGCGAGCAGTCCCGACCATTGCTGTTGGGCGTCGGCACTGACGAACACGTCGGTCTCAATTTGTCCGGCCTGGAACTCCAGATCCCAGTCGCCACCCAGGTTTGTGCTACCGGTCGGGTCATCGGAAGCGGCCACATCGGCCCCGGTCAGGCGACCAAGGGCGTTCACCAGCGCCTGCCCATCGGCCGAGGCCGCGAGGTTACAACCGTAGATGAGAAAATCGCCCTCTTCGGAGAACGCATTGCTCCAGTTTTTGATACTCGAGGCGCGATTGACCAGGGTGTCGAAATTCAGGGTATCACCCCCCAGGGAGACGGCCCCGTCGCTGGCGTGGGAGATCAGATGGACCGCATCCAGATCCGTGTACCCCACCAGCACCTCACCGAGCTCGCTGATGCCGTCATCCAGCTCATCCAGCAGAACCACCTCGATCTGCTTTTCCTTCCCAACCTGGGCGAGAATATCGTCCACCAACCGCTGGTAGTCCGGCGTGACGATGTCCACCACCACCAGTTCCCGGGGCTGGATCTCGGCGGCCACGACGGGGGTGGTATTTTCCAGCGCCGGCAAAACCAACTCCACGGCCGGCACCTCATCCAGGAGTTCGTTCATCACGTCCGTGTCGATCACGTCGAACAGGACGCCCTCCACCCCGGCAGAGAATAGTATTCGCGGTTCCAACTCTTCCAACACCAGGGGTTCACGGGTGGGGGCTGGTTTCTTCTTGCGCATAGCGAGAATCCGGAAAAAGGTAGTGTTAACCGAAGCTTGGATGCTTCTCTGGCGGCCAGACCACAGCCACGGAGAGATAAATTCCCCACAGCTCAGCATCAAGCTTTCAAACGGCCTCAGGATTCTGGCGGCTGAATTTTGAAAAAGTTGAGTAAAAACGATAAGTTAGGAAACGACTTCCCGTAACATTTCCTTAGTCTTTAGGGATGGATTGGCGTGCCTTATCCCCCCCCAAACTTTGTCCACGTCCTAGCCCCGGTTGATGTCGAACTTCGAAGCACCCGCCCCCCACTCCGAATATCGATTGCCCAGCTTGTAGCAGGTTTTTCGTACAGGCAAAACGGCCCTTGGAAGAAGACTAAAATCCTTTGTAAGAAAGACGATAAGTAAAAGGCAACCTCGGACTTATTCGTCATTCCGGACGAAGCGTAGCGTGGATCCGGAGCAGTGGTGCAGGGACGCACCGTTTATCGGCCTAAAGACGGAATCCATCTTAACGGTAATGGTGCTTACTTAAGCCAAAATGTCTGGAAATAACTTCATTCCCGCGGAGCCTGTGCCGGACTTGATCCGGTAGCGGGAATCCAGAATGTGCGGAATTTGAGCAAACTGGATTCCGGGTCTCCACTCCGTTCCGCCCGGAATGACGGTTTTCTTGGCTTAAGTCAGTGCCATTGATCTTAAGGGTACCCGCACGAGCACCTCGAATTTTTCGAGGTACCCTTAAAGTAATCAATAAGTTACTGGATTCCAGCGTAGGCCGGGATGGCGGAGTACCAATAAATCAGGTTCCATAGGTCCCGGCTGGTGCTTCTCCGAGGAGTTGCTGCTCCGATTTCACAGCCAGCCGGAATTCATTTCCCACTCTCCATCAACTGCGGATCGGATTTTTTATCCTCTTACCCGAGCCGATCCCATACGGTCGTTGTCTGAGCGTTGTTTTTATGACTTTGCATGTTGTTCAAGCTGGACCATATTGATGAAGCGCTGCAGTGTAAATTCTTCATTCTGATTGAGATTGGTAAATTTTCCACCAATGCGATTTGTTGTCTCATTATCTTTCCCGACAATAGTTGTCGTGTATTGGATTTCCAGGTTAACAGTCAGGTTCGGATTGGCTGGTAAAATCAATTTGCAGCCATCTAACCGGTCGCCTTCAGACAAGTTCCACTGATCTCCCTCATCATGCAACGACAGCCCCCTGATACAGATATCCAACACCTCCAGCTTCCTGGAAACCTGATCTTCCCGCTTCAACTCACAGTATACCGGGTGCGAGATCAACGGCTTGATACGAAAGTACTCACGCCGCTGGAGATACAACACAGAGGTGGGTATAGGTGCGGCAAAGGCAGGTTCACCCTTGTATTTTACACGCTGCAATTCACCACAATTAAAACGCGTCTCAACCATATCGTGACGGGTTGTGAAGACTACTTTTTCCGCCGCCAGCATTTTTTTGTTCAACGCCTCATTGGGACCATAGTCCAGCACAACAAGGCTCTTCTGAGGGAATACATCGAGCACGGCTGTCATCATCGAATGATCACTACCGGAAATTTTCGCTGTGATGATGTCTGGTTTATCGCTAAGGCTTTTCAGGAGACGAATAACCTCCTTGCTGGTACGCAACAGAAATTTCTCCTGTTCTTGTATGCCTGGTTTTTCACTGCTTCCAGTTGATTTCTCATTCTCATCGTTTTCCATAAATTAAAGCCATTCAGCAATTTTCTATTTTCAATTTCAGATCCGTATAACCACAATCCCGTTAGTAAAAGTCAGATCGGCGCTGGCTCTATCGGCAAATTCAACAATATGGCCCGGACATTCATGGTTATGGGTATCACACTTAGCGAACCTCTGATTTATTCGTCATTCCGGACGAAGCGCAGCGTAGATCCGGAAATTATCTTAAAGTAATCATAAGTTACTGGATCCCGGCCTGCGCCGGGATGACGGAGTACGAATAAATCAGATGTTCCTTTGGTCAAGTACCGACACTATGGAAATTAGCACGCTACCTGTAGATAGGAAATCCCTTGAAGCTTCGTAACGTCCTGTCATATCACTGAAACACCTTTATTGGCGGTTCACCGAATAGGGTGAGTTTAGAGAAGTTCGAGCAATCCGTCGACTGTACACAATTGGCAACCACCTATGCCCTGTTAGCGTCTCTATCGACCTTGCCATTGCATTTTCGATTCTGTCTGAGGGATTCCATGCGCCGACGGTAGTGCCCGACGCCGTCGAGATCGAGACTCACGTCCTTGCCGATACCCTGCGGCAGCGGGCTTTAGGCTAGGACCGCGTCAAATCAGTTGATACTTAAGGGCACCATTTTTCAAGGCAGGCAGGGATTCCACTATCTATGTTGTGTATCCCCGACCACCCGAGTGAAGTCGTCTAAGGTTCAACTTGTCTGCCGGTAGGACTTAGGTGAAGCCCCCGTCCATCGCTTAAATGCCCTGGAGAAGGAACTGATCTCGGAGAAACCGAGCATAAACGAGATTTCGCTGAGCGTCAGTTTGTCATCCTGGATGTAGTTTTCGGCCAGTTCTTTTCGGGTTTCGTTAAGCAGGGTCTTGAAGGTGGTCCCTTCGACCCTCAGCGCACGCTGCAGAGAACGGACATGCATATAAAGCTCATCGGCAATAGAGGCATCCGATACGCCTCCTGAGGGCAGACGTTCTATGATCGCTGCTTTTACTCGATGCACAATATTCTCGCCTTCGAGCTGAGCCAGATAGTTGATTACGATCTGGTCGTTCAACTGGGCAAACTGGGGATTGGCGCCGGGAAGCCGCTCATCTGCTTCCTGCCGGGAAAGGGTAATCCGGTTTCCAGCCGTGGAAAACTCTACCGGACAACGGAAAAGAGCAAAGTAGTCGCCTGTGCAGGATGGCTCCGGGTGTGCGATGGAGACGGAGACCGGGTTCAACCTCTCCCCGTAATTTACCCTGCACATGGAGATCAGCAGGGCGAAAAGAGCATCTATCCTCCAGAAAAAGCTCTTGGTAGCCTCGGTATAGGTTGCCACCAGCGACAAACCCTCTGCTTCCTCCTTAAGCTCTATCACCGCCCCGGATGAGAGAAGGCGGGAGTAACGACAAAAACGCTCCAGCGCGGTGCGTAACGAGGTGCTTGCCAACCAGGCGTAACCAAGGGCGTTCAGATTGGAAGGATGCCAGTATTTCGCTGCTCTCAATCCAAAACAGGAATCATCCACCAACTCCGCCGCCTTGATCCATAGCCGATCAGCCGCGTCATACGGGATTCTGGCGTTTGTATCCTCCAGCAACTTCGGGTCGACATGAAGCTCCCGAAACATGGGTTCTGGATCAATCCCGTAGGACTCAACTATTTTCCAGAGAATTCGTGTGGTAGGGGCAAAGTAAGTCGCTGCCATAGTTTCCGTTTGATTGTCGTAAGCTCGTATCCAACACTTACGTGAAAAACAGGTTTTGGTCAACTTTTTGTCGCGCAAAGCCAAGCGCCAGATCAATGACCGATATATGCTATCTCCGTTCATAGGTTTAGTAGAGATAGCACATCGCTAATGTTAGCCCTGGAAAAACAAATAAAGGATGAAGTCGAGTTCTGGCGTTGGTTTATCGCGGAACGGGAAAAGAAGGGGGGCGGATGCGTGCCCCCCAGAGCACGGGAGGCGCTGGCATATGCGGAACAGAAACTGGCGTCTTATCGGAACGAATCGTTTCGGGAAGAGATCTAATACCGAGTAGTGGCCTGGCAGCTTCCAGCGAGTGAACGCTGAAGAGCCATTTAACTAAGGAGAACGAATCATGTTGATTCTTACCCGCAGGTGCGGTGAAACTATCTGTATCAATGACGATATCGAAGTCACAGTCCTGAGCGTTAAGGGACATCAGGTGCGTATTGGAATCAAAGCACCTGAGGAAGTGTCCGTACACAGAGAGGAAATCTATCAGCGAATCCAGGCGGAACAGGGTGAGTAAGCCAAGCAACCTATAACAAACCTGATCGTTGTGAGAGCCGAGCGCATACTGCAACGAAAGAAATGGAGTATTGCCTCACAACGCAGGTTCCTAATATTCCTTCGTTAGCTTGCTATTGCGCCCAACCCTTTGCCTATTGCTGCAGCAGTGGTAAATTGGGCGCGGGCAGCCAATCGCGCCGAGGGCCTGTTAACGGATCTTGCTCTCTAAAGGTTAGGCGCGGGAGGGAATATACTGCTGGCTGCCCTTGGGCGATCCGGGTTCACATTACCGCTGATCCGTAACAGAAGTAAGAACTGCCGCAGCAGACTAGACTGTTGGCAGTTCCCTCGATAACGAAGAAAAGGTCGAGCATGCCGAAAGATATCTTTCAAAATTTTGCGCTTGGTTTGTCCATTATAATGCTGACCCTCTGGGGTCTGGTCCTTATAATAGACCCCAATCTGGTCGCTGCCATGTTCAGCAGTGAGCCGGTTAATCATGCACTGGCCGGCATGATGGGCGCTGCTTTATTGGGTCTGGCTTTCATTTCACTCACCAGCATCACCCGCTGGATGAGCGCCCAGCGAGGCCTGGGTGTTGCCATGCTGATATTGGTGGTCGAGACCGCCTACCTGATGCTGGTGGCAGGCACGATGCTGGTGACCATGCCGACCACCATCAGTCTGGTCGCGGCAGCCGCAGTGGCGTTTTTTCTGCTTATCTGAATCCGATAACAGAACTGACCGCTTCAGCCTGAATTCGCCCTAATCTATACCCAGCCAGTTTGTCCATGCGGTAAACAGCCGGCTGTCGATGGCACCGACGCAGGACCGAGGCTGGAGTTCGTTCAGAAATACCGTGTCCCCCTCCAGGGTTGAGGCATAGCCACCGCCTTCGAGAAATATCAGATTCCCCGCGGCATAGTCCCAGATATTGGAGCGACCATGCAGATAGAGATGGACGCGGCCGGCGGCCAGCCAGCACCAGTCGAGTGCCACTGAGCCGAAACTGCGCTGGGAGGCGTAAGGCGCTTCCGAAACCAGACGCACCGCCAGCGGCGCGGGCAGCCGCTTTAGATCGATCAGTGCGGTGGACTGCGGCAGCGACAATCCACTGTCAGACAGCTTCAAGGCAACACCGTTGAAGTAGGCACCTTGCCCCTTCTGGGCAGTGAAAATTTCATCGCGATTGGGATCGTAAACGATGCCCAGCGTGACTTCTCCCCGTGTAAGGAGTGCCAGGGAGACGCAAAAATAGGGAACGCCGGAGGCGAAGTTGCTGGTGCCATCCAGGGGATCCAGACACCAGACGGGTCGATCGGATTGCAGCAAACGGGCCTGTTCTTCGGCTGGCATCTCTTCGCCCAGAAAGGCGATATCGGGCCATTGCCGCTTAAGCTCGGACGCGATTCGCGCCTGGGCCGACAGATCCGCCTCGGTCACGAAACTCCCGTCCTGTTTGATGCCCCGCTTGACCTTGGCAAACCGTGGCTGCAACTCTTGCCGAGCGGTGGCTTTGATGATTTCTTCAACTGAATGCAGGTCTGTAAACATCGCTTACAAATCTCTTAGGGCCCGTTAAGACCTCAGCGGATTGCTTGATTCGGCGACTGTCAGGTCTTCGCCCCCATCTCCAGGGCACGGGCCTTTCTTTCACTGAGTTCCCGCCGCAGTTCATCCTCGGTCCGGGTCTTCAGCCAGCCCTGGGTATGCGCTATCACCAGATCCGAAAGTGCCTCTATATGCCGTGGCTCCTGGTTCAGGCAGGGAATATAACCATAGGAGCTACCACCGGCCTGTAGAAACACATCCCGATTTTCCATTGATATCTCCTCCAGGGTTTCCAGGCAGTCGGCACTGAACCCTGGGCAAATCACCTGTACCTTTTTTACCCCTCCCTTTGCCAGTTGTTCGAGGGTCTGATCAGTGTAAGGCTGCAGCCACTGCTTGGGGCCGAGCCGCGACTGGAAGGTAAGCTGCCACTGCTGGGGGGACAGTTCAAGCGCGTCCGCCAGCAGCCGCCCCGTCTTCTGGCATTCGCAGTAATAGGGGTCGCCCGCCAGAAAGTACTCCTGGGGGATACCATGAAAGGAAAGGATCAATTTGTCCGGTCTGCCGTGTTCAGCCCAGTAGCATTGAACGCTTTCCGCCAGCGCGTCTATGTAGCCGGGATGGTCATGGTAGTGATTAACGAAGCGGGCCTCGGGGAGCCAGCGCCAGCGGCTCATTTCGGCAGTCACCGCATCAAAGACCGAAGCGGTGGTGGTTGCCGAATACTGGGGATACAGCGGCAGTATCAGCAACCTTCGGACTCCCGCCTTGTTCATTTCTGCCAGGCCGTCGGCAACCGAGGGATTTCCGTAACGCATGGCCAGCCCGACCTTGAACTGGCCGGGGTGGCTCTGCTCCAGCCTGGCCTGAACCGCCTTCTGCTGCTGTTTTGAAATGACCAGCAGCGGCGAACCCTGGTCGGTCCAGACCTTTGCATAGGCGGCGGCCGAGCGCCGCGGCCGGGTATTGAGGATGATCAGGTTCAGCACCAGCCACCAGAGCGGCCTGGACATCTCCACTACCCGCGGATCCCAGAGAAACTCCTTGAGATAACGGCGCACATCCGAGGTAGATGATGAGTCAGGTGTCCCCAGGTTGACCAGCAGAACACCGGTGCTTTGCCCGCTAGCGTGATCGAAATCGAGCGTCGGATTCGTTTTCAAATTTCTTATATCCCCGGTTATGTTGCGATTAACGACAGGCCTTGAGTTTTATCCGCAACTGTTCAATGAGATCGTCGGCATAACCCTGCAGTTCCGGGTCCATCACTTCAAACAGGTATTCGAGGTCATCCAGGGCACGCTCAATCTCCTTTCGATCGTCCAGGGAGTCTAGTCGACCCGAGAGTCTCTGCATATAGGCGTAAGGGTCAACGCCGTTCATCAGCCCCAATCTCCCCCAGCGGGCGGAGTGCGTGAGATCTCTTGCATAGGATTCACCTTCTGGTACAGCGGGCTCACCGCAATCCGAACCAATGCCGCACAGGAGATCAGCTGTAAACACCCCGATCAGATTTTACATCAATCCTGCCTCGAATAAGTATCCAGGAAGATCGCCTTCCCGACTCAAGGATACTTCGAGAAACACGATTCCCGGCCGCCTTCATTTTCATGCGCTTATGCGCACGACAACAGTGGTGCGTCGCTGCACCATAACGGCACATCGAATTTTTCGAGGGGCCCTCAAACCGAAAATGTCTATCCCCTGCCGGGTTGCGGCATGTTCGGCACTGGCGATGAATAGCATCGACCAGACTTTCTTCTCACTCGAATATCGGTTAAAAAAGCACTGCCGATAACTGATACCTTTTTCCACCTCCCACTCCATGGAAACCCAAATGCCGGATGCACAAACTCACGCCAGCGAGTTCGGACTCATAGTGATTGGCGACGAGATCCTTTTCGGCAGCAGGGAGGATCGTCATTTTGATCACTTTCGACGGCTGCTCGGAGGACGAAATTTCTCCCTGATCCGATTCTGGCTGGTGCCGGACAGACCAGAGACGTTAACGACCCAGTTGCGCTTTTCCATGCAGGAAGAGCTGCCGGTGTTTGTCTGCGGGGGCATTGGCGCCACCCCCGACGACCATACACGCGCCTGTGCCGCTGCCGCTGCGAACAGAGAACTGCAGCGACACCCGGAAGCCGCCGCCCTGATCGAACAGCGATTCGGGGCGGAGGCCTACCCGACACGCATCCATATGGCGGATCTACCCGCAGAGTGCGAGTTGATCCCTAATCCGTTCAACGGCATCCCAGGCTTCAGTCTGCGCCGCCATTTCTTTCTGCCCGGTTTTCCGCAGATGGCCTGGCCGATGGCGGAATGGGTGCTGGACAATCACTTCGAGCGATCTGGTGGTCCCTTGCAGGAGGCGTCCCTGAGGGTAATGGATGTTCCGGAAAGCCTACTTGTACCCCTGATGGAAGAGCTGTTTGAGCGTTTTGAGGGACTGAAGCTCTACAGCCTGCCCCATCTGGGCGACACCCCATTCATCGAGCTTGGCTTTCGGGGCAGCGGCGATATCGAAGCCGCCGTTCAGACCCTGCGCCAGGGACTGGATGCCCGAAAGGTCCGCTATCAGGAGATGGAGCGCCAAACCCGGTAATTACCTTCATCAGGTGGTTTCCACCTGGTATCGCACCCAAAGCCGGTGTTCGCTACCCGGCTCGATGATCACCACATCGTCTGCCGCGTTGCCACTTTCCACGCACAGCATGTTCAAGTAACCGTCCTCCCCCATATCCCCCAGCCGGGCGGCCTTTTCGGCCCAGGGATTCCACACCACAGTCGAACTGCTGCCCCTTTTGCTGATCCGAATACGGCGCTCCAGACCCGGGTCATCGATTACACAATCGGCGGTCGTCGCCAGATAGACTCGGTCTGTCTCAGCACTGATCGTCACTGGCTCCGAAGATTGCCTGCGCCTGCCCTGTTCCACTTTGTCCAGGTAGACGCAGCCATCTAGACCATGGAGCGTTATACAACGAACATCGCTCACAAAAAAATAGCTATGCAGGGCCTCCCCGATGGTGAAGGAAGCGGTGCCGGTATTGCGAGTCAGGAGCTCTATATCAAGGGTCCTGCCGATGGTAAAGCGGAGCTCGAGCTGTGACGAATGAGGCCATAGCTGCCGGGGCTGATCGCTCTGTGGCAGCTGCAGCCAAAGGCGGACGCCCCCCTCCTCCAACGACTTAGTTGCGACCATCTGCCAAGGCAGCGTGCGAACAAAACCATGGGCCGGAAAGGCAGCATCGGCAGCATGAGGCCCGAACCAGGGCCAGCATACCGGGACCCCTCCCCGGATCGATTTACCGGCCGCAAACCTGGCAGCAGGTGAGAGCCAGATCACCGGTTGCCCTCCTGCCGGCACCCAGCTGGTCAGCTGACCTCCCTGCAAAAAGATACTTGCACAGACGCCTCGGCTGGTCACCTCCACCACAGCCAGCCCACTGTCGTCCTGCCTGAAAACGAGCTCTCCAGGAATAGCGTAGCGCGCATTCAACGCAGCAATTTCATCCGGACTCATGATTTCAACCTGACACCTTCGCGGAATAGGCATATTGTACAGTGGCTGTAGATTGATCCAGGCCATTTGAAGTGTTTTTTTTTTCCCGTAGGATATTTTTCTACATTTGCGTAATACTCCAGCCAGGTTTCCGATCCCAAAGATCTTCTGCGATGGATCGGTAAAAAAAGGGAGCGGGCTGACTCTGGTCAAACCAGAATGAACCAATACTGGAGACGAAGCGGTTTCGACGTTTAGGTAGTTTTCATGTCCAATGACTTGCGTGTTCTTTTTGTTACCCCCGAAGCCCATCCACTGATCAAGACAGGTGGATTGGGGGATGTGGGAGGTGCCCTCCCCTCCGCCC
>Ga0316189_10003675_pt1 | contig 14896 bp, 12 predicted proteins | sample LowCovwburrow_MG_FD_204930 | JGI IMG/M metagenome (GOLD analysis project Ga0316189, IMG submission 204930) | Coastal sediment microbial communities from Maine, United States - Lowes Cove worm burrow | ecosystem: Environmental > Aquatic > Marine > Coastal > Sediment | place: USA: Maine...
TCACCACTCACGCCAATGGCTTTGCCATTCAGAATCACTGTACCCACTGCAATCAGGCCGATAATGGCGAGTACATTAATCCAGTGGAACCAGCGCACACTGCCATCCCAGACAGCATATTCTTTCAAATTATCGGATGTTTGATTCATAATAACTCCTTAATCAGCATCATTCATGAATAATCAAGGCTGATTGATTTCAATCAGGCGGCTATTGGGGTCAGCTGTCGGCAAGCTCATGGTGACACAGGTAACAGCACCACCCAACAGTTCCATAGCCCTTTCCGGCCACTCAATAAGACAAACCCAGGGTGATTGGAAATATTCCCGCACCCCAAGCATTTCAATGTCATCCACTGCATCCAGCCGGTACCAGTCCATATGGGCCACTTTGCACCCATTTGCTTCATATTCCTGAATAATCGAGAATGTCGGACTGGGCAGGGCCTCATCTGTGACACCCAGTGCCCGCATTACGGCACGGCAAAACACACTCTTTCCAGCACCAAGCTCGCCACTTAAGGCCACCACATCGCCGGGTTTCAGGCTGGCAGCAAATTCTGACGCCAGAGCTACCGTTTCCGATTCATGAAAAACCTGAGATTTCACTTATGATTCAGAATTCTCTCTGCATTCAACCAGCGCCTTGATCACATCATGCTTGCAAATCAAACCAACGATAGAATCGCCATCGAGCACAGGCAGGTGATGTACATGCATATCGATCATGACCGAGGCTATTTCATCCAGACCGCTGTCTGCATTCACTGTAGTGACCTGACCATGGATCAGATTTGAAGCTTTGATCGCCTGCATATTCGACAGCTCTTCTTCAAAACGTGACTCACCCATCGGAATCACCATATCAAACAGTGCCACTACCGTCGGCACATGCAGATTACCCTCCTGCTCAATCAAATCAGTTTCGGTGATCACACCAAACAGCCGTTTCTCCTCATCAACAACCAGCAGACCGGACAGGTTTTCCTTGGCAAAGCGATACCAGATGTCCGCTACTGGTGTTTCAAGATCACAGTAAGGCGGATTCTCATCCATAATATTGCGCGCAACAATCTTGGAATATGGCATACTAATCTCCTGATATTTCCGGGCAGACTGACTGTTTCAGTACACCCCTATTATAGCCGCTAAAAACGGCTGCGTAAAAAAAGCCTATCGTCACAACCAGATCAGGCGCGGTGATAAATCTCGCTACCCTGTTCGACAAAGGCTTCCGACTGTTCAGCCATGCCGGATTCAATCGCCTCCCGCGTTTCCATGCCGTGTTCCCTGGCATAATCACGCACATCCTGCGATATCTTCATGGAGCAGAATTTCGGCCCGCACATGGAACAAAAATGTGCAATCTTGGCAGATTCCTTGGGTAGGGTTTCATCATGGAAAGCGCGCGCCGTATCCGGATCAAGCGCAAGATTGAACTGATCTTCCCAGCGGAATTCAAAGCGGGCCTTGGACATCGCATCATCACGCTGCTGTGCACCCGGATGTCCCTTGGCCAGATCGGCCGCATGAGCGGAGATCTTGTAGGTAATCACACCCGCCTTTACATCATCACGATTAGGCAGTCCCAGATGTTCTTTTGGCGTCACATAACAGAGCATGGCACAGCCATACCAGCCAATCTGGGCCGCTCCGATACCGGAAGTAATATGATCGTAACCCGGTGCAATATCGGTGGTCAGCGGACCAAGGGTATAAAACGGCGCTTCGTCACAATGCTTGAGCTGCTCATCCATATTCTCTTTGATCATATGCATCGGCACATGGCCCGGCCCTTCGATGATAGTTTGAACATCATGTTTCCATGCCAGTTTGGTCAACTCACCCAGTGTTCTGAGTTCACCAAACTGTGCCTCGTCATTGGCATCAGCGATCGAACCAGGCCTCAAACCATCACCCAAAGAGAAGGCCACATCATAGGCCTTCATGATTTCACAGATATCTTCAAAGTGGGTATAGAGGAAATTTTCCTTATGGTGTGCCAAACACCATTTGGCCATAATCGCACCGCCGCGAGATACAATGCCGGCAAGCCTCTTGGCAGTTAACGGCACATACTGCAACAACACTCCGGCATGGATGGTGAAATAATCCACGCCCTGCTCGGCCTGTTCGATCAAGGTATCGCGGAAGATTTCCCAGGTCAGGTCTTCGGCGATGCCATTCACTTTCTCCAGCGCCTGATAAATCGGCACAGTTCCAATCGGCACAGCACTGTTTCTGATTATCCATTCACGGGTCTCATGGATATTAGCGCCAGTGGATAAATCCATAATGGTATCCGAGCCCCAGCGGGTGGCCCAGGTCATTTTCTCCACCTCTTCTTCAATCGAAGAAGACAAAGCGGAATTGCCAAGATTGCCGTTGATTTTGACCAGGAAATTTCGCCCGATAATCATTGGCTCAACTTCAGGATGGTTGATGTTGGCAGGAATGATGGCGCGTCCTCTGGCAATTTCATCACGCACGAATTCCGGTGTAATCACCTGCGGAATAGATGCGCCCCAACTCTGCCCGGGGTGTTGCTTTGTAATCTCACGCAGATGTTCACGCCGCTGATTTTCGCGAATGGCCACATATTCCATTTCCGGCGTAACAATGCCCTGACGCGCATAAAACATCTGTGACACATTGCTGCCGGCTTTGGCGCGCAACGGCGCTCGCAGATGAGCAAAGCGCAGTGAATCCAGCGCTTCATTCTGACGACGTTCACGGCCATAATCTGAACTGAGTCCAGTCAGTACTTCCGTATCAGCACGCTCTTCAATCCAGGCCTGGCGAATAGGCATTAAACCTTTTTCCAGATCAATCTCAACATTCGGATCGGTATAGGGGCCGGAAGTATCATAAACCATTATGGGCGGATTTTCTTCCACCCCGGCAGTAGTCTGGGTTGGCGAAAGCGTGATCTCCCGCATTGGCACACGAATATCTGCCCGCGACCCCTGAACATAGACTTTACGGGAATTCGGAAATGGCTGTTGAGCCTGGCTGCTGTTTTCTGAGCTATTGATATCCATCGTGTTTGCGTCTGTCGTCATTCTGCCTCCAGTGTATGTGCGCAATGATAACCAAGCAATACAACATGGGATAGCAGACGTTCATCAAACCGCGATTTGGCAAGACACAACTTCTACAGATTAATTGACATTGATTGTTATTCGATTAATGTTCGAATATTATTCATTTTTACATATGGAGTAATGATGTCGAGAAGAGAAAAGCGCGAATTAAGGGAAAAACAGATTGTCAGCGCAACCATCTCCCTATTATCCGAGAAAGGTTTTCTGGATGTGAGAATGTCCGATGTTGCAAAAAAAACCAATATTGCCATGGGCACTATCTACAGCCATTTTGAAGGTAAAGAGGATTTACTGGTCGCTTGCGCCTGCACACTTCATCTTAACGACAGAATTCTGATCCATTCAATTTTTGAGCAGCCCATCCCGGCCATTGAAAAAATTATTGCCGCAGTTCAAACCAACTGGCTGGTTACACAAAGCCACCCTGATCTAATCGAAATCAACAATTTATCTCTGATGCCTTCGGTATGGCGCAGAGCGACCCCCTATCGCGTTAATGAAATGAATGCCTTGCATATTGAACTGGCAGGTTTGTTTCTTGAAGTAGTCGTAGAGGCCATCCACCAGGACATCGGTTGCTATGAACATATGAATAGCGAAGAACTTGGCAAGCTGTGTAATTATTTTACTCATGGCATGTGGGGGCTGTGTGTCGGGCTTTCCAGTACAGCTCAGTCCGGATATTCCAGTACACTCTGCCCTGAGGGTGAAGATGACAGTTATCAGCACTTCATCACCAATTACATCAATTTTCTCAGAGGTTATGGCTGGCAGGAGGAAAAACCCAAGGCGGTTTTTGATCGTTGTCTGAAAATCGCCAATAAAGGTCTGGATCAAACAGAATGGTTTTCTAAACCGGCACAGCGCAAAGGGGATTCACTTGCTGGCTGACCGCATCCGCCGCGCCGCGGAGCCAGCTTCAGTGTTAAGTCGTAGTTTGCAGATTACAGCCTGTTCCATATTACTGGCGGCATGCGCCGTCGGCCCTGTCTTTAAAACACCAGAATCACCGCAAACCACATCATACTCCAGAGAGTTGTCGAAGGAGCAGCCTCTGGAGCAACTGAATCTGGTGCCCAACACAGACATTCCTGCACAGTGGTGGACGCTGTTTGAATCCGAAGCACTGAATGCATTGATTCAACAGGCACTAAACAGCAATCCAGGCTTGGAAGCAGCCAAAGCCAGATTGCGCGCCTCAAAAGAAACCCTGCAGGCTGAAACCTCATCCCTGCTTTTTCCCACCGTGGATGCCTCAACAGCAAGCTCGCGGCAAAAAATATCCGGCACAGCTTTTGGCGGCCGCAGCAATATTTTCACGCTGCACAATGCATCTGTAGATGTGGCCTACTCAGTTGATATATTTGGAGGAGGCCGCCGTTTTCTGGAGTCAATAGAGGCACAGGTCGAGTTTGACAGCTTCCAGCTTGAAGCTACTTACCTGACATTGACATCCAATATCGTAACAACAGCAATCACTGAAGCCTCATTAAGAGCACAACTGATCGCCACAAATGAAATTATAACGGCCGAAGAAGAGCAGCTTCAGGTGGCTGAACAACAGTTTGAACTGGGTGTTATTGCTAAAGCAGAACTACTCAGCCAGCGCACTGCCGTTGCCCGCTCCAGAACGCAGCTGCCACCGCTGCAAAAAGCACTTGCCCAGTCACGGCATCAGCAGGCTATTCTGTCAGGTCAGCATCCCGGAGAATCAGAACTGCCCGAATTTGATCTGGAATCATTGCATATGCCGAAAGATCTTCCCTTAACATTGCCATCCACCCTGACCCGGCAACGACCAGATGTCCGTGCTGCCGAAGCCCTGCTGCATCAAGCCAGTGCGCAAATTGGTATTGCAACAGCAAATCTGTACCCAAAAATCACCCTGTCAGGCAGTTATGGCAGTGAAGCCACAAAGATCTCAGACCTGTTTTCCGGCGGTAGCGCTGTATGGAATCTGGGCGCTGGTGTATTGCAGCCGGTATTCAGAGGCGGCGAACTACGCGCCAGACAGCGTGTCGCAGTTGCCAGCTATGAACAGGCACAGGCCCAGTATAAAGAGACTGTTCTACTGGCCTTTCGCCATGTTGCAGATGTTTTGCTGGCGCTGCAGACAGACATGGACAACCTGAGCCTGCAGAAAGAAAGCAAAGACCTTTCAACCCAGACCCTTCAACTTGTTCAGCTCCAGTTCAAAGAGGGCGCAGTCAGTTATCTGGGCCTGCTCAATGCCCAGACGCAATACCAACAATCCCGCATTGCCTATATTCAGGCCCGTTCAGCGCTGTATGCAGATACAGCAGCCCTGTTTCAGGCCCTCGGTGGTGGCTGGTGGAACCGACAGGAAATGAACAATCCTGAAACAGCATCCGGCAGCAACGATATTTCCAAGACGCAGGTGGAGAAATAATGACCAAACGAATGATCATCATGTTAATCCTCGTAGCAGCAGTGTTTGCCGGCATCATCGGCTATCAGAATTTCATGGCCAATATGATGAAGCAATTCATGGCCGGTAACACCAAACCCGCGGCAACAGTCACAGCGATGAAAGCAGCCTACCAGCAATGGCAACCTCAGCTTAATGCAATAGGTACGCTCAGGGCAGTTCAGGGTGTGGATGTCAGCTCCGAAGCGCCCGGCATTGTGAAAACAGTCCACTTTAAATCCGGTGACAGAGTCAATAAGGGCGATCTGCTGCTGCAATTAAATATCGATGAAGATAAGGCGCATTTACAGTCCCTGCAGGCTGCCGAAAAGCTGGCTGAGATCACTTATAAAAGGGATATGAAACAACTGAAAGTCAATGCCATAAGCAAAGCCAAACTGGATAGTTCACAGGCTGATCTGGCAGGCAAAAAAGCCCAAGTGGCACAGCAAAAAGCAGTGATAGATAAAAAACGGATCCGTGCGCCATTTTCAGGTCAGCTTGGCATCAGCACGGTCAATCCCGGTCAATATCTGAATCCCGCCGATAAAATTGTCACACTCCAAAATACTGAATCACTGTATGTTGATTTCAGCCTATCGCAGAAAAAGCTGGCTCAATTGAAAGTTGGACAGCAGATCACCATTAGCACCGATGCTTACAATGAAACAACATTTTCCGGTCAAACCACTGCAATCAATTCTGTCATCAACAAAAATACGCGCAATCTGCTGATTGAAGCCAAAATCGATAATAAGGATGGGCGGCTGATTCCGGGCATGTTCGTCAAAGTCCGGGTCGATATTGGCGAGAGCATCAAATATCTGACTATCCCGCAGTCATCCATCAGCTTCAATGCCTATGGCGCTACTGTTTTCATCGCTCATAACACAGAGCAGGAAACGAAACAGTCTCCTGCTCTGACTGCCCAGCAGATATTTATTAAAACAGGGGACAAGAGAGGCGATCAGGTAGCCGTTCTCGATGGTATCAAGGCAGGCGACATGGTGGTCACCAGCGGTCAGCTGAAACTGAAAAACGGTACGCCTTTAATCATTGATAATCAGGTGCTGCCAGCCAACGATCCCGCCCCGACGCCGCAGGAGCAGTAAAGAGCTGTGGTCAATTATACCGATATATTCATCCGCCGACCGGTACTGGCAACGACCATCAGCCTGCTGATTATGGTGCTTGGCTTGCAGGCCATCGCCAATATGCCGGTTCGCCAGTATCCAGATACGCAAAATGCTATTGTCACCGTCAGCACGGTCTATTTTGGTGCTGATGCAAAAACCGTGGCCGGTTTCATCACCCAGCCTCTGGAATCGGCCATTGCCCAGGCTGAAGGCATTGATTATTTATCATCGATCAGTGTCAGTGGCGCATCCACCATTTCGGCCACCCTGAGGCTAAATTATGACTCCAACCGGGCCCTGACCGACATCAATGCCAAGGTGAATTCCGTACTCAATCAACTGCCTCCGCAGGCCCAGCAGCCGGTACTGACTGTACAGGTGGGTGCAACTATCGATTCCATGTATATGGGGTTCTTCAGTGAGGTATTGCCCAATAATAATGTCACCGATTATCTGCTACGCGTAGTCAAGCCACAACTCGACGGCATTGAGGGTGTGCAGCGGGCACAAATCATCGGTGCCCGCCAGTTCGCCCTGCGCGCCTGGCTGGATCCGGACCGCATGGCCGCTTACGGCCTGACTGCCAATGACATCAACAAGGCTCTGGCCAGCAACAACTATCTAGCCGCACTCGGCACCAGCAAAGGGCAGATGGTCAGCGTTGAGCTCAATGCCGGAACCGACCTGCATTCGGTTGATGAATTCAAACAACTTGCAGTCAAGCAAGCCGATGGTGCCATTGTCCGACTACAGGACGTAGCCAATGTCGTACTCGGAGCTGAAGATTACAATCTAAGCACTGCCTTTGATGGTAAAAAATCAGTTTTTATCGGCATCAAAGTGGCCCCCAATGCCAATGTGCTGGAAGTCACCCAACGCGTACGCGATGCCTTCCCCGCTATTCAGGCTCAAATGCCCAATGGCCTGACTGGCAAGATTGTTTATGACGGCACCAAATTCATTCGCAGCTCTATTGATGAGGTAGTCAAAACCCTGACCGAAGCACTGCTGATTGTTGCACTGGTGGTCTTTCTGTTTCTCGGCAGCTGGAGAGCCGTGATTGTGCCGCTGCTGGCAATACCTCTGTCACTGGTGGGTGCTTTTTTCATCATGATGGCACTAGGTTACACCATCAACCTGCTGACCCTGCTGGCGCTGGTACTGGCCATCGGTCTGGTTGTCGATGATGCCATTATTGTGGTTGAGAATGTCGACAGACATATGCATGAAGAAGGCAAAAGTCCGTTAGAGGCCGCATTACTGGCAGCGCGCGAACTGGGTGGCCCGATTATTGCCATGACTGTGGTGCTGATTGCCGCTTATGTGCCAATTGGTTTTCAGGGCGGCCTGACTGGCGCGCTATTTACCGAATTTGCCTTTACGCTTGCCGGTGCCGTAACTATTTCCGGCATAGTTGCGCTCACTTTGTCGCCGATGATGACTTCTAAAATTTTCCAGCCAAAACAGCATGACAATGCGCTGGTCTGTTTTATTAACCGCCAGTTTGGCCGCATGCATAACAGCTATCAGCGACGCCTGACCGGCACACTGAACACCTGGCCTGTCATGGTTGTCATGGGTGGCCTGTTGCTGATTGGTGTAGTTTACCTGTTTGCCACCTCAAAAGCCGAGCTGGCACCGCAGGAGGATCAGGGGCTTGTGGCAGGACAGATTGTCGGCCCGCCCAATGCAACAGCCCAGCAAATGAGTGTTTATGCAGAGCAGGCCTTCAAGCTGGCCAAAGAACTGCCCGAATATGATCAGATGTTCCAACTGACCGGCATCCCGACCACCTCTCAGGGTATTGGCGGTGTGCTGTTTAAACCATGGGAAGAACGGAATCGAAATGCCGCCCAGCTGCAAATAATTTTACAGGAGAAATGGAACACCATCGCTGGTGCACGGGTAGCCGCATTCCAATTTCCCTCCCTGCCCGGATCAGGTGGCCTACCACTTCAATTTATCATCAAAACCACGGAATCATTTGAAAACCTGAATGAGGTGGCGCAACAGGTGCTGGCCAAGGCACAAAGCAGCGGCATGTTCTTTTTTATCGATACAGATCTGAAAATCGATAAACCTCAAAGCACTGTGACTCTGGATCGGGATATGGTTACTGCTCTGGGATTAACCCAGCAGGATGTCGGCAGCGCACTTGGCAGTGCCCTTGGCGGCGGGTATGTGAATTATTTCTCCATCGGCGGACGCTCATACCGGGTGATGCCTCAGGTAGCACAGCAGGACAGGCTGAACCCTGAACAGGTGCTCGATTACCATATCAGAACAGCAGGAGGTTCGATGATCCCGGCCTCAACAGTCGCCAGCATCAGTGACAAGATTGTGCCGGAATCAATTAACCGCTTCCAGCAGTTGAACTCGGCCACCATTCAGGGTGTCTATGCCGGAGGCATATCACAAAAACAAGTGTTGGATTTCATGGCCAATGCTCTGCATGAAGTCGCCCCCAGCGGTTATACGATGGATTATGCCGGCCCATCACGGCAGTTCATGCAGGAATCCGGTGGTTTTGTATTCACCATGCTATTTGCCATTGTCATTGTCTTTCTAGCCCTTTCTATTCAGTTCAATAGCTTCCGCGATCCACTGGTGATTCTGGTATCCGTGCCAATGGCATTGCTGGGCGCACTGCTGTTCATCAATCTCGGCTTTGCCACTATCAATATTTACACCCAGGTGGGTCTGGTCACGCTGATGGGCCTGATCAGTAAACACGGTATCCTGATAGTGCAGTTTGCCAATGAATTACAACTAACAGGAAAATCCAAGCTGGAAGCCATCATTCAGGCATCGGCAGTACGCCTACGTCCTATTCTGATGACCACTGCGGCCATGGTTCTGGGTGTGATTCCGCTGGTTATGGCCAGCGGTGCTGGTGCAGCAGGACGCTACTCGATGGGATTGGTTATCTTTACTGGCCTGTCGATCGGCACACTATTCACCCTGTTTGTCGTACCGGCGGTGTACATGATGGTGGCGGCAGACCGCAATAAAAACACACTAGCTGATGACTCACCCAAAGCAGCCCTGAACTAGAATATGAAACACTGTTTCTATCCACAAAACAAACATTTTGGAGCATAGCCTTCACATTACAACGCTAAAAACTGTTTGTTCATTCTTTGTGCTTACAAAGAACGAACCAAGAAAAAAGCCCCGGAACCAGCCTGTCCTGCGGATGCCTGATCCTGCACACCTAAAACAGGTCGCGGCTCTGCCGCTTACCCCGGTTTTAGACGCTGGTCTCAGCAGCCTGCTAGCGGGGGATCAAAAAAACTCTTGAGCTGGGGTTTTGACTTTCCTTCCCGTTCTTAGCCGTCCCGGGTGATGGTTCATATCGGAATAGCGCAACAGAATTGTGCCCGATCAAATGATCGCCGCGAGGAAACAGACGGATATCTGCGGGTGCCCTTCTTTCGTTCTGTTTGATTCGGCACATCCGTGTGCCTCACCCTGCGGGCGGCCTGAAGTCCGTCCAAACGGCTACCCTGCCTTTTTGTGGGCACGCAAAGAGGAACAAAAGATGAAATCAATATTCAAAACCTGAGGGCCATGGATGGCCTGAATCACAATGCCCCCCCTTAGATATCTGCCGAGACAAACATGAACAAATGAGTAAAGCGGCAGAGCCGCGATCATTTGGGCATGTGCAGCTGAGGGAATCCGAAGGACAGAGATGTTTGGGGGCGGCTTTCTTGGCTTCTTTCTTTGCCGCCAAAGAAAGAAGAGAACCTATTAACAGGCTCTGAAGCGTTGTCTGCTTAGCCGGCTGATTTATCCATGCCGATCAACTGGAACAGTTCAAGCCTTGAAGACGGGTTGTTGAGGAATGCACCTGTAAGTTTGGAAGTGGTTGTCCATGAATTGGATTTGTGTACGCCTCGGTGACACATACAAAAATGCTGGCACTGGATAATCACCGCAACCCCATCCGGCTCCAGTACTTCATCAATGGCATTGGCGATCTGCATAGTCAACGTTTCCTGCACCTGCAGGCGTTTGGCATAACCTTCCACCACGCGGGCCAGTTTTGATAAGCCGACTACGCGGCCTTTGGGAATATAGGCAACATGCGCCTTGCCGATAAAGGGTACCATGTGATGCTCACAATGACTGTGCACGTCGATATCAGAAACCAGCACAACTTCATCATAGCCTTCAACTTCCTCGAATGTTTTAAGCAAATGCTCTTTTGGATCTTCATTGTAGCCTGAGTAATGCTCAGCCATGGCTGACAGAACACGGGCCGGTGTATCCTTCAGACCCTCGCGCTGCACATCCTCGCCAATATACTTAAGCAGCCCCCGCACATGCTTCATGCCTTCAATGTTTTTCGGGTCATTTACATCTAAATCATCAGTCACTGATACTTATCCTTACTGTCATGTATTAGTTTCAGAATTATAGCATAACAGATTCCATCGACCGGCAAACCTGTTTGGGCGAATAATAGCAAATATATATATCTTTTACGAATCACGAGTCACCAGTCGATATATAATACCTGATGGCTATTTCAGGTGATGATATGAAACCAGCTTGAGCAATTAATAGAAAGTCGTGTAGTGTCCTTCATGGTCTGAGGATGCTCTACAGGAGAGAACAATGCAGGTGTTTGTGGTTATTATAATGTTCTGTGCCCTGCTATTGCCAAATAGCAGCATGGCAGATGAGGCTGAGATTAAACGGCAACTGAAAAAATATCTCTTCCTTGCTGGCAAGGCTTTCCCTGCTCAGTCTGAGCTTCCCCCAGACAGGCAGTTTAAACTGCGCCAACAACTTGATGCCGTCTGGCTTCCACAAACAGCTAGTGCAAAACATCTATACTTTATTGAGCAAAATGCCCGATATCCGTATATACTTGAAGACATTCAAACAGATGAAGACAGTGCCTCGGTCGTCGTATCATTCACACCCGACACCAACCCGTTAGACACCGCCATGCCCATGTACTTCGCCACGCGAGGGCGCTATGAACTGGAGAAACATCAACAGCAATGGAAACTGACCGGATTCAATGCACTCAAACAGGGGCAGCAGCGCGCTATTGCGACTTCGGCATCGGCTCAGGATGTACTCTTCCGGCACCTTGAAATCATGTCTTCAACTTACCTGACTGGCGAGAAAGAGCCGCCCAGAATGAAACTGATCGCTGCACGATCAATGGACAGAACCCTGTGGAAAAAAGATTTTTCCAGTCATAGAACAGTATCACTGATTTCAAATCCATCGGCTTTTTTCAGGATATACCAGCCTGCATACTGGAATATAACCCTGATGGAGGAAGCAGCAACAGAGACACGTATTCAGCTGACCATGGCGGTGGGCAGTTACAATCAGATTAGGCTACATGGGAGCTCATTTAGCAGGCATGTGGAGTATACACTTGTCCAACATCAAGATGGCTGGCATCTCACATCTTTTACCGATCTCTCTGCACAGGCAGAACAGGAGTTGCGCCGACAAGAGGCTGGAGAAATACAGGAGCCACAGGAAATACTTTAGTCCTGTGTTGAAGGTTCGGCATTGCTGGTGAAATAAACCAACTCATCGGCAAAGTGATCCATCAACTCTCCATCACCTTCGGAAACTGCAACAAGCCACATTCTGAATAGCGTAATCCCCAGAGCTGTTTGAGGGTCCACCTTACTTAACTTTTCACCCATGCCCGCCAGTTTTCCGATAAACGCCATTTGTTCTGCTGTTGACAGTTCAATGAATATTTCAACCTTGGAAAAGGTTTGCATAAAAAAACTATTTGCCATTTTTATGCCCTGTCCGGCTGATGCCCGCGCTAATTCATCAGCATCCCTAAGCTTTATTACATGCTGTTCAAATTCTTCACGAGCTACCTTCTGCTTAGGGGTCTCTATCCTTTCAGCTTCCGGACAGTCCTTCCTTTTAAAGAATCCGAACATCTGTTTCTCCTTTCAACTACGGCTCAAGCTGGTCAGGCAGCAGGCCTTTGACAAAATCTTCAGCATCAAATGGCATCAGGTCCTCAAGTGTTTCGCCTACACCCACATAGCGAATGGGCAGACCAAATGTATCTGCCAGCTGCAACACGATACCGCCCTTGCCTGAGCCATCGAGTTTGGTCACAATTAAACCACTGGTCCCTGCCACTTCATGGAATTTTTCCACCTGCATCACAGCATTCTGACCTGTGCCGCCATCCACTACCTGCCACACTTCATGCGGAGCATCAGGATAAGCCTTACTGATTACGCGCCGTACTTTGGCCAATTCATCCATTAGCCCCTTGTCCGTCTGTACACGGCCTGCGGTATCGACAATAACCACATCATAACCGCGTGCCTGCCCTCGCTGTACGGTATCAAAGGCTACAGAAGCAGGATCAGCACCTTCATGCTGGCGAACAATATCAGCACCGGCGCGATCCACCCATACAGCCAGTTGTTCAACAGCAGCCGCACGGAAGGTATCTCCGGCACCAACGAGTACGGATTTTCCCTGCTGACGATACATGGTTGCCAGTTTGCCTATGGTCGTCGTTTTGCCCGTGCCATTGACCCCGACAACAAGTAATACGAATGGGCCTGTATCAGGTACAGGGACCGGAGCAGACTCAGACATCATGGAAAGCATAGACTCTTTCAAAACTTCTACTGAAGCGCCCCGACGTTTTCTCGCTTTGCTAACCAGAGAAGCTGCCAATCCGGCACCGCAATCAGCCATGATCAGCCCATCTTCAATATCCATCCAGTTTTCTTCAGAAAGTGCTTCGATATCACGGCTCGGTAATATTTGTGCCAGCCCATCACGACTGCGTGACAGACCGTTTTTCAGTCTGGCAAATAATGAGGACATAGCTCTCTCCCTGTGTCAGTCTAAACGCTAAAGCGACTTATTGAGTCGTGGTTTTTGCAGGATGTTCTGGAATACCAATAAGCATCTGCACTGTTTTTCGCACAAGCTCACTGTATGCATCCGCATGTGCTACTTCGTGCAACAATCCGGAAGCTTCTCCCAACATGGTTTGCCCATGATTGACCATGACCAGATCAATGTCTCCGGCCATGCCCTGCTGGCTCAGCATAATCAAACTGCTGCCCGTTGCAGCCACCTCTATCGCATGATGAAGCATCTGCAATGAATCACGGTTCGCGGTTTGTTTTGACAGTGCTCTCATTTGTTTGATTAACTCAGATGTACTGCCAGCCAGATCATGCATCATTTTCATTGCAGCCTTGTTTGCATGGCCCTGCTTGTGCAAAGCTGCCATTTCCGGCCCGGACATGGCCCGATGCAACAGTCTTTCAGCTTTATCCAGCATAGCCGAGCCACGTCTGCTGCCCAGCAGCTGCATGTCCCCTCCCTGGGTGGTCATCTGCAGCGCATGATTTATCAGAATGTGTAAATGATACATGCGCATGGTATGGGACATGTTGCTGCCTTGCTCGCGCACTTCACTCTGTTCCTGGCGATCAAAGTCACAACCAGCCAGACCCATCAAACTCAGGCAGGTAAAACCCCACAAGGCATGTTTCATGCTGTCATTCCGGAATTATTCATCTGATGTCTGGGATGTATTAACCATGTGCGCCATTATATAGCTATCGGAGCTGATCAGACAGGTCTTTGATATCGTACTCAAGTGATAAATAAAAGGACCTACAAAACATAGGCTCCAGTTAAGGTGTTTTGATTACTTTTTGCCAGCCTGCGATTTTTTCTTACCATAGAGTATAGCTTTCTGCTCATCTGATAACAGCGCTGCCGTTTGTACAGATGCCATCAGATTGGCCTGCAAGTGTGCTGCGCGCAGTTCACCCATACGTTTTGTGTAAGCCTTGATCTCATTATCACTGACTCCACCATCACGCAGTTTACCATAAAATGCTTTAACCAATACCAATGACTGGACTCTGGCTTTGGCGACGCCCGCTTCTGCATTGGCAAGAAGCTCATTAATCTGCTTGCGTTGCATATCAGACAAGCCAATCAATTCACCCTTTTGCAGAATATTTCGAGCATAGTTAGATGTTTTACCGGGAGCAGGGGGATGCCCTTTTTTTGCATGGCCCATTTTGCTCATAACACACTTTTTTTCACCGCCAGCATTATTCATGGTATGCATTTTTTTCGAACATCCCATTTTACCCATTGCACAAGCCTGTTCACCGCCAGCACAAGCCTGAACTTGTCCAGCTTTGTTCGCGCACTCTCCGGGAGAACACGACATGCCGC
>Ga0316189_10003676_pt1 | contig 14894 bp, 16 predicted proteins | sample LowCovwburrow_MG_FD_204930 | JGI IMG/M metagenome (GOLD analysis project Ga0316189, IMG submission 204930) | Coastal sediment microbial communities from Maine, United States - Lowes Cove worm burrow | ecosystem: Environmental > Aquatic > Marine > Coastal > Sediment | place: USA: Maine...
GAGACGGGTGCGGGCCGACCTTTGGCGTTGCAAATTGCCGATAACCCAGGCCCGTGTGGATTTTTAACCGGGCCAGAGGGCGGTTTTTCTGCTGATGAGCTTGAAATGCTGGCAAAACACGACGATGTTATTTCCGTTGGCCTTGGCCCGCGTATATTAAGAGCAGAGACAGCGGCCCTAGCGTCGTTGGCCTGTTGGCAGTCCCTCGCGGGAGATTGGCATAACCAACGAAAACAGACATAATAAGCTTACTTTAATTTCATTTCCGGGAAAAAAATAATGGCCGATTCAAACGCCGCAGCTGGCGAACCGATTACAACTGTTGCGCCACTGGTTGAATACATCGCAGCGGGGTGCAAGCCCAAGTCAGATTGGCGGATTGGCACGGAGCACGAAAAGTTTCCTTACCGGCTCGATGATCTCAGCCCGCTTGCCTATGAAGGGGATGTGGGAATCAAGACGTTCCTCAAGGGAATGGAGCGCTTTGGCTGGGAGCCGGTGATCGAGAACGGTAACCCGATTGCCCTGAAAGGTTTTGATGGCGGTTTTGTCAGTCTTGAGCCTGCCGGGCAGATTGAGCTTTCCGGTGCGCCGGTCGAAAACATTCACCAGACTTGCAATGAAGTGACCACCCATCTGCATCAAGTTAAGGAAATCGCCCGTGAGATGGGGATTGGTTTCCTCGGGCTAGGGTATCGTCCGAACTGGGTTAGTGCTGAAAACCATTGGATGCCCAAAGGGCGTTACAAGATCATGAGTGAGTACATGCCGAAGAAAGGCGATTTGGGTCTGGAAATGATGCAGTCGACCTGTACCGTTCAGGTCAATCTGGATTTTGATTCTGAAGAAACAATGGTCAAGATGTTCCGGGTTTCACTTGCCTTGCAACCGGTGGCGACAGCCCTGTGGGCCAATTCACCTTTCCGTAATGGCAAGCCCAGCGGATTTTTATCATTCCGCAGCCACATCTGGACCGACACGGACCCGGACCGTTGCGGCACCTTGCCGTTTGTCTTTGAAGAAGGATTCGGGTTTGAGCGTTATGTTGATTATATGCTCGATGTACCGATGTATTTTGTTTATCGCAATGGCACTTATATTGACGCCTCCGGGCAGTCATTCCGTGATTTCATGAAGGGCCAACTGCCAGCTCTTCCCGGTGAATATCCTGTTATGTCAGACTGGGTTGATCACCTGTCGACGGCTTTCCCGGAAGTGCGCCTGAAACAGTTCCTTGAAATGCGCGGTGCAGATGGCGGCCCGTGGGCGCGGCTTTGTGCCTTGCCCGCCTTCTGGGTCGGCTTGCTTTATGACAGCCAGTCCCTTAATGCGGCAGTCGACCTCATCAAGGACTGGACGATGGAAGACCACGAGCAGTTGCGCAGTGATGTGCCGCGCACAGCTTTGAAAACACCGTTTAAGGGGCGCTCGGTGCGGGAGCTGGCTCTTGAGGTTTTGAAGTTGTCACATGAAGGGCTGTGCCGCCGGGATTGTCAGGATAGCCTGGGGCTGGATGAAACCCATTACCTCAAACCATTGTTCCAAATTGCCGAAGCCGGATTCACCCCGGCCGAAGATCTGATGCGGGCCTATGAGGGACGCTGGAACGGTGATGTAAACCATGTCTTCCAGGAATATTCCTATTAGTTTAATGCCTCAATTTGCAATTTGAGGGATAAATGATGGCGACCCACCAGGATTCGTTCCTTCGCGGCATGCTCGACATTCTTCCTCTGACCATCGGGGCCGTGCCGTTTGCCTTGATGGTCGGAACCCTTGCCGGACAGGCCGGTTTGGGCCACGTGGAAATGTTGATGATGAGTGCCTTTGTTTTTGCCGGGGCCTCTCAATTCACAGCCCTTGAGATGTGGGCAACTCCGGTGCCGGTAATGGCGATTATCCTGACTACGGCGATGGTTAATCTGCGCCATGTGATGATGGGGGCGGCACTGGCCCCGCATATTATTAATCTACCTGCCTTTCCCAGGACGCTATTCACCCTGATATTTGCTGATGAAACATGGGCCATCGCCATCAGGCGAACGGCAGAACGTCCACTGACATCTTCTTACGTACTCGGGTTAATAGGGCCCTTTTATGTTAATTGGCTGTTATTCAGCGGGCTGGGGGTAACCTTTGGGCATCTGGTAACAGACCCGGAAAAATACGGATTTGACTTTGTTTTTACGGCCGTATTCATCACCATCATTATCGGTTTCTGGAAGGGAGCGCGCAGCGCACCCCCGTTGCTGGCCAGCGTTGTAACATCCTTGCTGGTCCATGCGACAATTCCCGGTGTCTGGTACATCTTCCTGGGCGGCCTTGCAGGCGTTATTACCGGGGCGCTGTTGTATAAGGAGGAGCGAAAATGAGCGATGCCTCCCTGGATATCTGGCCTTATGTCACCATTTTGGGCATGGCGTTTGTCACTGTTTTGACCCGCGTGTCCGGAGTTTGGCTGATGAGGTATGTTCAAATTAGAGGACGAGCAGCGGCGGCTTTGGAAGCAATGCCGGGGGCTGTATTGATCGCTATTGTCGCGCCGGTCGCTCTATCATCTGGACCCGCCGAGGCAATTGCTGCAGTTATCACGACTGCCATGGCCTTTCGCTTCCCCACGTTGGTTGCCGCCTCAGCAGGCATCCTTACTGTCGTTGGCCTGCGCTATCTGATGGCGCCCTGAACCGGTATTAGGCCTAAATGTAGAATTATGTTAAACTGACCTCTTGTTGGAAAACGCTAACGGAGGTCATCTGTGTTGAGAAAATTATTTTTCATCGTAATTGCCGGGATGATGCTCGGCCTTTCTGGAAATTCAGTGATCGCAGCTCCCCAAATACTTGCCGCTGTCCCGCCCGGCCATCCGCTCACCCTGACCTGTGATGGGGCTGCCTGTGAAGTTGAACTTTCATCGATCTGCCTGCAACAACGCCGTAACTTCCCGTTGGCCGGTACCCCTTATCAGATTGCCGAGGAAGATATCAGTGACATTCAGTTTGTCGGAATGCAGGCTTCCGGAGAAACGATTGACCTGCCAGCCCGGTTACTGACGGTGAAGAGCCACCGCTCTCATACGGCCGTCAGGTTTGCCGTCGATCAAAGCAAGCTGCAACAATATGCGGTTAACAATGTGTCGGTGATGTTTGATCGACTGGTTGCCTTGTACCCGCAGGTTGAGAACGACCTGCAAGCCCCGCCGCAGACTCGACAGGACAAGGACGTTGCCTTGGCGGGGATCAAGCGAGTGGAGGGCATCTGGAACGGTATCAATTCAGAGGAAATGACTACGACCCGTTTGATAAACCGGCTGGGAAACTATCTGCCAGAGAGCGGGACGGTATCGCGCGAAATAACTGAAACACTATTCTCAACGGTTGCTGAACAGGAAAAGTCCAATCTGAAACACGTCATCGATGAAGCCAAACGTCTGGTGATGAATTGCCAGCAAAGAACCGGCAGGGTTCTGCGTCATTGTTTGGGTGATATCCATGATCAGGTGATGCGCGACAGCAACCTGGATTACTGGAATTTGTTGAAACCGGGAAGCTGATTCCCATAAAAAACGGCCTCCAATTGGGAGGCCGTTTCATATTCAAGATTTCAGACGAACCTAGTAGCGATAGTGGTCCGGCTTGAAAGGTCCTTCTTGAGGGACGCTGATGTAATCTGCCTGTTCTTTGGAAAGCTTGGTCAAGTTAACCCCGAGCTTTTCAAGGTGCAGGTGTGCCACTTTTTCATCAAGATGCTTGGGCAGAACATAGACCTTGTTTTCGTAGTTGGCATGACGCTCCCATATTTCGATCTGAGCCAGCACCTGGTTGGTGAAGCTGGCACTCATAACGAAGCTCGGGTGGCCGGTTGCACAGCCGAGGTTAACAAGGCGGCCTTCAGCCAAAACAATGATCCGCTTTCCATCCGGGAACTCGACTTCATCAACCTGTGGCTTGACGTTGTGCCAGGTCAGATTGCGCAGAGCACCGATCTGGATTTCTGAATCAAAGTGGCCGATGTTACAAACAATCGCCCGGTCTTTCATGGCGCGCATGTGATCAATGGTAATAATGTCGATGTTACCGGTAGTGGTAACGAAGATGTCTCCGCGTGAAGCAGCTTCGTCCATGGTAACAACGTCGAAACCTTCCATTGAAGCCTGAAGGGCGCAGATTGGATCAATTTCCGTGATCAAAACACGTGCACCCTGGGTGCGCAGAGCCGCAGAAGAGCCCTTGCCAACGTCACCATACCCGGCAACCACAGCAACTTTGCCTGCGATCATCACGTCGGTCGCGCGTTTGATGCCGTCTACCAGACTTTCCCGGCAGCCGTAAAGGTTGTCGAACTTGGATTTGGTGACAGAGTCGTTGACGTTGATTGCCGGAACCTTAAGGGTTCCGTCGCGCTCCATCTCATAAAGGCGGTGAACACCCGTTGTGGTTTCTTCGCTCAGGCCTTTTACGTCTTTCATCATTTCCGGATAATCTTCATGCATCATCACGGTCAAATCACCGCCATCATCAAGAATCATATTCGGTGTCCAGCCATCCGGGCCTTCAATAGTCTGTCTGATGCACCACAGGAACTCTTCCTCGGTTTCCCCTTTCCAGGCGAAAGTCGGGATGTTGACGGCGGCCATGGCGGCGGCAGCCTGATCCTGGGTGGAGAAGATGTTGCATGAGCTCCAGCGCACTTCACCGCCCAGGGCAATCAGGGTTTCCATCAGCACGGCGGTCTGAATAGTCATGTGCAGGCAGCCAGCAATACGGGCGCCCTTGAGCGGTTGGGACGCACCAAACTCTTGGCGCAAAGCCATCAGGCCCGGCATCTCTGTTTCGGCAATTGCGATTTCTTTGCGGCCCCATTCGGCCAGCGAAATATCTGCAACTTTGTAATCGGTAAAACCGCTCATGGATAGCACTCCGGATTATGTGTAATAAAAGTTAGATGCGGGGGTTTAGCAGGCTGAGCGGTGTGCTGCAAGCGTCGGTTTTCAGGGCCTGCCAAAGAATTTCAGGACAATTCATTAAAATCATCAATCAATGTGCTGATTCGGGCTGAATCGGTTTGGTCCATAATCAATTCGGCGCGCTGGGCGGCAGCTACCAGATTGATTGAGCGGATGCGTTGTTTTACCAGCGGAATACTGGTTGGTGTCATTGATAATTCGCGCAGACCGAGACCAATCAGAAGGGCCGAAAATCGCGGATCTCCTGCAATTTCTCCACACAGACTTACCGGGATTCGTGCACGAAGGGCGGCGGTTGTAGAAAACTGGATTAACCTCAGGATGGCCGGGTGAAGCGGATTGAACAGATGGGAAACATGCTCATTTGCCCGGTCAACCGCCAAAGTGTACATGGTCAAATCGTTTGATCCGATAGCGAAAAAATCACTGACGCTGGCAAGGGCATCGGCCGCCAGAGCCGCGCCGGGAACCTCAATCATGACGCCTAGAGGCGGCAGCTCCGCAGGCAGACTGACTCCTTTACGTTTAAGCTTGGCGGCTGATTTTTTTAAAATTTCCCGGGCTTTACGAATTTCGGATACGTGACTGACCATTGGCAGCAATATTCGAACCGGCCCATGCATCGAGGCCCGCAAAATGGCCCGAAACTGAGTTTCCAGTAACTTGGGATTTGCCAGCGACAACCTGATTCCCCTGATCCCGAGGGCCGAAGCAACGCTGTCATCAAGCTCACCGAGGACCGCAGACGACACTTTCTCGCCGCCAATATCAAGACTGCGAATGGTGATGGCTCGGCCATCCATCGCTTTGACCATGTTTTTAAGGATCTGATATTGCTCTTCTTCTTCAGGTAGGTCCTTGCGGCCAATAAACATAAACTCACTTCGAAGCAGGCCAATCCCGTGCGCTCCTGAGCTTTCTACCGACTTTATTTCCAACGGTAATTCTACATTGGCGTAAAGGGAGAGATTGGTTCCGTCACGGGTAATTGAGGGCAAACTTTTCAGGCGCTTGAGACCACGATTGCTCTTGTTGAGTTCGTCCCGGCGGGTACGGTATTGCTCAAGTGTCTTCTTGTCTGGATTGACAACGACTTCTCCGGCTTTGCCATCAATAATGATATTATCGCCGTTCTGAACGCCATCAAGCAGCCCAGGAGTGCCGAGAACAGCTGGAATGCCCAAGGCTCGAGCCAGGATAGCCGCGTGACCTTCTGCTCCGCCAATCATGCTGGCAACCCCACTGATAAGCTCTGGGTTAATCTGGGTCATGTCGGTCGGTGAAAGGGTATCGGCAATCACAACGCTGCCCTTGGGAACGGAAGAAAAGGCCTTGGGGGCGGATTTTGTCAGATTACGGATCAATCGATTCGCCACTTCCCGGATGTCTTCAATCCGGGCAGATATGTAAGAATCTTCCATGGCATTGAACACGTCGGCAATAGCCTGGGCCTCAATCTGAACGGCGGCCTCCGCATTCAGGCGCCCTGTTTCAATTCGATTGAGTGCCCCTCTGACCAGACGAGAGTTATCCAGCATCTGCAGATAAGCATCAAACAGGAAGCTGTAATCATCATCGGCCGTTCCCTGAATATCACCTGCCTGTTTTGATAATTGGAGAATTTGCTTTTTTGCCTTGCTGATAGCAGTGCTCAGTCGTTTCAGCTCTGTCCCGATATCGCGGGAGGCAATCTTGTATTCAGGGACTTCGTCCAACCCACTCTCGCGAATATGAGCCGAGGCAATAGCGATGCCGGGGGAGACACCTTGTCCTATGAAGATTTTCATTTTTGACATTGTTATCTAGAGCCTCAGGTCTGGACAGTGAGAAGACACCCCCGGCAGGTGAATTATTCTTCGTCGAACCGGTCTTCGATCATTTGGCAGATGGCTTTCATAGCTTCAACGGCATCCGGGCCTTCTGCTTCGAGCGATATGTCCGAGCCAATACAGGCAGCCAGCATCATCAATCCCATAATCGAGCTGCCGGAGACTGTCTGCCCCCCTTTGGAGACGGAGACCTGGGACTCGAAGCGGGCTGCCGTTTTGACGAACAGGGCAGCCGCTCGGGCATGAAGTCCGCGTTGGTTTTTGATTGTCGCGGTACGGCTTACAACAGCATCAGTCACGTTTTATCCTGGTTTAACAGCTGGGAGGCAATATTGATGTATTTTCGACCGGCGACCTGTGCCTCACTGACGGCCTTAACCAGAGGCTCCGAAGTTCTGACGGAAGCCAGCTTAATCAGCAGAGGCAGATTTACCCCGGCGATGACCTCGACGTTGGCTTTTTCCATAATCGAAATAGCAAGGTTTGACGGTGTACCTCCAAACATATCGGTTAACAGGACGACCCCGTCTCCAGAATCGACTTTTACAGCACTTTCAAGGATTTCTGCCCGGCGCATTTCCATATCGTCATCAGGCCCGATACAAATCGTTTCGACAGCTTCCTGCGGCCCAACAACGTGTTCAAGAGCCCCTACCAACTCCTCGGCCAACCGACCATGAGTAACAAGTACCATTCCAATCATGATCCGAAAATCCTCCCCAATTGAATTTTATCACCCCAACGCGATGTCAGTTTATTCATATTTGCATCGGATTGTGTCCTAATTTTGCGATTTGTCCATATCCCTGTGAGGACAGGGGAGAGGAGATTATTTCAATTATCCGCTCAAGTTCAATTTAAGATCAATAAATCAATAGGTTAAGGGTTGTTTTACGTGTCATGTCGCTTAACGGACCCATTTGCCAGTCTTGCGGCTATGAGCACCTTGTTTAGGGCCGAAATTTCAAAGGCGTTCAGCTTGACCAGAGGCAGCTCAATTCCCTGTAATATTCTGCTAGAGTAGTCGGGAAGGCGTTCAACCTCTGACGAAGCAACCAGATCAATAATCAATAATATTTCAATTTCAGGGCAGGGCTCAAACGATATGATCCCGATACCCCTGACTTCCAACAACCCTGAAATCGGAGGTGGACATCTGGCGATCAGCTTTCCCTGATCCGAAGAAATCTCGGTCCAGTCATCGGCAACAAGCCTTGCCCCCGAATCGATCAGGCGCAAGGCCAGATCGGATTTTCCCGAACCGGAAGGGCCGGTAATCAAGACCCCAACTCCGCTAAATTCGATACAAGTAGCGTGGATTTTTTCCATATCTGAAAATTTTACCTTTAATCTGTCGAAAGGATTACTGTAAAACGTGCCCCGGCCACCGTACCATCATCATGTTTGCGAGTTGAGGCAATTATACTGCCCTCGTGGGCCAGAATGATCTGTTTTGAAATTGATAGGCCCAAACCGGAATGGGTACCGAATTTTTCTGTATCTGGCCGCTCAGAATAAAAACGCTCAAAAATACTGCCTTCCTTACCGACCGGAATACCCGGACCGTCATCATCAATCGTGATGTGGATATGATTGTCTTGTTGCCAGGCATGAATCTGAATTATTCCCTCTGTCGGGCTGAATGAAATTGCATTGGCGATCAGGTTTCTGAACACCTGTGCCAATCGACCATCCATCCCGTTGACGAACAATTGCTGATTGTCGGCTTGGGAAATCTGCAGCTTGATTTGCAGGCCTTCCTCTTGTGTTGTGTCGGCGATATCGACCAGTGTTTCCAGCATGCCAGTGATATTGACGCGATCAATCTGGGCTCTGGAAAGTTCGGCATCAAGGCGTGAGGCATCTGAAATATCGCTGATCAGCCGGTCCAGTCGGACAACATCTTCCTGAATGATCGTCATCAATTTACGTTGTTGTTCCGGGTCTTTCAGGCGGGCCGTGGTTTCGACGGCACTGCGTAACGAGGTCAGAGGGTTTTTGATTTCATGGGCGACATCGGCGGCAAAACTCTCAATCGCATCCATCCGTTGATGCAGGGCTTCGGTCATCTGGTTCAGAGTTTCCGCCAACTCGCCAATCTCGTCGTTGCGCCCCGAAAATCCGGGGATGGCCGACTGGCGAGTTGGATTATGCCTGATCTGATCCGCCGCCAAAGCAAGTCTGCGGATGGGTCTGGCGATGGTCCCGGCAAGGTAGATGGAGAGCAGGACAGTGACGCTCAGGGCGACTGAAAATACCCGCAGGATATTGAGCCGCACATCATACATGGCGGCTTCAACATTCCGGCCCTTCTTGGAGAGCATCAGGCCGCCGAGGATCTGTTTGTAGCGTTGAACCGGCACTGCGACGATCAGGTAAAGGTGGTCCCTGTCGATCGAACGCTCAGATTTGATGTATTCGCCTCTCAATGCGGAAATGACCTCTGGATAATCACTTGCCGTTTGAAAGGGGGGTTCAGTATAGGGTCTCACTTTCTTTTTACCGGGCAGGATCTGTGAAGCCCGATCAAACCAATCAAGCGCTCCGGCAAGCCAGCCTTTATGGTGTTCTATCGGGGGAAGTTCTTCGACTTGAACCCCTCCCCCCGATCCAATCAAATTTTGTGAATCGGCAATCAGTCGGCCGTTATTGACAAATAATCTGGCCCGTGCCCCGGTAGTATTGACCAGTCTGCGGACCATCTGATCAGAAACATCTGAGACTCTGTAGTGTCCGGTAACCCTATCGGGGGTCGCCGCGTTTTCTGCCAACGCCACCGCAAACATCTCAGCTTGCGTGCCAAGTGAGGCCAGTTCAGCGTCAATCAAGTTCGCTTCATATTCATCCAGGAACAGGATACCTGCGACAAGGATCACCAACGCCAGAACATTGATCGCCAGAATCCGGTTGGTGATTGGGGAAAATAACCGGTTTCTCCGCGGCGGCTCAAATGTTTTCCCATTGTTCATCGACTATGCCATATCCGGAATGTTAACCAACAGCTTGATTGTCGCTTATAGCGGAAAATCAATGTGAGTCGAAGAGGTTATCGTCCTGGGTTCAGTTTTTTGTGCGGTACCTGTATCCAACACCATATAGGGTTTCAATCTCTGCGAACTCATCGTCAATCTGTTTAAACTTACGGCGCAGGCGCTTGACGTGACTATCAATGGTGCGGTCATCGACATATATATGTTCACCGTAGGCCGCATCGATCAACTGGTCCCGGCTTTTGACCAGACCGGGTCGGCGGGCCAGCACTTCCACCAGAAGAAATTCTGTGACTGTCAGGTTGACCATTTCTCCTTTCCAGGTACACAGATGTCGGGCCGGGTCGAGCATCAAGTCCCCGCGTCGAATGACAGAGGCGGAGTCTTCATCCTTGTCGCTCAACTCATGGCGGCGCAAGACGGCGCGAATTCTCTCGAGCAACAGACGCTGTGAGAAGGGCTTGCGAATGTAATCATCGGCGCCAAGTCGCAGGCCCATAATTTCGTCAACCTCATCATCTTTTGAGGTCAGAAAAATAACCGGCAAAGAATCATTCTTTCGAAGCTCACCAAGCAGTTCCATGCCATCCATGCGGGGCATTTTGATATCAAATATCGCCAGATCAACGGCCCTCTGCCCGAGGCCTTTCAGGGCCTCTTCCCCATCACTATAAGTGTGAACATCATATCCTTCATCGACAAGGGTGGCCGACAGGGATGCGAGGATATTCTGGTCGTCATCGACTAGGGCTATGGTGTGGGACATTGATTTCCTCTGACTGCTGTGTGTTGATTGACTTAGGCCGGATGATCTCGTTAACCCGGGTTTGTGGCAACATTATAGCCAATGGGATCATTTTTTTGCCGTGAACTTGAGATTAATTGTATTGGTGATTCTAATTTTGATGATTCGTGGTGGAAAATCAAGCCTCTAGAAATTCTCAAAAAAGTGTTGGAGATATCGAAACCCTATGAGTATCGTTTATCTTGGCGCACAAAGGGAGGGCCTTGAGATCAAGGCTTTCGGGATAAAGAAAAGGGTGTTTTTATTGTGGAAAATGTAGGTACTTTCATCTCAAATTACGGTCTTGAAAATCAGGGTCTGGGCGATGTCAGCAAGGCGTACTGGAATTTGAATGCGGCAATGTTGATTGAACAAGCGGTGAGCCGCAAGGAAGGTAAGCTTGCCGCAGGCGGGGCTTTTGTGGCTCTGACCGGGCAGCACTCCGGGCGCTCACCCAATGATCGGTTTATCGTCGAAGAAGATACGACGAAGGATGAAATCGCCTGGGGGGATGTCAATCGACCGATTTCTAAGGAAAACTTTCAACGTCTCTACGACAAGATGCTCAGTCACCTTCAGGGGCGCGAAGTGTTTGTTCAGGACTGTTATTCTGGCGCGGACAGTGATTTCCGCCTGCCGGTTCGGGTCGTTACTGAAGAAGCCTGGCACAACTTGTTTGCCCGCAATATGTTCATTCAACCGCCGGAAAGTGAGAGAGCCAGCTTCGTCCCACAATTTACCGTCCTTCAAGCCCCAAGCCTGGAAGGCAATCCTGAAACGGATGGTATCACCTCCAGTACCTTTATTGTTGTGAATATCGAAAAGCGTCTGATTCTGGTTGCGGGTAGCGGTTATGCCGGTGAAATCAAGAAATCGATCTTCTCGATTATGAACTTCCTGCTGCCGCCACAAGATGTGCTGCCCATGCATTGTTCTGCCAATGTTGGCCCAAATGGCGATTCAGCGATCTTCTTTGGATTGTCCGGGACGGGAAAAACGACCTTGTCTGCTGACAGCGCCCGCGCCCTGATTGGTGATGATGAGCATGGCTGGGGGCCAAACGGCATCTTTAATTTTGAAGGCGGCTGTTATGCGAAAACCATTAACCTGACTCATGAAGCCGAGCCGGAAATCTATGATCTCTGCCATACCTTCACCTCAATCATTGAAAACGTGGCGATGGATGAAGAAGATCGCACCCTTGATTTCTTCGATGGAACGCTGACTGAAAATGGCCGGGTATCTTACGATATTTCGATGGTTGCCAATAAAGAGCCTTCGGGTATGGCCGGTCATCCCGATAACATTGTGATGCTGACCTGTGATGCGTTTGGTGTACTGCCGCCGATCAGTCAACTCACCCCCGAGCAGGCGATGTATCACTTCTTGTCCGGTTATACGGCCAAGGTCGCCGGAACTGAAAAAGGCCTCAAGGGGGCGCAAGCAACCTTCTCAACCTGTTTCGGTGCCCCGTTTATGCCGCGTAACCCGACGGTCTATGCCAAGCTTCTTGGCGAAAAAATGGCCAAGCAGAATGCCAAGTGCTGGCTGGTTAATACCGGTTGGTCGGGCGGGGCCTACGGAACCGGCGAGCGGATGAAGATTTCTTACACCCGCGCCATGCTCAATGCAGCGTTGGACGGAACCCTGACGGCTGGCGGCTTCACTCCAGATCCAAACTTTGGGGTGCTGGTGCCGAATCAATGCCCGAACGTGCCGACTGAAGTTCTGATTGCCCGTAATACCTGGGCCGACAAAGCGGCCTATGATGTTCAAGCTCTGGAACTGAGAGAACTGTTTGAAGAGAACTTCAAGAAGTTTGAAACCTCGGTCACAAGTGAGGTTATGGAAGCGGCTATTCGCGCCGCCGCCTGATCACATCTGACGATCAAAAAACCCGGTCCCGGCTTCAGGGACCGGGTTTTTTATGAGATATCACGCCACCAATCGCCAGCAACACCCAACCGGCAATTAAGGCCATCCCGCCAGTTGGAGCAGATCCGGGGAACAGTCGCGGCCCACTTAGTCCGAGCAGATACAGAGTTCCGCAAAACAAAATAATCCCGATACAAAACAGGCTTGCAGACAAGTGAAAGAGCTTGTTGGCTGCCGGGCTTGTCCGCCCAATCAGGCAAGCCACCCCAAGCAGAGCCAGAGCATGCCACATCTGAAACTGAACGGCGGTGGAGAAAATTTCCCGGCTGGCGGCATCAACGAATTCGGCGTGCGCCCCATAGGCTCCTCCCGCAACAGCCAGCGCACCGTTTAGCCCCGCTAGAAATAACCATAAACGAGGGGATGAGGTGAAGCTCACGATTGCTTGGCGGCTTCGATGAAGGCTTCAATAATCGCTCGATTGGCATCCCCTTTGGTGAGGAAAAATTCTGGGTGCCATTGTACGCCCAAGGCAAAACGGTACTCTGGAAGCTCAATCGCCTCGATCACCCCGTCGGGAGCCACGGCGGTGATGTTAATGCCATCCGGCAGGGTGCGTATCGCTTCTCCGTGGGCCGTGTTAACGGCCATTTCTTCTTTTCCGGTAATCCGGTGTAGCAAGCTGTCCGGTGTGATTTTGATGTCGTGGGCTGTTTGGTCTGCCGGACGTTCATTCAGGTGATCTATTGTGGTTTCTGTTTCCTTTCCTACATCCCGATAAAACGTTGCTCCCTTATATCCAGCGAGTATTTGCATCCCGCAGCAAATTCCAAGAAGGGGCATATCCTGATCCAGCACGTGCTGGATCAGAGCCGTTTCAAATGCCAGACGTGGCATTTCTTCGCTGGATATGATCGGTGTCTGACTGCGCGTTTCCCCATCGTACCAGCTCTCTGGGAACTGAAATCTTCCGCCCGGTGTGATTAGGGCGTCAATATGGTTCAGATACTCATTCATCGCCGCTGTCAGGTACGGAATGCCAATCGGAAATCCCCCAGCTTGCCAGACGGCATCAAAATACCCGGTGCGCAGAGCATAATGGGGGCGGGCAGAGAATGTTCCGGATTGTTCATGGTCCAGTAAAATTCCAATAATTGGACGCTCAGGCATTAACTCATATCTCCGGGCTGGTGAGGACTTAATATAACAACCTGATATAAATCCATAAAGACACATAATCCAGCATACCCGTTAGGTATTAAAAAATAGTGATACCGCTACCCTCACAGGGGGCTGGCGGCAATGGCAAGAATAGTGTAAAAGTCCCCTATATTGGGGGAGTAGGTCGTGCCAATTCTACATTTAGCGGTTTTAGCCATTGTGCAGGGTATCACAGAATTCCTGCCGGTTAGCTCATCTGCACACCTTGTATTGGTGCCAATCTTTATGGGATGGCCCGATCAGGGGTTGATTTTGGACGTTGCCGTTCACGTAGGCACGCTGGGGGCGGTGATGCTCTATTTGTGGCGCGATATGTTCGATATGCTGGCCGGATTGAGCCGCTTGCTCAAGGGGCGCTATGACGCAGGGGCAAAACTGGCGCTCTATCTGATTATTGCCACTCTACCTGTCGTCGGGGCGGGCTATCTGATGAATCAATACTATCCGGGCGGCCTCCGGAGTATTTTGGTGATAGGATGGGCGACACTTGGTTTTGGTGTTTTGCTGTGGATTATTGATAAGACCGGTATGACCTTGCGCCGTATCGAACATCTGGGGATTTCAGATATTTTGATTATGGGCTTTGCTCAGGTGCTGGCCCTGATCCCTGGCACCAGTCGCTCTGGTATCACCATGACTGCAGGTCGCCTGCTCGGGATGGAACGCCCGGAGGCCGCCCGCTTATCGATGTTGATGTCTATTCCGGTAATTATTGGCGCGGGGGTTCTGGAGGGTTACAAGCTCTACAAGCTGGATGATGTTCAATTGACGTCAGACGTTTTCGTTGCCGCGGGCCTTGCCTTCGGCACCGCTCTGATCTCCATCGCCCTGCTGATGGCCTGGGTCCAACGCGCCAGTTTCACTCCCTTCGCCCTCTACCGCATCGCCCTTGGGTCATTTCTGTTGGGGATATCCTACGGGATAATCTAAATCAGGTCAGGCCTATGTGGACCAGATATCCACTATGTATAGAGTTGTTACACTTTTATATTACGGCGGCGATTAGCCAGAAACGGACCGAGTCTGGGTCGAATGTGTGGATTGGGCTAGGCCACGTATCGTCACAAGATGTGTACTTTGAGAATGCGCCGTAGAAAGCATCCTTAGCGCTAACCTTCTTGGTCCGTCAGGGAAGGATAAAGGAAAATGTCTGTAAAATTAACCCTCGTAGGAAAGTCCAAGTCTGTAATTTTGTTGTTATCCGGAAAAGCCCGGACCCGATCAGGCCTTCT
>Ga0316189_10003677_pt1 | contig 14893 bp, 10 predicted proteins | sample LowCovwburrow_MG_FD_204930 | JGI IMG/M metagenome (GOLD analysis project Ga0316189, IMG submission 204930) | Coastal sediment microbial communities from Maine, United States - Lowes Cove worm burrow | ecosystem: Environmental > Aquatic > Marine > Coastal > Sediment | place: USA: Maine...
GTCCTGCATGAGCTCCTGCAATGTCGATATATCGTATTCCGCGTATTCGACCTGGACCGGGTCAGGTCCGCAACCAGTCAGAAGCAACAACGAGCAAGCCCACACAACAAATGACTTCATGTTCATCCCCGAAATTTTCGAGACCTCTAGTGACTTAGCAGAGCATCCCGGCGCTTGGCCAATGTCGCCAGTCGATCGGCATCCAGCACATCGGCAAGCTGAGCATGGAGCACGTTATCGTCCAGTTTGAGAAGCGCTGCCCGCCATTCATCGCCAACAATGAGCTCGATTGCCATGAGATGCTCCGGACGCCCCAAATTCATGCCAAACGACTTCTCATGGTCAATCAAGATCAATAGCCAGTCGTCGGGACTGTAGATCATTGATGACGGCGTCCTTCCCTGGTTGTTGATCAGCGTGTCAAAAACGTACATTGCGGCAATCTGCTTGCTCAGGGGGCACGCTGTGGCTTTGCCTCTCCCGGTAGCGGTACGTTGCCGCTCGGTGATGGCGTCCGGTGGAATAAACTGCACGATGCCTTGTTGATCCGCTATCTCGCGATGCACTGTTGCGGGAACCATGCCCAGCCCCAACAATCGATCAAGTTTGTAGGCCGCAAGTTCCGGCACAACGCGCTCCGCTTCCTCGAACTCTCGAAAATACGCGAACACGGTCTGCTCATCCTTCGTAACCTGCACGATTCTCCACACGGCCCCGTCGCTACCCGAATCGATTATTGTCCCGGTCGCAAGAATATCAGCGAGTTCGGCGTCAGTGATCGCAACAGATCCATGCCCGACTCGCACAGGATGTTCTATTAGGGACAGACCCTTCCTGCCATCCTCATTGATCACGCTCAGCTCATCACCCTCAATAATGAGCGCATTGCCGCTGCCCCCGTAGACCGATTTCAGCATGCCCGTGTCAATCTCGACGACTTGTCCATTCATGCGTTGCTGCACAAGACGCGTGACTGTCGATGTGTGCCCCATCACCACCCGGCTCGCACCTATTTTGGCAAATACACGATTCAGCGCATCGCCTTCGACGAGCGCGCTGCAACTCGCCGTGCCGCGATACCAGGTCGGGCCAGCCGCCCAAAACAAGGGAGACTTGGTGAGCTCGATCATTCTTTGCGCTGCATTTAGAAACTGGTCCGGAACTACCCCGGCACCAACGATCTCAGCGAGTAACTTCGGGTTCTCCTTGAATGGGTCGATCGGGCTAATTGCATCAGCGTCGGTGAGGCGCGCCCGCATCTTTACGTATTCACGCAAGTGGCTCTTGAGTTGAACGTTGACACCGCGAAGCCCTTGTTCGGCAACGTAGGGTGGCAAGCCGCCGTGCACGAAGGCGGTTTCGTTAATCACCACGATGAATGGCTTCTTGAGCAGCCATTTTCCATAGAGGCCGTCGTGGCGGAAAGCCTTACGATGCCCGAAGAAGCCAGGCGGCGCTTTCTGGTCAAACTCCCATCTTTCATTCAATTCGTCGCTGTCGAGGGGTCTGTCCCGGCGAAATCGCCGGTACCAGTGTTCACGTTCCTTGCTCGACTCCATATCCAGGAACGAGGCGTATTCTTCATTGGCAACGTAGCGAAGATCACCGGTGAGGTTCATAACCTCATGGTTGCCCAGCAGCAAATGCACCCGTCCGCCGGCACGATGCGCCTCACGTTCCAGTCGCATGACGAGGTCCATAACATCGCGGGATTTCGCACCTCGATCGAGGAGATCTCCGGTGAATACGAGGTGCGCCTTGCCGCCGCTCCAGGCAAGCCGGTCATCAACGACGCTTGCTTCCTGCAGGGTCGCAACGAGGGCATCGTAAGCGCCGTGGACATCTCCGATCGCCACGATTCGTTCGACGTCGGAGAAATGCCACTGGTCCGACAACGCCTGGGACCAGGGCACACACAGGCAAACCAGCAGCGTCAGCACCCGACTGGAATTGGTAATCGACCTGAACATGGGCTTCCGGATATCTTGCAAGGTAGCGTCACACTAGTGGAAATATGTACCTAATCCGAGTACGGAAGTTGCGTATTCATAAGCGATGTACCTGGCGTATCCTGATCATGTCAGGGTGCGTTGTTGCGCACGCTATTGGAGCAGGACCATGACCCGGGAAGTGTCTATTCCTAACGGGGCGGGATTGTTCGAAATCCGCTTCGAATCTATCGGTGGGCTTGGCGCTCACGTCGCCGGCAAAATCATCGCGAGTGCGGCCGTTCTTCGCATGAATCTGAACGGCGCCCACTTTTCCTCTTACGGCTCTGAGAAAAAAGGTTCGGTCGTACGATCGTTCATACGACTGGCGCCTGCCGACAAGGCGATTCGCACAAGCGCGCCGATCGAAGAGCCCGATGTCATCGTCGTATTTCACAGCGGCCTGTTGGCCCATCCGGCCACCCTGTCTGGAATGAAAGCGAATGGCATCCTGATTTACGCGGGACCCGACGGCGACATTCCGGAAGGATTGTCGCATGCACCGAAGACGACACGAATCATCCGTGTCGATGCACAGAAGATTGCGTTCGAAGAAAAATCACGCGAAAACGCGGTGCTGATTGGCACTCTCGCGGAAGCCGTTGCAGAACTCGATCGGCAAGCCGTGCTCGACGCGCTCGATGAGACCTTTGCCGGCAAAAACGAAAAAGTCGTCGCGGCTAACAAGCGTGCATTCAATCGGGGCGCAGAGGAAATAGAGATCATCGAAAACGTCGGACTACACGACGGTGACGTCCCGGCGATGCAGTCGAATCCGGTCTGGGGCTACAATAGCGCGCCGATCGGTGGCGTGCTACCGACGCCCGGTAATACCGCACACAACGATTTGCAGACCTCGCGCACCGGCTGGATGCCAGTCCTCGACCGGGACAAATGCATCGACTGCGGTATGTGCGACATGGTTTGCCCCGACCTCTGCCTGGTCTGGTCAACCCATACTGGCGAAGACGGCAAGCCGCTTGTGAAACTCGACGGCGTTGACTATCAATATTGCAAAGGCTGCATGCGCTGCGTCGAGACCTGTTCGACGAGTGCCATGACCCGCGAAGCGGAATTGCCCGGCAAGGCCGACCAACTGCGCGTCCCGCTGTTCGCGGATCTCGCTGCACTGGCAGGAGATAAACATGCTTGATAAAGCAGCAGTAACCCGTTCAGGCCCGGTTCGCCAGGTACGTGACTTCAAGAGCGGCAACGAAGCCGCGGCACTTGCTGCACGCGACATTGGCTTCCACGTCATGGGGTATTTCCCGATTACGCCTTCGACGGAAGTCGCCGAGACCTTATCCCAGATGCAGGCCAACGGTGAACACGACATCGTGATGATCCCGGCCGATGGCGAACATGGCGCAGCTGGCATTTGCTACGGCGCCGCACTAGGTGGCGGACGCGTCCTTAACGCTACGTCATCGCAGGGTTTGCTGTACGCCCTCGAGCAGCTGCCCGTCCAATCCGGCACCCGCGTACCGATGGTCCTGAACGTATCGACACGTACGGTGTCGGGTCCGCTCGATATTCGCTGTGACCACTCGGATATCTATTTTGTATTGAACGCCGGCTGGATCATCCTGATGGCGCGTGATCCGCAGGCCGCCTATGACTTGAATTTCGCGGCTATCAGGATCGGCGAGCACCCCGACGTGCGCTTGCCTGTCATCGTTGCCTACGACGGCTTCCTGACCAGTCATCAAAAGCGCCGTATTGATCGTTTCGATGACCCCGAGGCTGTAAAGAATTTCCTCGGCGAGCGTGAGGACCCGTACTCGGCACTCGATCCGGATCGCCCTGTCACGTTCGGTCCGTATATGAACGACCCGGACCTGATCAACAACAAGGTCCAGCAACACCAGGCCATGGAAGCGGCCCGGCGGGTCATTCCCGAAATTTTTGCTGAGTTCCATGAGTTGTCGGGACGCGACTATCGCTCAGTCGATGCATATCGAATGGACGACGCCGAAGTCGCACTCGTGCTGCTCAACTCCGCGGCCGAAAACGCAAAGGAAGTCGTTGATCAGCTGCGTGCAGAAGGCCACAAGGTCGGGATCGTCTCACCCAACGTGCTGCGGCCGTTCCCGACGGACGAGATCCGCAGAATTTTCAAGAACGTTCGCGCCGCCGTTGTCGGCGATCGCGGTGATTCTTATGGCGCTGAGGGCGGCAACCTGTCGCTTGAAATTCGCGCTGCCCTGCAACAGGACCCTGACAACAGTACCCTGGTCATGAGCCGTGTATACGGCTTGGGCGGCAAGGATTTCTATGACGCGGATGCTGAAGAGTTTTTCCGCGAAGCGCTGACGGCTGCGGAGACCGGCAAGGTCGACGTACCGTTCGAGTATCACGGCGCATACGCCGGCGACGACGCCGCGGGCCCTCCGCCGGGGCTCCCCCCGATCAAATCCGAGGAAGTCACCAGGGGCATGGCGACCGTCACGCAGAACCCGGAAACCGAGCGGCTCGAGGTCGAGCTAAAGCCGCTGTGGGAAATGACCACGACGCCGTCGAGGATCGCCCCGGGACACGGTGCGTGTCCCGGCTGCGGCTTTTTCCCGATGCTGCGACAGGCGTACAACGTCCTGGAAGGCAACGTTGTCGTCCTGTTCCAGACCGGCTGCGCGATGGTCACGACGACGGGCTACCCGAAGACCGCTCACCGCATCACTTACATCCACAACCTGTTCCAGAACGGTGCAGCAACGCTGTCCGGCCTGGTCGAGATGTACCACGAGCGCATTCGCCGCGGCGAAATCCCTGCCCCGCCCGAGGGCGAAGACACGACGTTCATCATGGTGACCGGCGACGGTGGCATGGACATCGGCATGGGCGCGGCGCTCGGTACGGCGCATCGCAATCACAAGTTGATTATTCTCGAGTACGACAACCAGGGCTATATGAACACAGGCTCGCAGCTGTCGTATGCCACACCGTTTGGCCATCGCACCTCGACAAGTGAAGTCGGCAGCAGACTGTCCGGAAAGCGTTTTCATCACAAGGACACGCCGCAGATTTTCGCGGCCTGCAACCTCCCCTACGTATTCACGGCGAGTGAAGGCTACCCCGAGGACTTCATGCGCAAGATCTCGAAGGCCCAGTGGTACGCAAGAAACGAGGGCCTCGTTTACGGCAAGGTGCTGTCATTCTGTCCGCTGAACTGGCGTACAAAAGACGATGCGGCACAGGAAGTCCTGCAGACGGCCATCGACAGCTGCTTCTTCCCGCTCTACGAAGTCGAGAAAGGTCACACGAACATCACGTATGACCCGGACGCCATTGGAAGGCGCCGCAGCGTTGGCGAATGGCTCGGCCAGATGGGCAAGACGAGGCACATCCTGGCACCCGAACACGCTGACCAGCTGGAGATGACCGAGAAGGAAGTCGACAGACGTTGGCGACGCCTTAAAATCAAACACGAAAATCCGGAGCTGTAGCTCATGGCGAAGATTCTCGAAAAACGACCGCTGACTCCCGTCACAAAGCTGTACAAGGTCGATGCACCGCTGATCGCGAAGAAGGCCAAACCCGGGCAGTTCGTCATTGTCCGCGTCCACCACGGCGGAGAGCGCATTCCGCTTACTATTGCCGACTACGATCGTGAAGAGGGCACCCTGACGATTGTCGTGCAGGAAGTCGGCACGACCACACAAGCTCTCGGCCAGCTCGAAGTCGGCGACGAGATACTCGACCTGGTCGGGCCACTCGGTATGCCGCTCGAGATCCCGGTTGCAGGCCATATCGTCGGTATCGGCGGCGGCTTCGGCGCAGCCGCCCTGCTCTGCCTGATGCGCGAACTGCGGGCACGCGGCGACAAGACGACAATCATGATCGGCGCGCGCGAGAAAGAGTTGCTCATCCTGATCGACGAGTTGACCGAAGTCTGCGACAACCTGGAAATCTGCACCGACGACGGTTCGGCCGGTTACAAGGGCTTCGTCACGGGAAGGCTGCAGGAACTGATCGACGGCGATGGCCCGGGACGCCCGGACTCAGTGGTCGCGATCGGGCCGATGCCCATGATGCGCGCTGTGAGCGAAACGACGGCCAAGGCCGGCATCGCCACACTCGTATCGCTGGACCCATTGATGATCGACGGCACCGGCATGTGCGGCGGCTGCCGCGTCACAGTGAACAATGAAGTGAAGTTTGCCTGCGTTGACGGGCCGTTCTTCGACGCCCACCAGGTCGATTTCGAAGAAGCAGTTCGACGCAACAAGATGTACGTCAAGCAGGAGCAGGAGTCGAAGGATCGGACTGAATGCAGAAAGCTTGCCGTGGGACAAGACTGATGCCTGTAAAACGCGTTAACAAGACACCGATGCCCGAACGCGACGCTGTATTGCGTTCCCACGATTTCAAGGAAGTTAACGAAGGCTATGGCATAGCCCATGCGCAATTCGAAGCGGAACGTTGCCTGCGTTGCCAGGACCCGATCTGTATCGACGGCTGCCCGGTACGTGTGCCTATCCCCGATTTCATTCACAAAGTAGCATCCGGCGACATGCGAGGCGCCGCCGAAGTGCTGCGTGCGTCGAACCCCCTGCCCGCCGTCTGCGGACGCGTTTGCCCGCAGGAGGTGCAGTGCGAAGAACAATGCTCGGTTGGTATCCGTTTTAAACCGGTTGCGATCGGCTATCTCGAACGATTTGTCGCCGACTGGGAAATGGCACAGCCCGCAGCTGAAATCAAATCCAACCTGCATCGTTCCGAGAAAGTGGCAATCATCGGCTCGGGACCGGCCGGCCTCGTCTGCGCAGGCGAACTTGCCCGCCTCGGCCACCCGGTGACAATTTTTGAAGCCCTGCATGCCCCCGGTGGCGTGCTGCGCTACGGCATCCCGGAATTCCGTCTGCCGAAAGACGTGCTTGACTGGGAAATTGAACAGCTCAAACGCCTTGGCGTGGAAATTCAATGCAACGTCATCATCGGCAAGACCATTACGATGGACGAACTCATGGGCGAGATGGGCTTTTCGGCTGTATTTGTCGGCACAGGCGCCGGTCTGCCAAGCTTCATGGGTATCCCGGGCGAAAACCTCAACGGCGTGTACTCGGCCAACGAATTCCTGACTCGCGTCAACCTGATGCACGCCAACGATTTCCCGAATGCCGACACGCCTGTCATGGTTGGCAAGCGCATCGCCGTAATCGGCGCAGGCAACACGGCGATGGATACGGTTCGCGTTGCCCTGCGAGTCGGCGCAGAACATGGGCTTATCGTGTATCGGCGCAGCGACAAGGAAATGACTGCACGTATCGAGGAACACGAACACGCGATCCAGGAAGGCGTTGAATTCCACTGGCTGACAAACCCGGTTGAAGTGCTCGGGGACGAAGATGGCTGGGTCACGGGTCTCAAGTGCATCAAGATGGAACTTGGCGAGCCAGATGACTCCGGTCGCGCGCGCCCGGTACCCATCGAAGGTTCAGAGTTCGTAATCCCGGTGGACAACGTCGTGCTGTCGATTGGCAACAGGCCAAATCCGCTGCTATTGCAGACCACAAAGGGACTGGAGTCCAACAAGTGGGGCTGCCTGGTCGTTCGGGACAAGAGCTCAGAGACCTCGCTGCAGCACGTATTCGCCGGTGGCGACGCAGTCACGGGCGCGGCTACAGTAATCCTCGCAGCCGGTGCCGGTAAGGACGCTGCGGCCGAGATTCACAAGGATCTTTGCAAAGAAATGTGAAACCTTCTGGCTCCGTAACGCATCTAAAAGGCGTGTAAGATTGGTCACACGGCTAGTGTGGAGTCCTGAATGTCCCTTGTAGTTGAACTTCGGCGTCGCAACGTCTTTCGCGTGGCAGCGGCCTACCTTGTGGTGGGATGGCTGCTAACCGAGGTTCTCACGACGATCCTGCCCACCCTGGGCGCACCCGACTGGGCTTCCAGAGCTGTAATCCTGACTTTCGCCTTCGGCTTCATCCCGGCGGTAGTCCTTTCGTGGTTTTTCGAGGTCACACCCGAAGGCATCAAGCGCGACCATGAAGTCGATCACGACCACCACGAAAGCCGCAGCGCGAGCAAACTCGACCAGGCAACGATCGGGACAGCGATAGTCCTGATTATCATTGTTGGCTTGTTCAGCGCACAGTACACGGCCGACGAGACAACTGCCCTGGACCAGGCAATCAGCGAAACATCTGTCGCAGTGCTGCCGTTCGTGAACATGTCGGACGACAAGGATAACGAGTATTTCTCCGATGGCCTGACCGAGACCCTGTTACACATGCTGGCCCAGATTCCCGACCTCAAGGTTGCGGCGAGGACCTCGAGTTTTGCCTTCAAGGGGAAGAGCCTGAGCATCCAGGAGATAGCTCGCGCCCTCGAGGTCGCTCACGTACTCGAGGGCAGCGTACAACGCGTCGGTGATCGCGTGCGTGTAACGGCGCAGCTGATTCGCGCCAATGACGGCTTCCACGTCTGGTCGCAGGTGTATGACCGAACCCTGGATGACATTTTCGAGATCCAGGACGAGATTGCCGGCGAAGTGGGCCACGCCTTGTCCCAGTCGTTGTTGGGGACCGGGAACGAGACGCTGCTCGCCGGCGGGATGACAATGGATGCCGACGCCTACGATTTGTATTTGCAGGCCCGTAAGGAACAAGCAACCTTCTCGTATGGCGGCTTGCAGGCGGCCGAGGACTTGCTTAAAGGGGCGTTACTGATCGATCCCGACTTCACTGCCGCCAAGACGGAACTGGCAACGAGCTACCTGCTCCAGCTGGAAACCGGCCTGATGGACCAGCCCACCGCGCTTGCCGAGATTATCGCCATCACGGACCAGGTGCTGGCGGATGAGCCCGACGAACCTGTCGCAAATGCGACATCAATATATGCGAAAGCGCTGTCACTCGCTGCGCAAGGCGACGAGGCCGCCCTCTCCGACCTGGCACAGGAACTTGAAGCCATCGTTGCCAGCGCACCCGAAGCGCTCCAGCCACGCATCCTGCTGGTGCGCGCGTACACCTATTCAGCACAACTGGAAGAATGCCTGCCGGTGCTGCATGGGGCATTGTCACTCGACCCGTTTAATCCGGCATTGCATTTCGAACTTGGCCGGTCGTACATGGCGCTTGAACGCCTGGATGAAGCGCGGGCCTCATTTGAAAAGTCGCTTGAACTGGAACCGGCTCAGCCAAATGCCTACACGTACCTCGGGACACTGGACCTGCAAGAAGGTGACGGGATCGGATTCGTAAGCAACAACATCAAGGCCATATCGGTCGATCCGAAAGATCACGAACTACCCGGCATTCTCGCCGCGTTCCTTTACCAGCTCGGACTGGTCGAAGAAGCCGATGACTTCCGCGATCGTGTACTCACGTTAGCCCCAACGAGCGAAATCGCCTACCAATTAGAAATGCTGCGGGCGATCAGCCTGGGTGATGATGTTGGCAGCGTTGCGGCGGCACGCCGCGCAATTGAAGACGATATCTCGGATCGACGCTTCGCTTTCGGTGGAGCACTGCAGTACCTGCTTCGCCGAGCGGTCCGCGAGGAGCGGGTCGATGAAGAACTGGCATGGATCAATGAGCAGTCACCGGACATGCTCGACATCGACGCGACCCGTGTTTCCCAAAAGTACCGAGCGGTGCAGGGAGTCGCGTTCACAGCCTGGACACATACGCTGGAACCAGCCGAGGTACAGCGGCGTCTCGACGTGCTTCTCGACTTCGCGGCAACCAGGGGCTTCGACCCGCAAGACAATCCTGGATTCTACGTTAACGTCCTGCTGATTCGTGGTGACAGCGAAAAGGCGACCGAGGTCGCCCTTGAAAGTGTGCTCACTGATTCTGTAGCGAAACATCTGAACTGGCGAGAAACCTTTGCGCAGCCGCAGTATGCGGCATTGGCAGAGGACCCTCGCGTCAGGGACGCGCTCGCCCGCTGGGAAGAAGAGGAAGCGGCGCTGCGCGGCAGCGTGCAATCCTACTTCGCAGATCTGCGCGCTTCGACGTAGCCTTCGAGCATCACGACCTTCTTCACGGCGTCTGCGAGGCCGCCATCTTCCGGCTGCAGGCTGTAGCCGATCCGCATGTGTGGCTTTTCGATATTGATAAGGCGCGTCAGATCGATTGGTGTCGCCACCAGTACCAGGTCGCAATCGACGGCATTGATCGTCTCTTCAAGATCATGAATCTGGCTGTCGCCATAGCCCATGGCGGGTAACAGGTCACCGATGTTCGGGTACTTCTCGAACGTCTCGGCAATTTCACCGACGGCATAGGGCCGCGGGTCGACAAATTCGGACGCGCCGTGCTCGGTGGCGGCGAGTATGCCAGCGCCGAACGGCATGCCGCCGTGTGTCGTTGTCGGTCCGTCTTCGACGACAAGCACGCGCTTGTTGCCAATCGCATCGGGATCAGGAACGTCAAGCGGTGACTCACGAAACAGGATTTTCGCGTTCGGGTTGACGCGCTCGGCATTCTTGACGATCAAATCGATGTTGGCTTCGTCGGCATAGCCGATCTTGCCGATAAGGATGATGTCCGCATGCTGGAAGTTGTAAGTACCGGGAAAATACTGCAATTCATGGCCGGGACGATGCGGGTCGGCGACGCATATCCAGAGGTCGGGTTTATAGAAAGGCGTATCGTTGTTGCCGCCGTCCCAGACGATAACGTCGGCTTCTTTTTCGGCTTCTTCGAGAATCGCCGCGTAGTCTGCACCCGCGTACACGATCACGCCGTTGGCAATATGCGGTTCGTATTCCTCGCGCTCCTCGATCGTGCACTCTTCGCGTTTGAGATCCTCAATAGTCTCAAAGCGCTGTACGGCCTGCTTCGCCAGATCCCCATAGGGCATCGGGTGACGAATGGCAACCGTCTTCAGACCCAGTTCGCGCAGGATATCCGTGACGCGCCTTGATACCTGGCTCTTGCCGCACCCGGTTCGCACCGCCGTAATCGCAATGACCGGTTTATGCGACGGCAGCATGGAGCCTTCGATATCAAACACATTGAATTCGACACCCTTCGCGATGACCAGTGCCCGGCGCTCGTTTACGTAGTCGATCTTGACGTCCGAATACGCGAAGATCACCTCGTCGACGTCGTTGGTGTCGAGGAGTTCTTCGAGATCCTCCTCCGGCACGATGGGAACGCCGTCAGGATACAATGAACCAGCCAGTTCGGCCGGATAGCGGCGGTCCTCGATATGTGGAATCTGGGTGGCAGTGAACGCGACGACTTCGACGGCATCGTTGTCACGATAGAGGCAGTTGAACACATGAAAATCCCTGCCGGCCGCGCCCATGATGATAATTCTGTGCCTAACCTTCTTACTCATGTCAGTTGACCCAATAACCTGGTTGGATGCTACTAGCCAGCAGGCGACTCGCCGATACGGTCTTCTACGTAGCCACATTTTCCTGTGTGAATCCCGTATATGAAACGCCGTAAAAAGGCGTATTTTGGCGCTTGAAATCCCCTCCGGAAGAAGACCGTTTCGGTCGCCAAGATCATGAAAAAACCTGTTACCAATCAAGAGCCTGTGGAACTTCACCACGGTGTGAAGATTCTTCACGACCCAATCAGAAACAAGGGCACGGCCTTCACCGAAGCCGAACGCGATGCGCTTAAGCTGAGGGGCCTGCTGCCGCCTCGGGTGCACTCGATGGCGGAACAGGAGCTTCGCGTTCTCGGCAACATCCGCGCCAAGCCAACTGACCTGGATCGCTACCTGTACCTGATAGCTTTGCAGGACAGGAACGAGAACCTCTTCTACCGCGTCGTCATGAACCACCTCGAAGAGATGATGCCGATCATCTACACGCCGACGGTGGGCCTGGCGTGCCAGGAATTCCAGCACATCTACCGGAAGCCAAGAGGTTTCTATGTTTCGCTGAACGACAAGGGGAAGGTCAAGGAACTCCTGCAGAACTGGCCGCACAAGAACGCTCGCATCATCGTCGTGACCGACGGCGAACGCATCCTAGGCCTGGGCGATCAGGGTGCCGATGGCATGGGTATCCCGATTGGCAAGCTGTCACTTTATACCGCCTGTGCCGGCATACCGCCGACCGAGTGCATGCCCATCATGTTTGACGTGGGCACGAATAACGAACAATTGCTGAATGACCCGTTGTACAACGGTATCGAACGCCACCGCACTCGCGGCAAGGAATACGACGAGTTGTTTGACGAATTTATCCAGGCCGCGAAAGAAGTGTTCCCGGGCATCCTTATCCAGATCGAGGACTTTGGAAACCAGAACGCGTTTCGGTTTTTGAGCCAGTATCGGGACAATACGTGCCTGTTTGACGATGACATCCAGGGAACGGGGGCCGTCGCGGTTGCCGGTATCATTGCTTCTATGCGTATCACAGGGGGCAAGCTATCCGAGCAAAAACTCCTGTTCCTCGGCGCTGGCGAAGCCGGTATCGGCATTGCCGACGTCTTCGTCGCGGCATTGAAAGAAGAAGGGATGTCCGAGACAGAAGCCCGCGAACACTGCTGGTTCGTCGACAGCCGTGGCCTGCTCTGCGCGGGCCGCGACAACATTGCGGTGCACAAGGAACCCTACGCCCACAAACACGAGTACATCGACAATCTGCTGGATGCGGTCAGGGAACTGAAACCGACCGCGCTACTGGGTCTTTCCGGCCAACCGCAGACGTTCACGAAGGACATCGTTGAAGCAATGGCCGAAATCAACGAGCGGCCCATCATCTTCGCCCTCTCTAACCCGACGTCGATGGCCGAATGCACCGCTGAGCAGGCTTACACCTGGTCCGATGGACGGGCCGTGTTCGCGAGCGGTAGCCCTTTCGATCCTGTGAGGTATGGCAACCAGACATTCGTCCCGGGTCAGGGCAACAACGCGTACATTTTCCCGGGTGTTGGTCTCGGCATCATCGTTTCCCGGTCACGTATCGTGACTGACGAGATGTTCCTCGCGGCCGCACACTCGCTGGCCAACCAGGTGAAAGACAGCGACCTTGAAAGGGGCCGTATCTATCCACCATTGTCGGATATCCGCCAGGTATCGGCGAAGATCGCTGCCGAGGTCGCGCAGATGGTCTACGACAACGGTTTCACGGATAAGGAAAGACCCGACGATATCCTGGCCGAAGTGCACGCCTACATGTACCGGCCGGTCTACCCCCACTACGCGTAGTAGCAGGAACTCCAAGCTAGGTCAGGCGTGGGACACCGCCGGCAAGAGCTTCGTCGATCGCGGCCATGACATCAGGTGTGAACTTCTTCGCGAAGTTCAGGGCCTTCATGTTCTCGTGGACCTGTTCAACGCGGCTTGCACCGGTGAGCACGCTGCTGACCGACGGGTTTTGCAGGCACCAGGCGAGCGAAAACTGCGCGAGCGTAGCACCCATGTCTCTGGCGATCGGTTCCAGTCTGGCCACAACGGCATGGCGATGCTCATCGAGCAACCCTTTCTGCAACCACTCATAGCCCTCGAGTGCACCGCGGCTGTCCTCCGGGATGCCTTCCTTGTACTTGCCGGTCAGGATTCCGGACGCCAGCGGACTCCAGGTCGTTGAGCCGTAACCGTGCTCTTTGTACACGGCGTCGTATTCAGGCGCGAAGCGATGTTGCTCGAACAGGTTGTAGACCGGCTGTTCGACGATTGGCTTGTGCAGATGGTGCCGCTCCGCGACGTCGATCGCCTCAAGAATCTCCGCGGCTTCCCATTCCGAGGTTCCCCAGTACAGCGCTTTGCCGCTCTCGACAATGTTGTGCATGGCGCGGACCGTTTCTTCGATCGGCGTGGTCGGGTCCGCTCGATGACAATACAGGAGATCGACATAGTCCATATCAAGGCGTTTGAGTGAACCGTTAATGCCTTCGATGAGGTACTTGCGATTGAGCGTATTCTTCTCGTTCGGCTTGTCGTGCAGGCCCCAGTAGAGCTTTGTTGACACAAGGTAACTGCCGCGCCGCCAGCCAAGTTTCTTCAGGGCCGCACCCATTACTTCCTCCGACTTGCCGAAAGCGTAGACCTCGGCGTTATCAAAGAAGTTGACGCCTGCATCGAAAGCAGCGCCCATCATTTCAACGGCATCCGTGACGCCTGTCTGTGTGTGGAACGTGACCCAGGAGCCGAGAGACAGCTCGCTGACCTGGATGCCGGCTTTGCCGAGATGGCGGTAGTTCATGTGATGTCCTTTCTAGGGAAGCAATGCATAGCCATCGGATTGTAATACGGTCAGCATGGTCATTGCCGAAAGCGCTACCCGCACGCCATCGGCGAGCTCATTCTTAGCCACGCCTCCAAATGACAAGGATTGACCGCACACGTAGATCTTGACACCGGCATCATGCAATAGCGTGAGCAACTCGAGATTCGGGTTGGGTACCTTGTACCGCGCCTCGTAGGCATCGTTTTTCAGCAGGTTTTTCACGGCAGGCCCGTGAACCACGACCGCAAGATCCATGTTCTCGGCCGGTACGCCATTACGAGCGTGCATGTTGAGGAAGCGGGCGACGCTTTCGAGACGAACGTTGACCGCCGTTACTTCTCCCGGGTATGCGGCCAGGTCAAAGGCGGTCCTGTAATTGAAGCCTTCCCGCAACGGGACGTCCCGGTCACCGATCGGATATGTCGGACCATAACCTGCAATCAGAGGACCGAACGAGGGCTCGTCGGCGAGCAGCGGACCTGCAAGCAGCAGGACGCCGACCAACGCGGTACGAAGGAACATGGGCTATCTCCGGGAAAGTGGCAGCTATTCCGCAGCTTGCCGTATGCGCTGCAAGGATTCCAGCGTGTTCGGGTAATTTGGCCACTCCGCCCTCAATACCGGATATTACCTACGCCTGAAGCCCTCCCTTCGGTTGAGGTCACTTGCTGATAGGCCTAGTATTGAGATGCAGTTGAGAGGAGAACGCCAATGCAACAGCAACTCATAGAAGCGCTTCTGTATCCGCGCAAGATGG
>Ga0316189_10003678_pt1 | contig 14892 bp, 11 predicted proteins | sample LowCovwburrow_MG_FD_204930 | JGI IMG/M metagenome (GOLD analysis project Ga0316189, IMG submission 204930) | Coastal sediment microbial communities from Maine, United States - Lowes Cove worm burrow | ecosystem: Environmental > Aquatic > Marine > Coastal > Sediment | place: USA: Maine...
CGACCTCGGCCCCGTCCGACTTGCGGATCGCTGTCACCGGCGGCATGTCGAGCGGCGACGGTAGGTAGTCGACAACGGCATCGAGGAGCGGCTGAACGCCCTTGTTCTTGAGCGAGGAGCCACAGAGAACGGCGACGCCGGCGTTGGCGATCGTCACCCGGCGCAGCGCGGCCGTGAGCGCGGGCAGCTCGATCGATGAGGCCCCCGACTCGAGGAAGGCGTTCATCAACTCGTCGTCGACCTCAGCGATCGCCTCGATCATCTCTTCGCGGGCGAGCACTGCGTCCTCGTAGAGGGCGTGGTCCTCACCGAGGGGCTCCCGGACGACCTCGGTCCCGAGCTCGTCCGGCCAGTGGATCGTCTCCATCGTCAGGAGATCGATCACCCCCTCGAAGTCTCCCTCGAGGCCGATCGGCAGCTGAATGATGATGGTATGGGCGCCGAGCCGGCTCTTCAGCATCTCGACCGTCAGGTCGAGGGTCGCGCCGACCCGGTCCATCTTGTTGACGAAGCAGAGCCGCGGGACCTTGTAGCGATCCGCCTGACGCCAGACGGTCTCGGACTGGGGCTCGACCCCGCTGACCGCGTCGAAGACCGCGACCGCGCCGTCCAACACCCGAAGCGAGCGCTCCACCTCGACGGTGAAGTCGACGTGCCCCGGGGTGTCGATGATGTTGATCCGGTGCTCCCGCCAAGAGCAGGTGGTCGCGGCGGCCGTAATGGTGATGCCCCGCTCCTGCTCCTGCGGCATGTAGTCCATGACAGCCGCGCCGTCGTGAACCTCTCCGATCCGGTGCGAGACCCCCGTATAGTAGAGAACACGCTCCGTCGTCGTGGTCTTACCAGCGTCGATATGAGCCATGATTCCGATGTCTCGGATGGCCGCAATATCATTCGGGGAAGTCATCGTCTGAGAGCCCGCTCTTCGCGGGAACAACTTAAGGGCCGCTCCACCGTCCATCCGTCTCCACAATGGAGGGGATATGGTCGGCGAGTGGCCCTGCTCTTGTCCGCGGGCGGGCACCTTTTCGGGTGCGTCACCGAGCTACGGATTCGAGGGTTCAGTTGTCGTGGCCGGGCGGCCGGGGATCGGTGGGTGGCGAAAGCTCCTGAGGCTCGTGGACCGCTTGTCTACCAGCGGTAGTGGGCGAAGGCCTTGTTGGCTTCGGCCATCTTGTGGATGTCTTCACGCTTCTTGACGGCGCCGCCGCGGTTCTGGGCCGCGTCGAGCATCTCGTTCGCGAGGCGCTCGGCCATGGTCTTCTCCGGGCGGGAGCGGGAGAAGCCGATCAGCCAGCGGTAGGCCAGCGCCTGGCTCCGCTCGTTGCGGACCTCGACCGGAACCTGGTAGTTCGAGCCGCCGACGCGGCGCGAGCGAACCTCAAGCCGAGGCTTGACGTTGGCGACCGCCTTCTCGAAGACCTTGACCGGATCGTCCTTGGTCCGCTCCGAGATGATGTCGAAGGCGTTGAAGACGATCCTCTCGGCGAGGGACTTCTTGCCGTCACGCATGATCCCGCAGATGAACTTGTGAATATTGTTATTCACGTCCGTCGGGTGATCCGTGTAGCGGATCTCAGTGCGCGGCCGCTTCTTGTGGGTAATGCCTTTGCGCGACATCGTCTAATCTTTCGGTAGAGAGGCTACTTCGGCCGCTTGGCGCCGTACTTAGAGCGGCGCTGCCGACGTCCGTTGACGCCGGTGGTATCGAGGGTTCCGCGGACCACGTGGTAGCGAACACCGGGGAGGTCCTTCACACGACCGCCACGGATCAGCACCATCGAGTGCTCCTGCAGGTTGTGGCCCTCGCCGGGGATGTACGTAGTGACCTCGATGCCGTTCGAGAGACGAACGCGTGCCACCTTACGAAGGGCCGAGTTCGGCTTCTTCGGGGTTGTGGTGTAGACGCGGACGCACACGCCGCGCTTTTGCGGGCAGCTATCGAGAGCCGGAGCCTTCTCCTTCTTGGCCTGCGCCTTACGTCCCTTGCGGACCAGCTGGTTGATCGTCGGCATTCGCCGTGGAGCCTTTCAAAGAGGTTTTAGTGAACGCAGCGCTGTGGCCACGGTCCACCCATGTCAGCCGGTCAGGCTGGGGTGGCGGTTGTAAGGCAAAGAGCCCCCCAGATCAAGCGCTCTCGCGCCTTTGTTGGGATGGGGGGCTTTCGCCGCTGTGTACTTGTTTAGAGGTAGCTAGGCCGCCGTAGCTTGGGCTATCGCCCGAAACTCACAGACGGAGGTGTTCCAACGCGAGATCAATCCGCGTTGGCGAGATCTCGCTCGATCCCGCGACGAGCGATGGGCTCGGCGCCCTCGCCCCCAGAGTGGTCGTCCGACTCCGAGTGGAGCCGCTCGTAGACCGAGAGGCCAGTGCCGGCGGGGATCAGCCGGCCCATGATCACGTTCTCCTTGAGACCGCGGAGGTAGTCGACCTTGCCCTGGAGCGCAGCCTCGGTCAGCACCTTGGTCGTCTCCTGGAAGGACGAGGCGGAGAGGAAGCTCTCCGTCGAGAGCGACGCCTTGGTGATCCCGAGGAGGAGCGCCTGGCCGGTGGCCGGGGTCCCGCCGAGGGCGGCGACCCGCAGGTTCTCCTGCTGGAAGATCTGCCGCTCGACGTGATCGTCGTTGAGGAAGTTGGTATCGCCCGGATCCTTGATCTTCACGCGGCGCATCATCTGACGGATGATCGCCTCGATGTGCTTGTCGTTGATCTTGACGCCCTGGAGCCGGTAGACCTCCTGAATCTCGTCCAGGAGGTAGCGCGCGAGCGCCTTCTCGCCGAGAACCGCGAGGATGTCGTGGGGGTTCGCCGGGCCGTCCATCAGCTTCTCGCCAGCGCGGACGCGATCGCCCTCGCGGACCTGAAGGTGACGTGACTTCGGGACCAGGTACTCCTTCGGATCGCCCTGATCGGGCTCGATGATGACGCGGCGCTTGCCGCCCTTGTCCTTGCCGAAGGAGACGACGCCGTCGATCTCGGAGATGATCGCGTGCTCCTTCGGGGTCCGGGCCTCGAAGAGCTCGACGACCCGCGGGAGACCACCGGTGATGTCCTTCGTCTTGATGGACTCACGGGGCAGCTTGGCGATGACGTCGCCGGCGCGGACGGTATCGCCCTCGGAGATCGTGAACGACGCCCCGACCGGGAGGAAGTAGCGAGCCTCGTGCTTGCCGTTGATCAGGATCTGCTCGCCGCTCTCATTCTTCATGATGAAGCGTGGGCGAGCCGTGGCGTCACGGCTCTCCTGGACGACCATGCTGGCGTGGCTGGTGACCTCGTCGACGCGGACCAACATGGTCACGCCCTCGATGATGTCGCCGTACTCGATGACACCGTCGACCTCGCAGATGATCGGAATGGTGAAGGGGTCCCACTCGCTGAGGATCTGGCCGGGCTTGGCGACCTCGCCCTCCTTGACCAGCACCTTCGCGCCGTAGACCAGGTCGTAGCGCTCGCGCACCCTGCCCTTCTCGTCGAGGAGGTGGACCTGCGAATGCCGGTTCATGACGATCGAGTGCTCATCGCGGTCGACCGCGTTGTAGTCCTCGAACTTGACGACGCCGCCGAAGCGCGACTCGAGCGTGCTCTGCTCGGTCTGAATGCTGCCGACGCCGCCGATGTGGAAGGTCCGCATCGTCAGCTGGGTGCCAGGCTCGCCGATCGACTGAGCGGCGATCGTCCCGACCGCCTCGCCGACGTCGACCAGGTTGCCGCGCGCAAGGTCACGGCCGTAGCAACGGCAGCAGATCCCGCGGAGCGCCTCGCAAGTGAGGACCGAGCGGATGAGGATGGACTGGATCCCAGCCTCCTCGATCGCGATGACCATCGCCTCGTCGAGGGTCGAGCCCTCCTCGACGATGATCTCGTCGGTGCCGGGGCGGTAGATCGGCTCCAGGACGGTACGCCCGAGGATACGGTCGCCAAGGCCCTCGATGATCTCGCCGGCCTCGATCAGCGCGGTGACCTCGAGGCCCTGGACAGTCCCGCAGTCGAACTCGGTGATCACGGCCTCCTGGGCGACGTCGACCAGGCGGCGGGTGAGATACCCCGAGTTTGCGGTCTTCAGCGCGGTGTCCGCGAGGCCCTTCCGGGCGCCGTGGGTCGAGATGAAGTACTGGAGGACCGAGAGACCCTCGCGGAAGTTCGTCGTGATCGGGAACTCGATAATCTCACCGGACGGCTTGGCCATAAGGCCGCGCATACCGGCGAGCTGACGCATCTGCTGCCGCGATCCACGAGCACCAGAGTCGGCCATGATGTAGATCGAGTTGAAGCTCGGGCCCTTGAGGAGCTCCTCCTCCTGGCCGTTGCCGAAGGCCTCGGTCGAGATGCCCTCCATCATCGCGTTGGCGATCTGCTCCGAGACGTTCGCCCAGATGTCGATGACCTTGTTGTAGCGCTCGCCTGAGGTGATGAGACCGTCGGCGTACTGCGCGGCGATCCGCTTGACCTCGACGGTCGCGCTGCCGAGGAGCTTCTTCTTCGCATCAGGGATGGCCATGTCATCCATGCAGATCGAGATGCCGGCCTTGGTCGCCTCGGTGTACCCGGTGGACCGCAGGTAGTCGGCCATCAGGACCGTCGCCTTCTGACCGCAGAGGCGATAGCAGGTGTCGATCAGCTCGTTGAGCTGCTTCTTGCCGAGGGCCCGGTTGACCATCGAGAAGGGGATCGTCGTCGGGATGCCCCCCTCGTAGAGGAGCACACGACCGGCCGTGGTCGCGACCATGTCCTCACCCGGGGCCATGCGCGACATGATCCGCGCCTGGAGGTGAAGCGCCCCGTGGTCGTAGGCCATTCGGACCTCCTTCGGCGAGCCGAAGTGGCCGACGAAGTAGCCGTCGTTGGCGGGGTCCTTGTTGCTCTGACCGTGGGCGTAGGGGCGCTCGCGGGTCATGTAGTAGAGGCCGAGGACGATGTCCTGCGAGGGGACGATGATCGGTCGACCGTGCGCCGGGCTGAGGATGTTGTTGGTCGACATCATCAGCACCCGGGCCTCCATCTGGGCCTCGATGCACAGCGGCAGGTGAACCGCCATCTGGTCGCCGTCGAAGTCGGCGTTGAAGGCGGTGCAGACCAGCGGGTGGAGCTGGATCGCCTTGCCCTCGATGAGGACCGGCTCGAACGCCTGGATGCCGAGACGGTGGAGGGTCGGCGCTCGGTTGAGGAAGACCGGGTGCTCCTTGATCACCTCGTCGAGGATGTCCCAGACCTCTGCGGCCTCCTTCTCGACCATCCGCTTGGCAGACTTGATCGTCGTGACCAGGCCCTGCGCCTCGAGGCGGTTGTAGATGAAGGGCTTGAAGAGCTCCAAGGCCATCTTCTTCGGGATCCCGACCTCGTGAAGACGAAGCTCGGGGCCGACGACGATGACCGAACGGCCGGAGTAGTCGACGCGCTTACCCAGAAGGTTCTGACGGAAGCGGCCCGACTTGCCGCGGAGCATGTCGGAGAGCGACTTGAGCGGGCGCTTGTTCGGACCGGTGATGGTCTTGCCCCGACGACCGTTGTCGAAGAGGGCGTCGACCGCCTCCTGCAGCATCCGCTTCTCGTTGCGGATGATGATCTCCGGCGCCGCGAGCTCCTTGAGGCGCTTGAGGCGGTTGTTCCGGTTGATCACCCGGCGGTAGAGGTCGTTGAGGTCCGACGAGGCGAAGCGGCCGCCGTCGAGGGGGACGAGCGGGCGCAGATCCGGCGGCAGCACTGGGATCACGTCGAGCATCATCCACTCAGGCTTGTTGCCCGAGGAGCGGAAGGCCTCGACCACGCGCAGGCGCTTGGCCGCCTTCTTGCGCTTGGCCTCACTGGTCGCGGCGATGATCTCGGCCCGCAGCGCGCGGGACTCGACCACAGGGTCGATCCGCGAGAGGATCTCCTTGACCGACTCGCCGCCCATGCCGGCGACGAAAGCGTCCGGCCCAAACTCGTCGACGAGCTGCTCGTAGCGCTCCTCGCTAAGGAGCTCGCGCTCCTCGAGCCCCGTGTCCTTCGGATCGATGACGATGTAGGACTCGCAGTAGAGGACCTTCTCCAGCTTGGTCAGCGGGATGTCGAGGATGTTGCCGATCCTCGACGGCAGGCTCTTCAGGAACCAGATGTGGGCGACCGGGGTCGCGAGGTCGATGTGACCTGCGCGCTCACGGCGGACCTTCGAGTGGATGACCTCAACGCCGCACTTCTCGCAGACGACGCCGCGGTGCTTCATCCGCTTGTACTTGCCGCAGAGGCACTCGTAGTCCTTGATCGGTCCGAAGATCTTCGCGCAGAAGAGGCCGTCCTTCTCGGGCTTGAAGGTCCGGTAGTTGATCGTCTCGGGGTTCTTTACCTCGCCGAAAGACCACTCGTCGCGGATCGTCTTGGCGGAGGCGATGCTAATTCGGAGCGCATTGAAGTGAGTCGCCTCTTTGGGCTTCTCAAAGAACGAAAAGATGTCGCGCATGAGCCTGTTCTCCCGGTGACGGTCCGTGGTGGTTATTCAGCGGCCGAGAGCGCGTCCCGCAGCGACGGCTCTTGAGTGGTGTCGATGAGCTCGACGTTCAGGCACAGGGCCTGAAGCTCCTTGAGGAGGACGTTGACCGACTCCGGCACGCCCGGCTGCATCGTCGGCTGGCCCTTGACGATGGACTCGTACATCCGCATCCGGCCGACGACGTCGTCCGACTTGACGGTGAGGAGCTCTTGGAGGGCAAAAGCGGCGCCGTACGCCTCCAGTGCCCAGACCTCCATCTCCCCGAGACGCTGGCCGCCGAACTGGGCCTTGCCACCGAGGGGCTGCTGGGTGACCAGCGAGTACGGACCGATGCTCCGCGCGTGGATCTTGTCGTCCACGAGGTGGTGGAGCTTGAGCATGTACATGATGCCGACGGTGACGTTCTCCTCGAACGCCTCTCCCGTACGACCGTCGAAGAGGATGGCCTGACCGCTCTCAGGGAGACCGGCCTTCTGCAGGGTGCCCTTGACCTCGACCTCTTCGGCGCCGTCGAAGACCGGCGTCGACATGTGGACGCCGCGGCGAAGCTTGTCGGCGAAGGCGATCACATCGTCATCGCCGAGCGAGTCGACGAAGCGCTGGGCCTCGCGGGTCTCGTAGATCTTCTTGAGCTGAGCCCGGAGCACGTCGGGCGAGAAGTTCGTCTGCATGTAGCGGTCGATCTGCTGACCGAGCTCATGCGCCGCCCACCCGAGGTGGACCTCGAGGATCTGCCCCACGTTCATCCGCGACGGGACGCCGAGCGGGTTGAGGACGATGTCGACCGGCTGCCCGTTCTCAAGGTAGGGCAGGTCCTCGACCGGGAGGATCCGAGAGATGACGCCCTTGTTGCCGTGGCGTCCGGCCATCTTGTCGCCGACCTGGAGCTTGCGCTTGATGGCGACGTAGACCTTGACCATCTTGATGACGCCGGGCGGCAGCTCGTCGTCCTTGGTCAGCTTCGCGATCTTCTCGCGGTAGATGGTCTCGATCTCGTCGAGGTCCTTCTCGAGCCTCCGCGCGAGGGCCTCGTTGATCTCCGTATCCTCGGCGGTGGTCAGCGAGAGCTGCCCGAGATGCTTGCGGCCGATCGCGTCGAGGTTGTTGCGGGTCAGGGTGACCCCAGCCTCGACCAGGACCTCGCCGGCGCCGTCGACCAGCTTCGCAGCGGTGACCTTGCCGACCAGGATCTCCTTCATCCGGTTGTAGTAACCGTCGGAGACGATCTTGACGTTGTCGCGGTGATCCTGGATCAGCTTCTCGCGCTCGGCGTCCTCGATCTGCTGGGCGCGGATGTCCTTGTCGACTCCCTTGCGGGCGAAGACACGGGCGTCAATGACGATCCCGCTGACCCCTGGGTTGAGGCGAAGCGAGGTGTCGCGAACGTCGCCGGCCTTCTCGCCGAAGATGGCGCGAAGGAGCTTCTCCTCCGGGCTGAGCTGAGTCTCCCCCTTCGGGGTGATCTTGCCGACCAGGATGTCCCCGGCCTTGACCTCAGCGCCGACGCGGACGATGCCGGCCTCGTCGAGGTTGCGCAGGGCCTCCTCGCCGACGTTCGGGATGTCACAGGTGATCTCTTCCTTGCCGAGCTTGGTGTCACGGGCGACGCACTCGAACTCCTCGATGTGGATCGTCGTGTACACGTCCTCGCGGACGATCCGCTCGGAGACGAGGATCGAGTCCTCGAAGTTGTAGCCCTGCCACGGCATGAAGGCGACGAGGACGTTCTGCCCGAGGGCGAGCTCGCCTCGCTCGGTCGCCGCACCGTCGGCGATCACGTCGCCGCTCTTGACCCGGTCGCCGACGCGGACGATCGGCTTCTGGTTGAGGCCAGTGTTCTGGTTCGAACGCTGGAACTTGACCAGGTTGTAGATGTCGGGCTTGGCCCCGAGGATGCTGCGGCTGTCGCCCTCCTTGCCGGTGACCGGCTTGACGACGATGCGGGCGCCGTCGACCTGCTCGACGATGCCGTCGCGGAGCGCGACCACGGTCGCGCCGGAGTCACGGGCGACGTGGGACTCGATCCCGGTGCCGATCAGCGGCGCCGCGGTGCGCAGGCAGGGGACGGCCTGCCGCTGCATGTTCGAGCCCATCAGCGCCCGGTTGGCGTCGTCGTGCTCGAGGAAGGGGATGAGCGACGCGGCGACCGAGACCAGCTGGCTCGGGGCGACGTCCATCAGCGTCAGCTCCTGGTTGGCGACCACCTCGAACTCGTCGTTGTGGCGACACCAGACCTGGTCCGACATCATCTTGCCGTCGTCGTCGATCTCTGCGTTCGCCTGGGCGATGTAGTGACCGGCCTCCTGGAGGGCGCTGTAGTAGGCCACCTCCCCCGAGGCGATCCCACCGTCGACCGAGCGGTACGGGGTCTCGATGAACCCGTACTCGTTGATCCGGGCGTAGGTCGAGAGCGAGGCGATGAGGCCGATGTTCGGACCCTCCGGCGTCTCGATCGGGCAGATCCGGCCGTAGTGCGTCGGGTGGACGTCGCGGACCTCGAAACCAGCCCGCTCTCGGGTGAGACCACCGGGCCCGAGGGCGCTCAGGCGACGCTTGTGGGTCACCTCGCTCAGCGGGTTGGTCTGGTCCATGAACTGGCTGAGCTGTGACGAGGCGAAGTACTCCTTGACCACCGCCGAGACCGGCTTGGCGTTGATCAGGTCCGCCGGCATGAGCGCGTCCATCTCCTGGGACATGCTCATGCGCTCCTTGATCGCGCGCTCCATCCGGACCAGACCGATGCGGTACTGGTTCTCCATCAGCTCACCGACCGCGCGGACGCGACGGTTGCCGAGGTGGTCGATATCGTCCGTCTGACCGCGCCCGTTGCGGAGCTCGATCAGGTAGCGGACCGTCTCCATGATGTCGCGGTGGGTCAGCGTCTGCTGGTTCAGCTCCTCATCGATGCCGAACTTGTGGTTCAGCTTGAGGCGGCCGACGGTCGACAGGTCGTAGCGCTCGGACTTGAAGAAGAGCGACTCAAAGAGAGTGCGCGCGGTCTCAAGCGTCGGCGGGTCACCGGGGCGGAGACGGCGGTAGATCTCGAGCAGCGACTCCTCAGGGGTCTGCAGCTTGTCCGCGATCAGAGTGTTGCGGAGGAAGGGGCCGACGTTGAAGTCGTCGATGTAGAGGATCTTAAACGTCTTGATCTCCGCCTCGCGGAGGCGGATGACGTGCTCCTCAGTGATGTCATCGTTGCAGTTGAGGAGGACCTCGCCGGTCATCTCGTCGATGACGTCCTCGGCGGCGACCTTGCCCACGAGATCCTCGACCTCGAGGGGCAGACGCTTGATCCCCGCCTTGCGCATGCGCTTGACGTGCCCCTTGGTGAACTTGCGCCCCTTCTTGACGAGGATGTCGTCGGTCTCGGGGTTGCGGATGTCGTGGGACGCCCGCTGACCGCTGAGCAGATCGAAGTCGACCGCCCGCATGATCGAGTCGCCCTCGAGGAAGATCTCCTCGCGATCGTAGTAGTAGTCGAGCAGGCCCTGGGTCGAGTTCCCGAGCGCCCGCAGCAGTACCGTCGCGTGGAGCTTGCGCCGGCGATCGATGCGGACGAAGAGCAGATCCTTGTGGTCGAACTCGAAGTCGAGCCAGGAGCCGCGGTAGGGGATCACGCGGGCGTTGAAGAGCTTCTTGCCTGACGAGTGGGTCTTGCCCTTGTCATGGTCGAAGAAGACGCCGGGAGAGCGGTGAAGCTGGGAGACGACGACGCGCTCGGTGCCGTTGATGATGAAGGTCCCGTGCTGAGTCATCAGCGGGATCTCACCGAAGTAGACCTCCTGCTCCTTGACGTCGCGGATCGACTGAGTGCCAGTCTCATCGTCGACGTCCCAGACGACCAGGCGGACGATCACCTTGATCGGCGCGGCGAAGGTACGCCCACGAGCGCGGCACTCGTCGGCGTCGTACTTGGGGCGGTCAAGGCTGTAGGAGACGAACTCGAGGGACGAGGTCTCGCTGAAATCCTTGATCGGGAAGACGCTGTTGAAGACCGCCTGCAGACCGATCTCGTCACGCTCTTCGTGCGGGATGCCAGCCTGGAGGAACTTGTCGTACGAACGCTTCTGGATGTCGATCAGGTTCGGGACGTCGATGATCCGCTTGAGCTTCCCGAAGTTCTTACGCACCCTGAAGTTGTTCTGGATGATGTTTGCCATCAATTTTCCTCGACGTAGGCGGACAGTTGGAGGCGGGGGGCGAGGTGCCTAAAAAAATCTAAGTCGCAATTGAAATAGCGGCGCACGACGCCAAGGGGCACCTCTCCCCTCGACGTCGTTCGCGCCTGAAGACGCATGCTGAGATGCGCCAGAGGTCGAAACCTCTGGTTACTTGATCTCGACCTCAGCACCGGCCTCCTTGAGCTGCTTCGCCATCTCCTCGGCCTCTTCCTTGGAGATCCCCTCCTTGACGTCGGTCGGAGCGCTCTCGACGATAGTCTTCGCGTCCTTGAGGCCGAGGCCCGGGATCACCGCGCGGATGACCTTGATGACGTTGATCTTCTTGGCGCCGAAGCTCTTGAGGACGACCGTGAACTCGGTCTGCTCTTCCTTCTTCTCTTCGGTGGCACCGCCACCGGCGGCGACGGCGACGGGCGCGGCGGCCGAGACTCCCCACTTCTCCTCGAGCTCCTTGACGAGGCCCGCGATCTCAATGACCGGGAGATTGCTGAGGAAATCGATGACTTGATCCTTGGTAACCGACATTTTGTGCTGTCTTTCTGAGGTTGCGTGTAGCTAGTTGAGTTTGGAGCGGAGGATGGTCGCCTCAGGCGGCGTCCTTCTCCTGCTTGGCATTGAGGAGGAAGAGGAAGCTCTGCGGTCCCGCGTTGAGGACCCGAACCATGTTGGTCGCGGGGGTCTGCAGGAGACGAAGGAGCATCGCCTTGAGCTCCAGCGGTCCCGGCATGTCCGCGAGCCGAGCAACACCGGCCTCATCGAGGAAGGTCCCCTCGATGACGCCGCCCTTGACCTTGACCGAAGGAATGTCCTTGGCGAGGTCACGGCAGACCCGAGCGGGCGCACCGGGATCATCAGCGTTGAACGCGAGGCCGGTCATCCCCTTGAGGAGATGGCTTACCGGCTCGAGACCGGTGCCCGAGATCGCGTGACGGATGATCGTGTTCTTGAAGACCCGGTACGTACACCCGGCCTCGCGAAACTTAGTGCGCAGCTCCGTCGCATCGGCCACCGTCATCCCCTCGAAATCGAGGAGGACGATCGCCGCGACGTCGCCGAGCATCTCGCGGAGCTGGCTGGACTGTTCTTGCTTGCTCATCTGCATGGTGTCTGCTGCCCTCTGGCTCTACCAAGGTTGGAGAGCCGCGGAGCTCTCACCACGGGGGTGAGTACCTCTCAACGTTCGCTCCACCCTCGGCTGGCCGCATTCGCGTTTAAGGTCTTTCGACCACCTGCTGTCTTCGAGTGTCCGCCCCCCAAGCTGGGTAGGCGGCCTTATGTCTCAACTCGTGTTGTCGACAGCCTCCTGATCGATCTCACAAATTGTTGGTTCTAGCGGTCGTCGACCAACGAGGCGACCTCGCTGGTGTCGAGCCGAATTCCTGGGCCCATCGTCGCGGCGATGGTGACGCTCTTCCAGTATTTGCCCTTCGCCGTCGCAGGCTTGAGACGGTGAAGCGTCGCGAGGAGCGCCATGATGTTCTCGCGGATCTTGTCCGAACCGAACGAGATCTTGCCGATCGGAGCGTGGACGATCCCGGTCTTCTCGGTGCGGAACTCGATGCGTCCGGCCTTGAGCTCGCGGACAGCCTTGCCGACGTCCATCGTCACGGTGCCGACCTTCGGGTTCGGCATGAGGTTCCGGGGTCCGAGGATCCGACCGAGGCGGCCGACGAGGCCCATCATGTTCGGGGTGGCGATCGCGGAGTCGAAGTCGAGCCAGTTATCCTTCTGGATCTTCTCGACCAGGTCCTCTGCACCGACGTAATCGGCGCCCTCATCACGGGCAGCGGCCGCCGCGTCGCCCTTGGCGAACACGACCACGCGGATGGTCTTGCCGGTCCCGTGGGGAAGGCTGACCGAGGAGCGGAGCATCTGGTCGGCGTGCTTCGGGTTGACCCCGAGGCGAGCGGCGATCTCCACGGACTCGTCGAACTTGGCGAAGCTGGTCTTGAGGACAAGCTCGCACGCCTCGGCGAGAGAGTAGTGCTTCTCACGATCGACCAGCTTGAGCGCGGCCTCGTACTTTTTTGTCATCGTCTTTGGACCTCTCGGGGTGCGAGCGGGTCTCCCCTCCCCCGTTGATGGCGCGGCGTCACCGAGCCTGACGACCGCAGATGTACACCGCGGCCGTCTGGGAACCTATGCGCACGGTCGTGATCTAACCCACGACCTAGGCAACAACATCGATGCCCATCGACCGGGCGGTCCCGGCGATCGACATCATCGCAGCCTCGACGGAGGCGGCGTTCATATCCTTGAACTTGAGCTCGGCGATCTCGCGGAGCTGGTCCTGGGTGACCTTCCCGACCTTGATCTGGTTTGGAACGCCGGAGCCCTTTTCGATGCCCAACGCCTTGAGCAGGAGCACGGGGGCCGGTGGAGTCTTGGTGATGAAGGAGAACGACCGGTCACTGAAGACGGTGATCACGACCGGGATCACCATCCCGGCCTCCTTCTGGGTGCGAGCATTGAACTGCTTGCAGAACTCCATGATGTTCACGCCACGCGATCCCAGCGCGGGACCGATGGGCGGCGCGGGGTTCGCCTTGCCAGCCTGAATCTGGAGCTTGATCTGGCCTACGACCTTCTTCATCTGAACTTGCCTCTCGCGGGAGGGTGGACCCTCTCCGCCTCTTTATGCCTGGTTGCTCGGCTCTAGGTCCGCGAAGTCAACTTCAACGCGGGTAGGCCGACCGAAGATCGAGACCGCGAGCCACACCTTTTCCTTGTCGGTGTTGACCTCCTCGACCTCGCCTGTGAAGTTTGCGAAGGCGCCGGTCTTGACCCGGACCTCGTCGCCAACCGCGTAGATAACGGCTGGAACGACCTTCTTCTCCTCCTCGGCGGCCTGCTCCTCTTGCCCGCCGCCGAGCATCCGCGCCATCTGCGACGCAGGCACCGGCTTCGGCGACTGCCCGCCGAGAAAGCCGGTCACCCGAGGTGTGGCCTGGACCAGGTGCCAGGCCTCCTTGGTCATCTCCATCTTGATGAAGATGTACCCCGGGAAGAACTTCTTGGTCTTCTTGACGGTGGTGTTCCCCCGCCGCTCGGTGACCTTCTCGCTGGGGACCAGGATCTCCTCAAAGCACTCGGCGAGGCTGTTGGCCTTGATCCGATCCTCGAGGTTGTTCCTGACAGTGTTCTCGTAGCCCGAGAAGGTGTTTACGACGTACCACTCCATTTGTGCGCCCGGATCTGTTGCTCAGCTAAATCCCGTACAGCCAGTCGGTGATACTCGACCAGAAGAGATCCATCCCGGATAGCAACACGGAACAGATCAGGGTGATCACGATGACGACTACGGTGGCAGCCCGCGTCTCGGTTCGAGTCGGCCAGATCACCTGAGAGACCTCGATGGCGACCTCGCACATGAACTTGAACCATTTTTCACGGCGCCAGGCGATGATCGTCGCGATCAACGCGATGCCGATCCCGATCCCGTTCGCAGTGAACGGTACGGGCCGTCCAATCTGCGGGTAGTAGGAGTGGATGATCGCCCAACCGTCTTCGACGAGGTTGGAGAAGACCCAGGCCCCCATGAAACCGCCGAGCGCGAACGCGAGATGAGCCCAACGGTTGGGGTCAAAGTCGCGATCGATGACGTGTTTCTTCCTGCGCCTGGTGGTCGACATGGTGCCTAGGAGGATGACACCAAAGGGGTCATCTCTGACGAGTTTGCAGGGCGTGAGGGTCTCGAACCCCCGGCCTGCGGATTTGGAGTCCGCTGCTCTACCAACTGAGCTAACGCCCTAAAATGTGCGATATCGCCATGCTAAAAACACAGCGATTCGCCGGCTCCGGGGCCCATGGTCGGGGCCGCCGAACCGGCGACGGTCGCGCTACTTGGTCTCCTTGTGCTCGGTGTGCGAGCGGCAGAAGCGGCAGTACTTCCGCAACTTCAGCTTTTCAGAGGTAGTGCGCTTGTTTTTGGTGGACGAGTAGTTCCGTCGTTTGCACGACTTGCACTCGAAGTGGATGATGATTCGGTTACCGGCAGCCATATGGTCCTCGGTCGCTCGAAGGGGCTAGCGTATAGCAAGACCCGTTCCGAGTTGCAAGGTACCGCGCAAAAACAAGGGCCCAGAGGGCCCATGCTTACGAGATACTTGGATTATTTGTGGATCTTGGTGACGACGCCGGCGCCGACCGTTCGGCCGCCTTCGCGGATCGCGAACTTCAGCCCCTCCTCGCACGCAATCGGCGCGAGAAGCTTCACTGTAAGCTCGACATTGTCCCCCGGCA
>Ga0316189_10003680_pt1 | contig 14891 bp, 10 predicted proteins | sample LowCovwburrow_MG_FD_204930 | JGI IMG/M metagenome (GOLD analysis project Ga0316189, IMG submission 204930) | Coastal sediment microbial communities from Maine, United States - Lowes Cove worm burrow | ecosystem: Environmental > Aquatic > Marine > Coastal > Sediment | place: USA: Maine...
TATTCGAGAAGTTCAGACAGTTAGATGCAGCAAGCGGCAGCAATGCTCCCCATTCCAGGATTTGGCGATAACCATTGACCATAAGTATCATCTGATTCTGGTGGGTTAGCATTATCTTCCAGCCCCTCAAGGAGACCCCATGCACACATTCGACGTTGTAGTAATTGGCGCAGGAACAGGCGGCCAGACCGCCGCTTTGGAATTGGCGCTGGAAGGGCTCAGGGTCGCAGTTGTCGAACAGAGCGACACCCCCGGCGGCATCTGTGCGCTGCATGGCTGTCAGGCCAAAAAGTACTTTTACGAGGTGGCGGAAATCGCCGCCAAATCAAACCACCTGGAGGGTCTGGGCATCACCGGACAGCCTCGCCTGAGTTGGGCGCAAATTACCGCCGCCAAAAACGAGTTCACCGCCGGGGTGCCAGAAAGCACCGTGGCCAATCTGAAAGGCAACAACATAACCTACCTGAAGGGAGCGGCATCTTTTCAAAGCCGTGACCGTATAAGGGTCGCAGAACAGGAGCTTGAGGCCGAATTCTTCATCATCGCCACCGGCGCCCACCCCATGCAGTTGCCCATCAAGGGGAGTGAACACCTGCTGACCAGCAACGAATTCCTGGCCCTTGAAGCGCTGCCGCCGCGTCTTGTCTTCGTTGGCGGCGGCTTCATCTCCTTTGAATTCGCCCATTTCGCCGCCCGGCTCAGTAACGAACCCACCGAAATCACCATTCTCGAGGCCATGGAGCGCCCTCTGGGCCCCTTTGATAGCGACATGGTCAGACAACTCGTAGCCGCCTCCGCCGATGATGGTATAAGCGTCCAGTGCGGGGCAAAGATATCGGCCATTGAGAAAAAGGGTGACACTTTCTCAGTCCACCTCGACGGTGGTGAACAGATCAGTGGTGATCTGGTCATCAATGGGGCCGGCCGAGTGCCGGCCATCGAGACCCTGCAGCTTGAAAAGGCCGGGGTTCATTCTTCCCGTAAAGGCATTCACGTCGACAAGGGGATGAGAAGCTCGGTGGAAACTATTTTCGCCGTAGGCGACTGCGCTGATACGCTCCAGCTGGCCCGTGTGGCAGATCGTGAAGCCCTGGCGGCCGTAAACAACATTCTTTCAGCCAAAGGAGAGGGCGAGCAGGACCTGATGAGTTATGAGGAAGCCCCGGCTGTCCTTTTCACCTATCCGCAGCTGGCCATGGTCGGAAAAACCGAAGATCAGCTCAAATCCGAACAGCTCCGCTACTGGAAAAGCACAGATATCAAGCTCGGCTGGCCGACCTACCGAAGAATCGGTCTGCGTCATGCTGCCTACAAAATACTGGTGGATGACAACGATCTCATTGTCGGAGCTCACATCCTCTCCGACAATGCCACCGGCCTGATCAACACCTTTCGAATGGCCATGCTGAATGGCATCGATATCAGAAAGCTTCGTCAGGACTCCATAATGAACCCATATCCTTCAAGGGAAAGTGACATGCTCTACATGCTTGATCCCCTGGTTCAGTGAGCCGGACCCTTGACTTGCCGCTTGACAAAACCAATATCTGCACCATGTTAAGCGATAAGCGCTGATTTAAATCAAATTGCGAGCGCCCTATAAATGCAGCTAAAGCGATGCTTCTACCACCAGTTTCGCTGGTGGTTTTTATTTTTACTACTGAGCCTTTTGCAAAACTAAGATTTTCGTTCAAAATCAAGGCATGCGAGAAATTTTACCACAGGCATATGATTGATATTCCGAGGATAAAATTTTGAGCATAACGCAGAGTTTGGGCGAAAAGATTGTTTTGCAAATGGCTCTACTAGCAAGTTAGATTTTAGTGACCAGTTGCAGGTAATTCCCTATGAAGAAAACCATATTTGTCTATTCGGGTGAAGGTGCGAGAAGCAGCGAGAGCGGCTCCAGACTGTTGCAAACCTCTCGACGCTGGAATGAAATAGCTGAGATTCTCAAAGATCGCTTAAGCATCGATCTGGAGGAAATCTGGGCCGATCACCAGAATATGCACCGCTGTCCTCACAGCCCACTGATAACCGTTACGGCGGGAATCTGTCTGGCCGACATCTGGGAGAGCTGGGGTTACCAACCGGACATCGTGCTCGGCCACAGTATTGGCGAGCTGGCGGCAGCCTACCAGGCGGGTATGTACAACCTTGAAGAGATACTCCTTGTCACCTATGAAATCGGGCGGGCCGCACAAAATCTTGAAGGCACGATGCTCCACGGATTTCAGAGCGAAATCGAAATTGGCGATCTTGAAGTATGTCTGTCTTCGAAGAATTTTCTTTCCGGTGACAGAACCCATGTCACCGTGAGCGGCAGTCGCTCCGAAATGCGTGGCTTTCTGGAGAAGCACGCCGATTTTACCGAAATGAAGCCGGAACATCCCTGGCATCATCGGGATTACCAACAATTTGCAGCGGCTCTTACCTCACCGCCTTCCTCCCGAGCCGACAGCGCCTCCTTCGTTTCCGGAGTGAGCGGACAATTTGAACAACAGCTCGAGGAAGGACATTGGCGGAAATGGCTGGCGGAACCCATGGATTTTCTGGCAGCGGTACAGTCTGTTAAGGATGCAATTGGCAGCCAGGAGATAGAAATTATCGAAATCGGATTTCACCCGGTTCTTAAGCACTCTTTTAAAGGTTTCGATACATATCGATATATCTCATCGATGTATCGCGGCCAGGATGACGTCAAATGGATCCTGAACCAGCGGAAAAAACTCGATCAGACTCCATTTCTCGACCAGCTCAGCACCGATATCGAGTCTTTCAGACCAGGACTCGACTTCGATGTGGAACTCGCTTACCAGGATTTCACTTCGCTGGTATTCGTCCAGTTCAGCGCCCTGCTCGAGCCCTATTTCCCCTCACTGGCACCCCAGGATTTCTACCGCTACAAGAGCGTCCGGCAATTACTGGATCGCTTCGGGGAGACGGCTGATCATTCAGAGGCAGCCGCCCAAAGAAGTTACCGGCGCAACCGGGTGGCAATCGCCGCGATGAGTTGCAGATTTCCCTCTTCCGCGCAGACCCTCAACCAGTTCTGGGAATCGCTGCTGGCCGGCCAGGATGAGGTCCAGGCGGATCCAGAACGAGGCGATTTCGAGGCTGGATTTCTGGACCGCCTATCCTCCACCTTCGATCACCACTATTTCAACATTCCCGAAGCCGAGGCCAAAACCATGGACCCGCAGCAGATCCTGGCACTCGAACTGACCGAGATGCTGTTTAAGGATGCGGGACTGGATCCGGCCGCCCTCGATAAAAGTCGTGTCGGGGTCTACATCGGGGCCTGGAATGAAGAATACCATGGCCACAAAGATTCGGTTTTCTACCCGACCGGCACCAACCCCAGTATCATCGCCTCGCGGATCAGCTACCACTATGATCTGCGCGGCCCGAGCTGGGTCGCCAATACGGCTTGCTCCTCTTCTCTTTTGGCTGTGCACTACGCCGCCAAAGACATTGAGGCGGGCCGGGTCGACTACGCCATAGCCGGCGGCGTCAACATGATTCTCGGCAACAGCTTTACCCACTCCATGCGCGACTCCGGTTTTCTTTCCAAGGATCAGCGCTGCAAGACTTTTGACGATTCGGCCAACGGCTATGTTCGGGCCGAGGGCGGTGGACTGATCCTGCTGGTTAACAAAGACCTGGTCGAAAACTTCTACGCTGAAGTACTGGGCTCATCAATCAACCAGAACGGCGGCCGAACCCAGGTCATCACCGCTCCGCATCCGGATGCCCAGGAAGAGCTGATTCTAGCGGCCTGCCGCGATGCCGAGGTGCAGCCGGCTGATATCGCCTATGTCGAATGTCACGGCACCGGTACCAAGATCGGCGATCCCATCGAGATTTCCGCCCTGCAGAACACCGTGGCTCGAAACAGAAACAGCCCCTGTTATCTGGGGTCGGTAAAGTCGAATATGGGCCATCTCGAATCAGCCGCAGGCATTGCCGGGCTTATCAAGGCGGTCCTGGCACTCAATCAGGGTAAGATTCCCGCCAACATACATTTCGAGACCCCCAACACCTTCATCGATTTCGATTCATTTAAGCTCCAGGTGGTGGACAAGCCGACCCCGATCGCCCACACTTCGCTGGCCGGGGTCAGCAGTTTTGGTTTCGGCGGTGCCAATGCTCATGTCATCATGGCCGGGGCAGACGAATCGGCCCGCAAAGCGCTGTCCGAGATACATCCTCCATTTGACCGCAACCGGGGCATAGCACTGCAGCGCTATTTCTCCCTCGATTCTTCCGATGAAACAGGAAGCTCGCTGCCCGCGGGTGAAACACAAATGAACGGCGTCCGCGAACTGATCCGCAAGACATTTGCCGAGCTGACCGGCGTCGAAACCATTCAAGCGGATATAGCCCTCACCGACCAGGGGCTGGATTCCCTGAGTGCGACTGATTTTCTCTCAACCCTGCAGAAGAACCTCGGTATCGAACTCGATACCGACCTGTTGTTTGATTACCCTCTATTCGATTCACTCGCTCTCTACCTGGAAGGACAGAGCGGGATTGAGATGGTAACGGAGAGCAGTGGTGGCAACGGCGGCCATGCTGAAATGGATACGCGGGTCAGAGCTTTGCTGCAGGAACTGACCAACCTTACAGAGATCGATCCCGATATCGAATTGACCGATCAGGGGCTGGACTCATTGAGCGCCACCCAGTTGATCTCGCAGCTAGAGACCGAACTGGGTATCGAACTGGGGGCTGATATCCTGTTCGATTATCCGCTCTATGACCAGTTTGTCGCCGAGGTCGAACGCCGTCTGCAGAAGGAACCTGCCTGACGGCAGGCGACCGGACGTGAATCGGCCTTACAGGCGTGCATCGGCCAGCCGTGCCCCCTCGACCATGGACTGCAGCTTGAGCCAGGCAACTTCTCCCGATACCGAAGCAGCCGATGCTGTCGAGGCGAACCCGCAGTCGGTCGAGGCGATGACCCGTTCGGGACCGAGGATTTTGACAAATTGCTTTAACCGGTTGGCCACAACTTCGGGGTGTTCGACCGTGTTGGAGGTAGTGTCAATGACGCCGGGCATAAGAATCTTGTCTTCAGGGAGTGTTTTTCTCGAAAGTACTTCGTATTCGTGGGCGTGACGATGATTGCACGACTCCAGCGAAAGATATGAGGGACGCAACTTGGTTATACTGGTAAAGATCGTCTCCAGCTCGATGTCACAATGATGGGTCCCGGGGTAGTTGCCCCAGCAGATATGGGCCCGGCATTTATGCGGATCTACGTTTTCCAGGGCCTGGTTGAGCACGGCGATATTGGTGTCGATCAGGTTTAGGAACTGGCTGTCGCTCAAATGTTTGTACCTGGTGTGCCGCCCCATCGCCAGATCCGGGCAGTCGATCTGCAGCATCACACCGTAAGCGGCGATAATTTCATATTCTTTCTGCAATACCCCGCCGAGCTGCTGAAGATAGGTCTGGTAATCCGGATAATGGCGGTTCTCCATGAACAGGGCTATTGTCCCCGGCGACGGTGCGGTAAAAAAGAGTGCGGAATCTGAAGATTCAGTAGATGATACGCTCTCCTGATAGGTGCGCGTCATCATTTCAAGTTCTTGTTTCAGAGACGATTCCCCGGTATAGGACAACGGTGAGGAGCAGGCCGGCAATTTTACCGGGGCCTTGGGATTCAATGTAATCAGGCCGTTCCTGCCGCTGAAACGCCGGGAGTATTCGGGGAGTTCCTCGAGATCCTTTGGCAGTGGCGCGCTACCGCTTTGATTGAATCCGGCAATCCTCTCAACCGTCGCGGAAATATAGTCAAGGCGGGGCAGTTCACCATTATTGATAAAGTTCAGGCCGATCGACAGCTGTCTGTCGATAAGTTCCCTCAGGTACCCCCTCAGGTCTGCACTGGTTATCTGTTCTTTTCTGAGCTGCTGGGCGATCATAGCCGCGGGACGCGGCAGTGATCCCACATGGGTGCTTTTAATCATGTTTTTCTGCCCTCATGGTCAATTTTGTTTGAACAGGCGATGAGCAATAGTTAATGTCGAGAACTTAAGCTGAAAGCACTATAATACATCAGAACCTTAATGAAACGGGTACGACCAGTTAACCCGCACAACAATAATCGATATGGAAGGTGACCCGGTGAGTGATACGATTCTCAACCCCCTCTTGTCTCAGCCGCGAATAATCAATTTCAGCGGCGTCGAAATCGACAGTCCTCTTCTGCTGCAGGTGGAGCTAGAAAGTGACAGGCTGGTTGAAACCATAAGACTCTACGGTGACCGCCCCTTCGTCTACATCGTAGCTTCAGGGCAAGAAGCACTGGTGGCTGAGACCCTGGAGTCTCTGGCCAAGATCAGATCGACCTGCTATCCACACGCCCTGTTCGTCCTCAACGGGGATTACAGCAAAATGGCTGATGATGACCTGCAGGTCATTTCCATCGAGACAACTCAACCCGAAGATATTCTCCAGGCAGTCGAAAATTTTTGCCGCCAGCGCTTCTCTTTCGACCTTAATGGGCTGGACAACCGGAACCAGAACGCTCTGCCAGAGAAAACCGAGGTACTCATCGTCGGTGGCGGCATTACCGGACTCTATGGCGCCCATCGATTGAGGGCAGCAGGAGTCCCCTGCCATGTGGTTGAAGCCCGTGACATCGTTGGTGGTATCTGGAGCCAATACGCCAACGCCACTTCCCAGGTAAACACCTCCGAAGGGGCCTATCGGCTGATCGAAAGGGAAGTAAGGGCCAACCGTGATCACTCAACAACGGCAGAAATCCTCAGAGATATGAGCATAATCGTTGCCCAGATAAAGGACAATCTTTTCACCCGTACCCGGGCAACACGGATAGAGGGCAGCAGCGGAGCTTACACCGTTACCGTTGAGCGGGAAGGTAGTTCCCGTACCATCGCCTGCAAGGGTGTCATACTGGCAATCAATGACCGTATCGGCCCCCCCCGGGAAATAACCTGGAGGAACCAGGATCAGTTCAACGGCCTGGTCTGCCAGGGAATCTCCGATCAGGCCCGGGATGTAGACTGGCAGGGCAAGAAAGTCGCGGTGATCGGGATGGGCGCTTTTGCGGTGGAAAATGTCCGGACAGCTCTGGAAAACGGTGCTGAACATGTCACCGTCGTCTGCCGCAGGCACGGTACGGTGTGCCCCAAAATCATTGACTACCTGAATTTTGCCACTCCTTACGATGAAAATTTCCTGCACGACAGAAAGAGCAATATCAGGAACATGATGCTCTGGAAAAAGCTCTATGATCTCAGCGGGGCCACCCAGCCCGAATGCTGGATGGGAAAAATAAAACACGAAGGCCACACCATCAGCGTCTCGGATATCTGGTTCATCGCTCATTTCCTTGGCAAACTGGCAACCCAACCAGGCAGTGTCACCGGGCTCTATGATCACGGCCTCGTGGTCGATTACGATACCCGCATCGAAGCTGACGTTATCGTCAACTGCGTCGGTTTCCACCGCAACTCCCCGGTGGTCAAGCAACTCTGCGGCCACGATACCATGTACAATAATAACTACATCGACAAGGATCTTATGTATCTGGCCGATGCCTACATCGACGATGATGTGTTCAACTCCTTTTTCGGCTCATCCGTTCTGGAGATGACCAAGTTCTACATGGACGTGTTCATCCATTTTTTCAACAACCCGGAATTCGAGACGATGATCAACTCCGCAGGCATCGGTCAGATTGACATCAACGACCGGCGCTGGTCCCACTACATCGCCGGGGCTGAGTCATTGATCAGAAATTATCCGACATTTCATGATGCGGCGCGAAAACAGATAGATGAAAGGACTGCCAATTTCCTCGAGGCCCACGATCTGGAAACCTACGTTGCCGCCAACCGCAGAGAGTGGCACGACCTGCACGAAATGCTCAGCGGCAGGCGAATGAAAGAAGCGGAATGTCTGCCCTATGTGTTCGATAAACTAGTGGGCTGAACTGCTGGTTGCCGGATTACTAGCTCTCCAGGGTGAGAAGGAATGACCTGAGATTCTTCTTGGAGTTGGCCAGCCCCAGTTTCTGCCGCAACCGCTTTCGGTGAAAATCGACACCGGCCACCGAGAGGGTCATTATATCGGCAATCTCCTTACTCGATCTGCCGTTGCGAACCAGATTGGCTACCTCAATTTCCTGCGGGGTCAGCAACAGCCCCAGCGAAGAAAGCGTTCTCAGAAACGGGGAGATTATATCTCTGAGATTGTTGTCGGCAATTTCGGCCAGCGTCCGATGGTTGTCCGCTAATCTGCCCTGCAGCAGCTTCTCGATATAGGGCAGAACCAGTCGATCAACATTGTTGTAGACCGTTTCTTCCAGTCTGGTTCGGTCTTCATCGCGCTGCCTCAGAAGTACTCTGAGTGCCGTGTTGGTTTCTTCCAGTTTTTCCCTTTCCTGCGTAAGCTCTGCCTCTTTCTGCTTGAGGGCTTCCTGCATTTCCATGATCGGGGTAATGTTCTCATGGGTGACGATTGCCTTGGCCTTCTGCTCTTCCCGAAAGGGTACCACCCGAACCATGAACCAGCGCTTTTTGTCCGGTGAGTGACAGGGGTAATGGGTTACAAACTCCGGAAGTTTTCCCGTCAGTACTTGGCGAATGCCGTGAGCAACCAGAGTGGCCTCTGCGGCCTTTTCATCCTCATCATCTGCAGCCACTTCACAGATGTTGAGATAACTGCTCCCGACACTCTGATAGGTAGCCTGCATATCATTATCATCGGCAAACTGTTCCCAGGCCTGATTGGTTTCCAGGATCACCCCTTTCTCATCGATTATTGCCACATGAGCGGAAATTGAGTTAACCACTTCTCTGTAAAGATTGGTCGCAGCCATAGTTCACCCCATTATTGATAGTTTCAGCTACCAATAACACACCACTTATCTTTTATTGTGTCAAGCCGTATCAGGCCTAATTTATAGATTAAAGGATGGTGACTACCATCTCATCTTATATAGCCTATCTAGGGAGGTAGATAATTGAAAGGCGGCATTGCATCCCTCACTTGGATTACCGATAAGAACGGCAAAGAGTATGTATGCTCGTTGAAAAACAGCGAGAAAAAACGTTACGAAGATCTGAGTGAAAAAGAAAAACAACGCTGTACCGACGTCAATCAGATCATTGGTACGGAGCGTTGGTAACCACAGACTCCTACCAGTTCCCCGCACTTTTTCCCCTGGCGCAGGGAACGCCAGCACCCTGGAGTGCCATCCTTGGCGATGGTGCTCCAGCCTGGGTGACTTTTCTCCACTCCACCCGCCCTGACCAGCCGCTCCTATGTTTTTGTCAGGAAGCACATGGACCTTGGGGACCAGAGTACCTATATTTTATTTAGTCGGTATAGTTCGAACCGATTCCCCACCTTTCCCAACCCTTTTCAAGGAGGATTACCATGTCTGAAAGTGTCTACAAGATTATCGAGATGGTCGGATCGAGCACTGTTTCCTGGGAGGAAGCCGCCCAGTCAGCCGTCAGATCAGCGGGGTTGAGTTTGAGGGACCTGCGTATAGCCGAAGTGGTCAAACTTGATATGATCATCGAGGACGGTAAGGCCGCCATCTACAGAGCCAGGGTAAACCTGTCGTTCAAAATTCTTTCCGAATAAAACGACAGAATCATCAGGCAGCGGATTAACGAGATTCCATAATTGACCAGGGGTCATGCCCTGGTGTGGGAAAATCATTTTGTAGTTTCATAAAACTGGGCCGCTCTGGGCCCTCGTGGATTGGTGTGTCCGGGATCTTGTCGTGCTTTATCACACCCGATTCTGCGGCAACTCTGATCGATAATGGCTCAGGTCCCCCAACAGCTGCTGCCGAGCCCCTAGATGAAGTACTGGAGATCGATTTGAGTCGTCTACTCTTCGATTTTTTCAGGTGGAAACAGTCGTGATATCATCGACCGTTTCTGCACCGGCTGATTCATCAGGATGGCCAGGTTATCCTGGGCGGTGTAATTACGATCCCAGAGTTCGATAGCGGCTTCGTAATTCTTCTTGGCCTCGTCCAGATCTCCAAGGTAGCGATTGATCATGCCAAAGTTGGTCAGCGAGACAGATAGTCTTCTTGGTGTCTCTATCTGCGCATCGAGGATCATCTCCACCCGTTTGTCCATGACCCTCTGCGCATCCATGCCTGCCAAGCCAGGGTCGTCTGCTCTGAAATAGGGCGCAATCCTCTGCCTGATCTGTTCCTCCGACAAAGCCCCCATGTCAGCCATCCAGGCCTCATAAACAGCGATGGCCTGACGGGTATATTCTGCCGCCGCTACCAGACTCTTTTGCATCGATGGCTTGCTGATATCCCCGGCGGTCAAAATCTCTGTCTCCAACTCAACCAGATAGACCGTGGCCGTGTTGTTCAACAACACCCCGATCTCGTATGAATTTTCATACCCCGGGGTGGAGCGATAGATGGCCAGCATCTGGTCCAGAAGACTCAGCGACTGCACATATTCATGGCTTTCCAGCTCCTTGTCATAGATCTGAAACAACTCCTTGGCCGGCAGGATACGGGGATCTTCAGCCTTGTTGATTTGGTCGTAGTAGAAATATGAACCGATAAATATCGAAGCCGTAATGGTAAGGACGACAGCGAGTACCTTCTTCGTGCCTGATTGCATGTAAGGGGAAAGTGGTAGAGGTTTCGGTCTCCGCCCGATAACAGACGGAGACCGAAAATGGTGCTGTTATCTGACGCCGTGTACTTCCGCGGCCAGATGTTTTCTGATTTCTTCAGGTGTATCCGGCGTTGCCAAGGATACTACGATATTGGCAACAATTGCAAGCGGTGCGGCGATCCAGGCAAAATACCAGGGATTCAGCCAGTAGCCGACAAATGCTGCGCCGGGAAGTGCGACTCCAAATTTGCCACAGATAAAATAGACCAGGGCAATCGCGGTAAATCCGGCACCGACGATGATGCTCGCCCAGGCTCCTTCACGGTTCGAGCGACTCCACCAGATGCCCATCAGGAACAGCGGGAAGATGGTGCAACCGGCGATGGAGAAGGCCAGGGCAACAAGCTGGGCAACCAGGGCCAACTTCAGCAGCGCAACCACCATGACGCCGATTGCCATGGCAATGGTTGCTAAACGGGCCGCAAGTATTTGTGACTTGCCTGATGCCTCCGGATTGAAGACCCGGTAGTAGATATCGTTGGAAAAGGCCGACGATCCCGCTACCAGCAATCCTGAAACCGTTGAGAACGCAGCCGAGACAGCACCGGCGGCAAGGAATCCGACGATAACCGGATTTACGTTTCCAAGCTGGGCGGTGTACACAACGATCGCGTCTGAGGCCAGCTTTCCAACTTCAGGGTTGGCAGACAGGATTCTACCGAAAGCTGCATACAGGGGCGCAGTCCAGTAGAGCAGACAGATGAAGAACAGACCCCAGGTAACCGACCAGCGGGCATCACTGGGCTTGGGTACAACATAGAACTTCTGGATAACATGCGGCAGACCGGCAGTACCAATCATCAGGGCAAAACAGGTTGCCATCCATTGGAAAAAGGTCTTGCCGGTTGCCGGATCCCAGGGCATTGCATACTCTGGCTGGGGCACCGTCTGCACCGCATGCCCAAGTGAGGTGACGAATGGTGTTGCATTACCGGCAACGATATCCGATACCACCCTCCCGTAGCCGAGTTCCGGAATCAGCCAGAAATAGTCAAACTTGAAAGTCAGGATAAAGGCCGGAATCAGAAAGGCAGTAATCAGGATGATGTACTGAACGATCTGATTCTTGGTAACCCCCAGCATACCTGAAATAATAACGTAACCGAGAACGACCGTACCGCCGACAATTACCGAGGTGGAATAATTCATTCCCATGATCCACTTGAACATCAGGCCGATACCGCCAAACTGGCCGACGCAGTAGCAGAAGGAAATAAAGATCGCGATTAACGCGGTGAACACCCGCAGACCTGACGAGTAGTAACGATCGCCGATAAAGTCAGTGGCGGTGTACTTACCGAATCTTCTGATCTGTGAGGCCATCAGCAGCAGCAGCAGACAGTAGCCGCCGGTCCAGCCGACCACGTAGGACAGGCCGTGATAACCCGAGCCATACATGATTCCCGCCATCCCCAGAAATGAGGCGGCCGACATCCAGTTCGAGGCGATGGCCGCACCCGAGCCGACTCGCGAAATTGATCGGCCCGCAGCGTAGTAGCCTTCTGTTCCCTCGGCTTTGTTCATGAATCCGACAACAATGAATAATAAAATCGTTGCCAGCAGAATGATTGCCGGTATCGTTTTGAATCCACCCTCGAGGGCCGCGCCGCTCGCGGCAAAAGCTGGAATCGCTACGAGTAGGATCGCCGACAGAAAAATAAAAACCGATAGTGCTCTAAATGTGATTCTTTTCATTTCCCGTTCCTCCTATTCGAATGACTGTTCCATTCCGTGCTTTTTCATCATCTTGTCCATCACTCCGCAGTACCAAAGGCAGATAAGAACAAAGATCGCCAGGGTGACGAGTGCGGTGAAAAAGTAATGAAACGGGAAACCGAAAACGATTGAATCGGTGAGTACCGATTGATTGTGGATGAAGAATTTATCCATCAGCGGCTTTGTCGCCGGATCATACATGACCAATTTATCTGGGGTAACAGCGGTCAACGCAAAAGGTACAACAGCCATCATGGCCTTGTTCTCAGCTATCCCCAAGGCAGCATGAATAAACCCGGCTTCCATGGCCTCGCCGGAACCCGCCTTACCTGCCAGATCAAGCAGCATTTGCTGCTCGGCGCCGGCAAGCGCGTTGTGAGCTGTTGAGGTGAAGGCCACTTTCAACTGCTCGTTCTGCAGCAGTGCGGCGCTTTTACCAAGCATGGCCAGGTAGAAACTAGCTGCCTTGGCCATTTCCTCTGGTGATGCACTCCCATCGGTGAGTTTGGGAGCAATCTCCTGGAATTCAACATAAACGGCCTCGGGGGTAGGGGTTTCCATTATTCTGAGGAGAATCTGGAACCCATACGTTACGACACCCCAGATGACCAGCCCAATGACAATTGCGCGGATATTCTCCTTTAGAAATGGTGTCGATGGTTTGAAAAAGTTAACGTTATAACTCTTACTTTCTTCCATTTTTCTCCTCCTTTTGAATGACTGCGTTCCATGCTCCCCGAACAGCGTTTATGTAAAGATGTCCGGAAGACCAATGGGCGCTTGTACTCCGTCCTTCAGTCTGCCGGACAGGCCACGCAATAGAAAAATGTCAGACAACCCGGTGCGCTTTTCCACCCTTATTCCAGTATCGTGGTAAAAGCATCTGGACGGGTAATTATTCACCCATCCAGTAACAACAGTCTAGAATAATAAATGATATTATTCATCACTTTTTTTTATCATGAGCGATTTTGTTGCCTTCCAACAACAAAATTTATATATGCGTGATCGAATAAACCCTTTAATTACAAACAACTACAGACATGGGGCGGAAAGGGTAAAAAAATCACTTTTCAAGACCCGAAATGATATATTTACAACGTAGGATTCTTATAGAATTACCTATCAGTGTCATTGATATCTGCGGAGCAAATCCAGCCTGCCGTCAGACACGGCTCATGAGGTGTGGAAGCGTACGAGTGGAAATGAACGGGAGTTTCTTTACGGTTTTGTGAATGATCGTTTTTAAGCGGTCCTGCCGGTGAAATCCATGCTCATCTTCTGTTGAATCCCCTCGATCCGTTTGAAGATTTCCTTGAGCATGGTCTGGTCGATCCGGGTGAGATGTTTGGGGTTGATGAAGTTATCGGCGCGCCCCCCTTCCTCGGCGATCGCGGTTATCTGACGAATAAAGCGCAAGTTCATAAGATACTGATAAGACTGAACTATATCATCGTATTCCTCTTTGGTCAAAACCCGTTTATCACGGATTTTTTCGAGCCGTTCCAGCGTGTTGGTCTCCCGGATGCCGTGCTTGAGCGCATAGAGCCTGGCAAAATCGATGATCGGCATCATGGCCCTTTTGATGTCGAAGGTATCCTTCTGTTCACCCTTGGACTGAACCACGATATTTCTGAAGAAACCCAGTGGAGGCCTTATGTTTAGCGCGTTCTCAGCCATATATTTAAAGAAGAAGCCGGTCCATTTATCCAGGGATGCGTAGAGAAAATCGCTCAACTCGGCCGTCAACTCCCTGGCCCCCCAGGCCCATCTGAAATCGAAAAAGATTGATGAATAAAGCAGAACCTCTGGTGTTTCGGCATCTACCCATCTGGCAAAATAATCTTTCCATACGGAGAGTGGCTGACACCAGTCGGGATTCTGGGCCATGTTGTTTCCGTCACAGAAGTCGAAGCCGGCCTGATCAAGCCAGCCGCAGATATCTGCAGCCAGGTCAAGGAAATATCTGCTGGCCAGCTCCCTCTGATCATCATCTTCGGGGTCCTCATAAATGATGGCGTTGTCCTGGTCGGTTTTCAGTGTCTGTTCGTTGCGCCCTTCACTGCCCATGACGACAAAGGCAAAACGACATGGGGGCGGACCGGCTTTATCGACCGCAAAACCGACGATCTTCTCCAGAACGGCATCGGCCACCTTGGTGATGAGGCTGGTCAGTGTTTCCGGCTGGGCACCGTTCTTGATTGGCTCGAAGAGCAGGCCGGGCAGCCGGCTGTGAACATTTTCAAGCTGGTCCGGCGACGAGGCGTGGTTGATTTCCTGAATCAGGAAATAGGAAGATCTGCTTTGTTCGGTGATGATCCTCCGATAGTTGAGCATGCCGGAAATCTCGCCATTGTCTTTCGAGACAGGCAGATGGGATATCCCTTTCTGGACCATCAGGAGGTATGCCTCAAAGAGTTGCGCATCCTCCGGCAGGGTGATGAGCGGCGCCGACATAATCTCCGATACGGTCGC
>Ga0316189_10003681_pt1 | contig 14890 bp, 11 predicted proteins | sample LowCovwburrow_MG_FD_204930 | JGI IMG/M metagenome (GOLD analysis project Ga0316189, IMG submission 204930) | Coastal sediment microbial communities from Maine, United States - Lowes Cove worm burrow | ecosystem: Environmental > Aquatic > Marine > Coastal > Sediment | place: USA: Maine...
ATTTCTTTATGTCCCGCAATATTTACTTCCAGTATCTTGTTTTGCGCAAATGCCACATCCGACAATGCCGCATCGCTCACCGCAAGCCCAACCGCCATGCCGACCGTAGTCGGTTCCTGAAATTTAGGGAAAGCGTTATTGGTGCCGGTCGAAACGCCGGCAATTGGCACATCGCCACAGGCCGAGATCACGGCCCGATGCGTGCCGTCGCCACCGAGGACTATGATTGCGGATACACCGGCATCCCGCATCATACGCGCTGCCTGAATACTATCCTGTGCCGAGGCGCTGATAGGCATATCGAGGTATTTAACTTTGGGAAAACGCCCCTCAGCGAGATTGCTTGAACGCTCTAGCCCTCGCTCGACATGATGACGAATACCCGCTTTCTCCGGCATCATTACTACCTGCTCGATACCAACCGCGCCCAGACCAGCCAACAGTCGTAATACGATATTGGCGCGCTCGGTGATTTGCATATTGCTGGCATGGGCGACGATACGGCGGATATCGCGAGCCGATATTGGATTGGCAATAATGCCGACTACGGGTTTTTGTGTGTACATTCCTGTACGTTAGCAAACCACGTGCCAGGAATTTTATCTTTTAATATTCAATTAGTTATGAATTAGTGAGCGTCTGAATCCGCGGCTAACGCCACGACTGTTGCGCCACAGTTGTGGCGTTAAATTCAGCGCTTGTTAGGTGCTACCAGGCCCAACCGTTTCATTTTACGATGTACCGTGGTGCGATCAACGCCCAGAAAACGGGCTGTAGCAGTAACATTCCAACGGTGCGCATCGAGCGCGTTACTGAGAATAACGGCTTCCTCGCTGACTTCCGGTTTGATCAGAGATAGCGTCTGGATGCTGTCGGGAAAATCGGGTAAATCATCGATTCCAATGACCCCTGTCTCGTTAACGGCACAGGCAAAATCGATAGCGTTGACCAGTTCGCGAATATTGCCAGGCCAATCGTAGTGATGTAATCGCTGCCTGACACCAGGGTCAAGCCGGTTAGTTCTGGTATTTGCCGACGCTTGTTTAGCAAGCAACCTGTCGACTAGCCAGTCGAAATCAGCTCTTTCGCGCAGTGGCGGAATCGTCAAAACCGCACCATTTAGACGGTAATAGAGATCCTCGCGGAATTCTCCCGACTTAATCAACGCAGGCAAGTTTTCGTGGGTCGCGGCTATGACGCGAACATTCACCGGAATTGGCCTATCAGCGCCAATCGGCAATACTTCTTTCTCGGCCAGTACGCGCAACAAACGCGCCTGCAATGCCAGTGGCATATCACCAATTTCGTCGAGAAATAATGTGCCGCCATCGGCGTGTTGAATCAGGCCTTTTTTACCTTTACTCAGCGCGCCGGTAAAAGCGCCCGCTGTATAACCAAATAATTCACTCTCGATTAAGGCTTCGGGTAACGCCGCGCAGTTCACCGCGACAAAGGCTTTTGGTGCACGGCGCGATTCGTGAATTGCACGCGCCAGCAACTCTTTACCGGTACCGGTTTCGCCCTGTAATAACAGGCTGATTTGAGAATCGACCAGACGCGACGCCTTACTCAGCATTTTCGCCATTTCCTCATCGTCACCTGAGAGGTCTCGTAAAGGCTCGGGCATCGGCTTTCGTGCGACCGATTTGGGTGGGCGTTGTTGTGGTGCTATGGCATGCGCGAACAGGGTTGGACCACAGCGCGCGCCGATTAAGCGTTCCTCAGCGGGGGTTGCACGGGTAAGCTCGGCCAGGTTTTCGGGGTCGAAATCGAAAAAATCCTCGAAACGACGACCCAGCAGTTGCTCAGGCTGTCGCCAGTCGACACCGGCCTGTTGCGCGAGTAAACGTTGTGCATCGTTGGTGAAACCCGCGATTTTGCCGGAGGCATCCAATGCCAGGCCACAACTCGGTTCTACGCCCAGGAACTCATGCGATGGACTGAACTGCACAATCCAGTCCGCCCGAAAAGCCCGCATCAGGTTTGCCATTTCAATGCGGCGAATATAGGAATTAACCAGTTGTAAGGCTAGAAACTGACTTTCCTTGGCTTCGGGTGAACGCAATGCGGAAATATCCAGTACGGCGGCCATACGGCCATCAATATCGTGCACCGGTGCGGCGGTGCAGGTCAGTGGTGTGTGAGTAACATCAAAATGATCAGTTTGATGGACGATAAGTGCTTCCTGAGTGGCGATACAGGAACCCACAGCACAAGTACCGGCAAACTCTTCCTTCCAGTTCGAGCCCAGATATAACCCGGCTTTGCGCAGATGGTTATCGAAAGTGAGGTCGCCGATGAAATCGACGGTCACGCCCTCGGCATCGGAGAGCAACATCACGTAACCCAGCCCGGCAACCTGCTGATGCAACGATTCGAGTCCGAAACGCGCGGTGCGAATCAATTCTTCCATACGTTCCTGATGCTCGCGCAGTTCAGAATCCGGCACGATATAGGCTTCCTGCATTCTGGCTGGATCGAGACCGTGTTGATCGACACAACGTTTCCATGAATCTTGAACCAACGTATCGCGGCCCGATTGCTCGCCCATAGCAACCCGCTCAACTTCTTTAATATGCGAACTTACCTGCATTCCAACCATAAAATCCCCTCCCGCTTCGAGTTCTTTCCGCTCTTATCCGCAATCGAGATTTATTACTACTCCTATCGAACAGGCGCGTCAACAGTCATTCATCGGTTAGAATGGGAGAAATTATTGTTTGAGGTGGCTGGCATGTGGCATCAACAGGAAATAACCTTAGCCGCGCGCAAGCGCGGTTTTCATCTGGTGACCGCAGAAATCCTCGGCCAGCTTGAGATACTTCGAGACTTCAGAGTCGGGCTGTTACACCTGTTCATCAAACATAGCTCGGCATCCTTGTGCATCAACGAAAACGCCGACCCGGATGTACGTCACGATGTTGAAGCACATTTTAATCATTTCGTACCCGAGAACGCGCCCTACTACGACCACACGCTAGAAGGTAGCGACGACATGCCCGCACACATCAAGAGCATTACAGTTGGCGCAAGTGTTTCGGTTCCTATTTTGGATGGATCTTTAAACCTGGGTATCTGGCAGGGTATTTACCTGGGAGAGCATCGCAACCACGGCGGCAACCGAATAATTGTGGCGACTATTCACGGCGAAAACAGTAAGCTCTGAATTCTGCTCAATCTCGATCACATTTCAGTAGCACAATACATAGCATTGAGGATTTATATTTGCCATCACCGGATAAAACCGGAGAATGTGCCTATAAAAAAATTTTAGCCTATTTGGGGATTCGCTTATGAAGATTATATTGTTGGGACCACCCGGCGCGGGCAAGGGCACAATTGCCAAAGCGCTGACGCAGCATGATGGCTCGGTACAGATTTCCACCGGGGACATCTTACGCGCGGCAATTACCGACGGTACTGACCTGGGCAAACAGGTCGAAGCCGCGATGAGTTCCGGCAACCTGGTCAGTGACGAGCTGATCATGGACATTATGGAAGTCCGTTTGCAGGAAGAGGATTGCAAGAAAGGTTTCTTGCTCGATGGCTTTCCGCGCACGATTCCTCAGGCAGAGGCGCTGGAGAAATTGCTGCAAAAAATTGGTGAGAAACTCGACGCCGTGCTCGAACTGCAAATCTCACGCGACGTCATTATTGATCGGCTGACAACCCGTCGTACCTGCACGCAATGCGGTGAGATTTATAACGTTAAATCGAAGCCACCTAAGGTTGAGGGTATTTGCGACGTTTGTGGTTCGACGGATATTGTACAACGCGACGACGAAACCGTTGAGGCCATCAATAACCGCTTGCAGGTATACGAAGAGCAAACGGCACCACTGTCAGAATTTTATCAGCACACGGGGCTTTTGGTCACTGTACCGACTTCGGATAAAGACCCGGTCATGGCAGCCCTTAAAGCTAAAATCGGTTAAATCAATCATTGCGCCGCAAGATTATTCGCGCGGCGCTTCTATTTCTATGCGTTCTATTCCAGCAGAAAAAATCTTACGACCTTCCACCGTCGTAAAGCTATTACCCTGCACATCCTCGCGACGCGCCTGATAACTCCGGCGTTCACCCGATTGTGTATTAATAACGTGTACGGTGACCACCGTATTCTCATCCATAAAATCTACAGTCATCATCACAATCGCAGCTACTACCATCAACGCCATGAACGTCCAGGCACCCGTGCGCAGCAGCTTTTGCCGTTCCTGATCTTTAGGATTGGCAATGACTTTTAATTTTGTTTGCGTTTTTTCCCGCCGTGCTGAAAGTATCCACAGACAACCGATAATGACACCGAGGGTCAATAGTATTTTAGTTAACATTCCTGGTCCCGTTAAATTCGATCAAAAATGACGAGATGATGGAGATTCAGGCGAATGCCAATGCGCTCGTTGATTTTGTGATCGTGATGACTAGGCGCCAGACAGAGAACTTCGGTGCCGCTATCAGTACGTAAAAAATACAAAAAATCTGCTCCCCGGAAAGCTTTCTCGACAACGATGGCGGTTTCTCCCGAATCGTCATCGTGGATAACGTCATCGGGGCGTACAAGTACATCGACCGTGTCACCCAGATTAGCCGTTATTGGCATATCATTGGTGACAACGCCGAGCTCGGTTTTCACCGTGAACTCACCGACCACTTCTGCCGGGATGATAACACCCTGACCAATAAAGTCGGCAACAAATCGATTAGCTGGCTGGTGATACAGGTTATAACCCGAATCCTGCTGTTCGATCCGGCCTTCGTTAATCACACAAATTCGATCGGCAATCGCAAAAGCCTCATTCTGATCGTGAGTCACCAGCACCGCAGTAATATTTTCCTGATTTAAAATGTTGCGAACTTCACGCGCCAACTGTTCGCGCAGTTCAACATCCATGCTGGAGAAAGGTTCATCCATTAACAGAATACCCGGTTGCGGCGCCATCGCCCGCGCCAGTGCGACACGCTGTTGCTGTCCGCCTGAGAGTTGATGCGGGTAGGCCTTCGCCGAGGTCGGCATACCAATCATGGCCAACAATTCCTGAATGCGGGCACGCTTCTTTTTGTGATGCCAGTTCCGCAATCCAAAACCAATATTGTCGGCAACCGACATGTTTGGAAACAGGGCGAAATCCTGAAACACCATGCCGATGTTGCGTTTCTCTGTGGGCAGGCAAAAACTCGGCGAGCTGAATTCGGTATGATCGACCAGTATATGTCCATGAGTAATCGGCTCGAAGCCCGCAATCGCACGCAACACGGTGGTTTTACCGCAGCCGCTCGGTCCGAGCATGCAACCTATCTCGCCGGGTTCCAGGGTAAAACTGACCCGATCGAGTACCTGAACGTCACCGTAGCTGACATCGATATTTTGTACGTCGAGTTGTGAAGTCATGAACCAGCCCTTGAAGCAGAAATACTTTTGCTGAGCAGAATAACAGGTATCAAACCAACGGCAACTATCATCAATGCCGCCGTTGAAGAATCTGCCAGACGCTCATCGGAGGCCAGTTCGAATGCGCGTACAGCCAGTGTATTAAAATTAAATGGTCGCAGGATCAGGGTTGCTGGTAACTCTTTCATGACGTCGACAAATACAATCAGTAAAGCCGTTAAAACTGAACCTTTCATGATCGGCAGATGCACCTTAAAAAAAGTCTGACGCGGTTGATAACCCAAAGACCTGGCGGCGTCATCCATGGAATGTTTGATCTTGCCCAGACCGGCTTCGACCGATTGTATCGACACCGCGAGGAAGCGAACCATATAAGCGAACATCACCGCAAACAGGCTGCCACTGAGTAACAGGCCACTGGAAAAATCGAAGTTATCGCGCAGGTAGGCATCGAGGGTATTATCAAACCAGGCAAAGGGTATGATTACGCCGACGGCAACTACTGTGCCTGGAATGGCATAACCGGTCGCCACCACTCGAATCGAAGCTACCACCGCTTTACCACCAAATAGTCGTCTGCCATAAACCAGGAATAGCGCGAGCATAACCGCCAGTAGCGAAGCGACTGCGGCGAGTGAAATAGTATGCAGCGTGAGTTTAAGAAAAGACTCATCGACCATTTCCTCATAGGTATCGACAGCCCAGAAACCGAGCTGAATCGCAGGTAGAATAAAACCCAATAACAGTGGCATTAAACAGGCTACAAAAGCGATCAAGCCCTTGATACCTGGGAGTTTATATTCAGGCAAATTCTGGTAGCGATTAGTGCTGTGATGATACTGCGCCTGCCTTCGCGAGCCACGTTCAACTAATACCAGGGTGAATACAAACAGTAATAATATGGCAGCGAGTTTAGCCGCCGCGACACTGTCACCCAGACCAAACCAGGTGCGGAAAATACCCGTAGTAAACACGCCAATGCCAAAATAAGACACAGTACCGTAATCGGCCAGCGTCTCCATCAATGCCAGCGACATACCGGCGACAATGGCAGGCCGCGCCAGCGGCAAAGCGACACGGTAAAAGCTCCCCCAAAGATTGCAACCCAGCGTGCGACTAACCTCGAGTACACAAACCGATTGATCGAGAAAAGCTGCTCGTGCAAGCAAATAAACATAGGGAAACAATACGAACGACAGCATGGCAATGGCGCCACCGATCGAACGAATTTCCGGGAAGTAATAGTCGCCATAACCCCAGCCCGTCCACTCGCGGAGCAGGCTTTGCACGGGTCCGGCGAAATCAAACATGCCGGTATAGGTATAAGCAATGATGTAAGCAGGCATCGCCAGCGGCAACAGCAACGCCCAGGCGAAAAATCGTTTACCCGGAAACTGACACACGCTAGTCAGCCAGGCACAGGTCACGCCGATAGAAAAAGTGCCCATGCCGACACCAATCATCAGCAGTGCCGAATTAGTCAGGTAATCAAATAAAACAGTATCGAGCAAATGCTGCCAGACATCTGCCGACGACTGCAATAAGAAACTGGCGATGGTTAAAACAGGCACGCTGAAGATCAACGCGGTCAGTACAATACCGGGTCGCCAGAGTCGGTCAAGCAGTGACCGCTGATTAATCGATGATACTTTAATCGCTATTGCCAGCCTGCCTTATCCATTATTTTAACAGCGGCGGCATTCAACTCGCCAAGCCGCGACAGGTTCAGTAAATCCGATTTAAACTCCCCCCAACCGGCCACCAGCTCATTTGCTGAGATGCCTTCGACGACCGGGTATTCGTAGTTAACACTGGCGTACCATTTTTGCGATTCGTCACTCAATAGAAATTCTAACAAACGGACTGCGCTGTCTTTATTTTTTGAGTATTGACTAATGCCTGCACCGCTAACATTGACATGCGCACCGCGATCATTCTGATTCGGCCAAAAGATTGCCATTTTTTTAGCGGCTTCAACCTGCGATGGATCTTTGCTGTCGGCGAGCATATTGGCGTAGTAATAAGTATTGGCGACGGCAATATCGCATTGCCCGGCAGCCGCTGCTTTGATTTGATCGCGATCACCGCCCTTGGGTTTACGCGCCAGATTATTCACCAGAGCATTGGCCCATTCCTGCGTCGCTGCCTCGCCTTTGGCGGCGATCATCGATGCCACCATTGACTGATTATAAATATTACCCGAACCACGGATGCAAATACGCTTGTGCCACTTTGCATCGGCCAGGTTCTCATAACTCGACAGCTGTTCCGGTTTGACCCGGTCTTTGGCATAAAACAAAACACGTGCTCGTTGTGAAAGCCCCACCCATTGACCATCCGCATCCCGCAAATGCGCTGGCACCAGTTTGTCGATAGTATTGCTCTCGATGACCTGCAAAAGTCCCGCCTGCTTGGCACGGTACAAACGACCGGCATCGGTGGTGATCAAAATATCAGCCGGCGTATTGCGGCCTTCGTTTTGCATGCGGGTTAATAATTTATCAGCCCCGGCGGTAATTAAATTGGTTTTGATGCCGGTTTCGGCGCTAAACTTATCCAGTAGTGGCTTGATCAAATTTTCCTTTCGCGCAGAATAGACATTCACTTCTGCCGCAAAAGAATTGGCGGTCAAAATAAACGTCACCACAAAGATTGCGAATAATCGATACAGCGTAAACATGAAAATCAGACTCCAGAAATTAAAACGGTTAAACATGAGTTTGAGAAGTGTAGATTATTTAAATAATAATGTAAATGATAATGTTTCGCATTTAGATTTAGAATCAAATTCGAATTAGCGGAGTTAAATTGACTAATCAACCACTAACAACGGAAGACCTTTACCGCTGGCAGGCATTAAAATCCGACTATCTCGAACCAGACTTCGAGACCGATTTTATCGCGCAAATTGAAAAGCTCGCCATTTCCAGCAGCTATGCGCTAAGTCACCTGTCACAATGCCCCGAAATTTTATCCCGGCTAGTCAATCTCGAATCGTTCGAGCTGACCGACCTGCCGCCGATTATAAGTAGCGACCAGCCCGTTGACCTGATCTCGGTCAAGCAACAGCTACGTCAATATCGACATTTAAAGCTAATCGAAATTATTTATCTCGACGTCATTAAAAAAACACCCCTGGCAGAAATACTGCGCCATATCAGTGACCTTGCTGACTGTCTGATTGATCAGGCCCTGTCGGCCTGCACGAAACAACTGGCCGATAAACACGGGCAACCCGTCGATAACAATGGCGATGCCATGCAGTTGAATATTATCGCCATGGGCAAACTCGGCGGACGTGAACTTAATTTTTCCTCCGATATCGATTTGATTTGTTGTTATCCGAATGATGGTGAACTCAGCGGTTTCGGCCACCTCTCCTACCAGGAATTTTTTAGCCGCGTGGTTCGCAGTTTTTCCAAATGCCTGAACGAAGGCACGGAAGATGGTTTTGTTTACCGCGTCGATTTACGCCTTCGACCCTGGGGCGATTCGGGTCCGGTGGCACTCACGCATGCCGGGCTGGAACACTATTATCAGTTGCACGGACGCGAGTGGGAACAATACGCCATGGTCAAAGCTCGCGTACTGACCGGAGGTCAAACTGACCGTGAACATCTGGCGTCTATCTTCAAGCCTTTTGTCTATCGCAAATATCACGATTACCGCGTCTTCGAGGGACTCGCCTCGTTAAAAGACAAAATCGACCGACAGGCCAAAGCACGCGGCATGCGCGAAAATATAAAACTCGGCCCCGGCGGTATTCGCGAAATTGAGTTTTTCGTTCAAGCCTTTCAAATTCTCAAAGGCGGACGAAATATCCAGCTACAAAACACACAAATTTTGCATTGCCTCGATGTACTCGAAGAACAGGCCATTATTGCCGTCGAAACAGTCCAGGATTTACGCGCCGCCTATATTTACCTGCGAATACTCGAAAATAAAATTCAAATGCTTGCGGATGAACAAACGCATAGTATTCCCGGTGACGCGTTATCCCGCGAACGCATCGCAATCGCCATGGGCGCTGAAAACTGGCTAGCGGTTGATCAAATACAGCAACAACACAGAAGCCGAATTAGCACGCACTTTAATGAATTATTTCAGCGCGATGCACCGCCCGGGCAAGATACGAAAGTCATCATCGACGACAACATTACCGACGAGGCAAGTCAGTTAGCACAGATTGATTATTTACGAGATCTGGGTATAGACCCGGCAGACGCAATTCAGCAACGCCTCAACGAATTTTTCGCTTCCAAGGCCTGGGGATTTATGTCGGCCAAAGCAAAGCAGCGTTTCGGCACATTGTTACCGGAATTACTGCTTGAAGTCGCAAAAAGCAGCCAACCGGTCATCCTCTTCGAGCGGCTGCTGAAGCTGTTTTCGTCGATTGCCGGGCGCAGCGTCTATTTTGAATTACTCAACCAGAATCAATTGCTACGGATAAAGCTCGCCGACTTATTCAACAAAAGCGAATGGATCGCCGAGGAAGTCACACGTTATCCGATGTTACTCGAACAGTTAATTCAAAGCGGTAATCTCGATGATCGTTTTAACCGCGACCAGTTGACCCGGAATTTAAAACAACTACTCGACAATGTCATCGACGATACCGAACTCGAGCTTGATGTATTGCGCCTGTTTAAACGCGAGCAGACTATCGTCATTGCCACCGCCGAACTGGCCGAGGAAATCAGCACCATCGAAGTCTGTGCCTACCTGTCGGAACTGGCCGAGATTTTACTCGAAGCCGTCTACGCGCTCGCCCGCAAAACCATCGAAGCGCAATATGGACAAGCCCAATACAAAGAAAATGGCGAAACCAGAACGGCTGATTTTGCCATCATCGGCTACGGCAAACTCGGTAGCCGGGAAATGCATTATCAGTCAGATCTGGATATCATTTTTTTACATAATTCTCAGGGGGAAGCGCAGCAAAGTAGCGGCCCGAAAGTCATCGACAATAGTTTTTATTTCGCCCGCCTGGCGCAGAAAATCATTTCCATGACCAGTGTATTGGTCGCTTCCGGCAAACTTTATGAAATCGATTCGAGACTCAGACCCGAAGGTAGTTCCGGACTGCTGGTTTCATCAGCAACGGCATATCTGAAATACCAACAGGAAAAGGCCTGGACCTGGGAGCATCAGGCATTGGTGCGCGCCAGGCCTGTTGCTGGCAATCCGGCACTCGGCGATTTATTTAATGACATGCGTATCGAAATACTCAAGCAACCGCGTGACGCCGATAAGCTGGCACATGAAATTGTCGAGATGCGCGAAAAAATGTATCAGACAAAACGCCCGCCTGAAGACGAGATAAAAAGTCTGAAGCATTCCAGGGGTTGCATGATCGACATCGAATTTATGGTGCAATACTGGGCGCTTTTGCATGCAAATAAAGTTGCCTGCATTTGCTCATATTCTGATAATATTGGCCTTCTTAACGAATTAATCCGGTTAAACATAATTTCCAGCTCGCAATCAAAGCTGATTGATATTTATCTTACTTATCATCGCTACTTGCATGAGACCGTGTTGCAAAATAAACCCGCCGAAGTCGCATCTGAGATGATCGAAGCGGAAGTTGCACAGGTTCAACAAAGCTGGAAAGCCTGTTTCAACTTATAGCCCTGGAGTAGAAAAAGATGTCAATGGCCGATCGTGATGGTCTAATCTGGTTTGATGGTGAAATGGTCGCCTGGCGCGATGCAACCGTCCATGTTTTAACCCACACCCTGCACTATGGCATGGGCTGTTTTGAGGGCGTACGCGCTTATCACGCTGACCAGGGCACAGCAATTTTCGCGCTAGAAGCGCACACCAGACGTCTGTTTGACTCCTGCAAAATCCTGGGCATGGACATCGCCTTTACCCCCGAGCAATTAATCGATGCACAAATAGCCGCCGTGCGCGACAACAATCTCGACAGCGCCTATATCCGCCCGATGGTTTTTTACGGTTCCGAAGGCATGGGCCTGCGCGCCGATAACCTGAAGGTGCATTGCATCGTCGCCGCCTGGGAATGGGGTGCATACCTCGGTCAGGAAGCGCTGGAAAAAGGCATTCGCATCAAGACATCATCGTTTACTCGTCATCATGTCAATATTGCGGTGACCAAGGCCAAGGCTAACGGCCAGTATATTAATTCGATGATGGCGCTCAGCGAAGCGCTTAAGGATGGTTATGACGAAGCTTTATTGCTCGATCCCGAAGGTTATGTTGCCGAAGGCAGTGGCGAAAATATTTTTGTAATCCGCGATGGTGTCATATACACACCGGAAGTGACCTCGGCTTTGAATGGCATTACCAGAAAAACTATTTTCGCACTGGCCGAAGATGCTGGTTATCAGATAGTTGAAAAGCGAATTACCCGCGATGAAATTTATATCGCCGACGAGGCATTTTTCACCGGCACAGCAGCAGAAGTGACGCCGATTAGTGAACTCGATAATCGTACCATCGGCAGCGGTTCACGCGGCCCCATTACCGAGCGCCTTCAGGCTGATTATTTTGACCTGGTGCACGGACGCAATCAAAAACATCTCGATTTATTAACTTTCATCAAATAAATATTATGGTCAATCCAGACACAGCAGCAAATCAGGGCCAGCACAGCCAGCCAAACGCCAAAACTGCGATGGAAGTAAAAGCGGCCGACCTGCCCATTCATTGCCCGGTCGAAGGTTCCAGTTTATGGAATTCGCATCCTCGGGTATATATTCCAGTTAAGGAGAATGGCGGTGAATCCCGCTGTCCTTATTGCGGAACTATATTCAAGTTACTTTGACAGGGTTGCTGAACAAGCCTGCCGAATAATATACTGACAAACCTTTTTTATTATTTGATCTGGATCAACTACAGGCAGACATCATCTGGTCAATCCCGTTTCAAATGGTATAATTTCTTTTGACTTATCAATCGATTAAATCCCATGACTGACACTAGAAAAAAAACAACGGCTAACCCATCCAACAAAGGCGGAAATTCGTCCAACGAACCTATGCCCACCCTGAACACTGATAACACCGAGAAAGATAACCGCATGGACGTTATCAACCGATTTGAAAACGGCATGTATCCATATACCGACAAAATAAAAAAATCGCAGTATGAAAAAGAAAAAGCCCTGTTACAGGTAGAGCTGCTAAAAGTACAGAAATGGGTTAAAGACACAGGTAAAAAAGTCGTCATTGTGTTCGAAGGTCGTGATGCCGCCGGTAAGGGTGGTGCAATAAAACGTTTCATGGAACATCTCAATCCCCGTGGTGCGAGAGTTGTGGCACTGGAAAAACCAACTATCGCTGAGCAAACACAATGGTATTTCCAGCGTTACATCAATCACCTGCCATCGGCTGGCGAAATCGTGCTGCTGGATCGGTCCTGGTATAACCGTGCCGGGGTCGAACGTGTCATGGGATTCTGTGATCCGGGAGCCTACCTTGAATTTATGCGCCAGTGTCCGGAGATTGAACGTATGCTGGTACGCTCCGGCATTCTGCTCTTCAAGTACTGGTTTTCAGTAACACAGGATGAACAGCGTCGACGCTTTGAATCTCGTAAAAGGGATCCGCTCAAGCAATGGAAATTATCACCAATCGACCAGGCATCAATAGACAAATGGAGTGATTACACCGAAGCCAAAGAAGCTATGTTTTTCTACACCGATACTGCCGATGCGCCCTGGACTGTTATCAAATCAGATGATAAGAAGCGCGCGCGCCTGAACTGTATGCGTCACTTCCTGACATCGTTGAACTACGACGGCAAAAATATCGAAGCGATCGGCGAAACCGATCCCTTTCTGGTCACTTCGAGCGATCACGCGATCATGAATAGCGAGCATATTCTTGGTAAGAGCTTGCATCCGAAACAGCGACGCTCAAAAAAGTAGCGGGTTACTACTTGCCATACACGGTAGCTAGTGGCGATGTAAAGTTTTCAGCGATCTCTTCCATCTGCTCGCGCAGTTCGAGAAACAAATCAAACAACTCAGGATCGAAATGTTTGCCCCGCTGCTCGCGCATGATATCAAGTGCTTCTTCAATACTCATCGCGCTTTTATAAACTCGCTTATGAATAAGTGCGTCGAAAACATCAACGATAGCCACAATGCGCGCACTAATGGCTATCTGCGCGCCGGATTGTCCGGATGGATAACCTGAACCGTCCCACCGCTCGTGGTGACTGAGCGATATATCCCGGGCCATCTGCACCAGTTCTGAATTTGAATGAGAGAGAATTCTGGCGCCAATTTCAGGATGCTGCTTCATGACCTCGAACTCAGCCTTAGTCAAACTACCCGGCTTCCTTAGTATATGATCGGGAATGCCAATTTTACCGATGTCATGCATAGGCGCGGCGATTCGAATCGCATCGATCATATTCTGATCCCAGCCCAGATGCTTTGCCATAAGCTCACTATAGAGCCCAAGACGCCGAATATGCGAACCGGTTTCGCCATCGTCACGACTATCTGCTGCGCTGACAAGCCGCAAAGCGATTTCCTCTTCGCGTTCACGAATTTGCTGGGTACGTTTGCGCACCTCCCTTTCCAGAAGATTTTTGGCCAGCTTGCCTTCCCGGCCTAATTGCAGAGTACGATGTTGAATTTGATAGCTTTCTTCGAGCACTTCGATTAACAACATCGCATGCTCTTCCCAATTGAGGGCAATTGCTTCAAGCACTACTTCATCACCATCTAAGGTCTGATCAGTCCATGGTCCTGAGCGCACGCGGCGGCCATTTTCCTTACTAGCCCAAAGTCCCTGCGCTTCTTCAAGAAAATTTTCGATTATTGGAAAACGTTCCTGCGGATAAAATAGTGATTGATTTTCGAATAACTCGGGATAAAAAATTGAAAAAACCGGTGCTGGTGGTTTCAGCAACTCGAAACAGCCATTGCCCCTGCTTAACATGGCGACCATGTTAAGCGCCTGGAAGATCAGTGATATTTCTGGCATTGCATCATGTACCACCTTCTGTGTCTGCAATCTATGCTCTAAAAGCCGCAGCTCATTGGTTTTTTGGCGCGCAAGAAATTGCCATTCAAGATCGTCAGATTTATCTTCGAGAACTACCCAGGTCAGTTCTCTATCCTGAAACAGATGTATGTCGATAATATCCGTATCACTTGTGTGTACCGATGGCAGGAATTCATAGTCGCTAGCCATCGGTAACATGCCTGAAAGAAAATAAGCACTATCGGAAATATTCTTGCCAAGCTCCCAGACAGGCAGGCCCATCGATTCGAAATTACCACCCTTATTAATCAGGACACCATTTTCGTCTACACCCATATAGGCAAAGGTCTGACTCCCAAGTGTTATTTCAAGAATCTTCTCGGTAACACTGGCTGGATATCCACTAGACATTTTGTAACTGTGCTACCTTAAGCATTTCCGTGGTCAGTAAATTAAAGGCGTATTCGACGTTATCGTTTTCGAGCGCACTGACTTCGACGACTACCCAGCCGGAGTCCTTTAACTGCTGTAAATG
>Ga0316189_10003682_pt1 | contig 14888 bp, 9 predicted proteins | sample LowCovwburrow_MG_FD_204930 | JGI IMG/M metagenome (GOLD analysis project Ga0316189, IMG submission 204930) | Coastal sediment microbial communities from Maine, United States - Lowes Cove worm burrow | ecosystem: Environmental > Aquatic > Marine > Coastal > Sediment | place: USA: Maine...
ATGAGAAATGAGAACAGCCTAAAACAAGGAGGTCCTTCAGGAAGCCGGGAGGGTAAGGAGAACGACGACAGGAGAGGGGAGTAAAGATGTTCTGCAGAGGGAAAAAGCGGAATAAAAACAGGGAACACCGATGAGTACACTCATGTGTTCCCTGCAAAGGGATTACCAGGTGCGGACACGACCGGTGTCAATATGAACAAAATTTGATTTTGCATAATACCCTACGCCACCGGATTTGAGTGAGATGGCGCAATCGCGGACGATCTTGGTTTTTTTTCCGGTAATGCGAACATCAAGGGCCTGACCCTTCATATGCAAACTGCGTTTTGCCACCCCGTTGCTCTTTTTGCGTAATTGCAGGTTGGTTTTGGGGGAACGGTAGCCGGAGATAATTTCATATGTACTGTTGCAGCACATCTTTTGCTGTATTGTCCAGAGAATATCGAGAACAGCCGGATCAATAGGATGAACTTCGGAGGTGCGGAAATCGCGGAGATAGGTGTTTATTTCGGCCAGGGCCTCCATGTCATAATCTTCTGATGTTGCGTATTTTATATCAAGACGCTCATGGGTATGCGTATGATAAAATGACAGGGTTCTTGGCTTGGCGGGCAGGGAAGAGGGAATTTTAGCCCAAGCGGGAGCAGCTTGGGCAAGACAAAGTCCGACAGCGGCCTTTGCTCCCAAGGCGAGAAAAGAACGTCTATTCATAAATCCATTCCTTTGGTTGTTTTTTTATACAGGGCATTTTGACGATTATGTAAATTTTTTTGGTCAACTAGCTTGAAATGATGAGTAATATATTTATTAAAAGGTATATTTCCCCTTCTGTCAACACCCTTTCTTGAATCTGCGGCAAGAAATTCTTTCTGCGCAGAATTCATAAAAAAAATGCATGCGTCAAATAACGGTTTCTTTTGCATGTAAATACTAATTAAAAAGCATTCTTGCGGTTTGTTCGCTCCGGTATTCAGCTCTGACAGGCAAGATATTGTTGATATTACGCATTGGCATAATTTTTTTCCCCCTGTATCATGAGAAAGATCTTCGTTTGAAGAAAGATAACACTCTCTTCTTGCCGGCAGACAGTAAGCATTCTTTTTTTCTTTGCCTGCTGAGCTGACAAAAACAGACAGAGGTCACATTGTTTACTTTTTTGTAACAAAAAAAGTACAAGGTTATAGTAATGACGGATATATTTCTGTTGTTGACCGGCATAGGTCGGGGGTATAGTTGTTGCTTATCAGGTTTTCAAAGTCCGGCGTAAAGGATAAAACACTCGATCGGGAGCTGTGTAAGTGATTTGATCACCAAAAAGATTGAAATCCTCCTACTCCCGCCTTCATTCGCCATGATCAGCAGATTTCAGGCATTCACTTCTTTATAGGCAGTTAAATATGGTCGCCAATAGCTCGAAAATTCTCATCCTTGGTTCCAACGTCAAAATAACCAACCTCCCGGTGAAGGAGGTGAGTTTACTGCAAGAAGGCAGCCTGCCTGCCTATGGTTACAACCCCGGCGATAATATTGATTTACTTGCCGGACCGGTAACTGTTGAGAAGGGAAGATTGGAACAATGCCTGACATGGCTGAATTCTTATCTTGCTGAATCAGGCCTTACTCCCCAGGTTGAATGTCTCACCTATGGGCCTGAGAAACAAGTGTATCAAATTTTCAAAAGGCAGAAAACCGGTAGTGAGGATGATCATGACGGCTGGTTTATGGTGAATCAGTTACTGCCGTCCGAGGAGCGCATGAAAAATTCGCCCGCCTTTGTGATCAGTGAGCATGAGTGTTCCATTGTGGGTAATAATACAGGGATGGTTCTGATAGACGACTCCGGTGTTCCCCCGCAGGTGTGCGACGATATGATGGGCCTGAACCCTGATATGTGGTGCATTGCTATGGGGATCTCCGTTGCCCATTGGCAGGAGTGGGCCCAGCGGCTCGGAAAACGTTTTACCCTTTTTTGCCGCCTTTCCGACTTGGAAACCACCCGTATGGAAATGGACTCCGCTGTCACTTGGGAAAGTATTGTTGCCATGTGCCTTCGGGCACTCAAGACAAGCGAGGTAGGTCTCTGGGATCCGCAGAGTAAACGTTTTCTCTGTCATATCGTGGTGGAAATGTTTCCCCATGCCATTCTTTATGTCGGTCCGGACGGCACTTTTTTCCGATACCGTAAAGGTATGTTGCCGAAAAAAAGCTCGTTTAAGAAACGCGGCTCTGTGCCCTGCTATGACACTATGGTCACTGCAATGCTGACCATAAATATTTTTCGTTTCAATTGCCTTGATTTCTGCCGTAATTGCTTTTTTGCTTTTTCAAAGCAGGTGCTGGTCAATTGGAAAGTACTCAATGATCACGGATATCATTTTGATGGCCAGCTCAAACTGCCGGAACTGGATTTCGGCTCGGTTTGTCCGGCTGATTGGCCATGCTCTGCCGTCGAATGCGGTAAGGATCGTGGCGGTCGTCTGAAGCTGGCTTGGCAAGACCAGGCTTCCGGGTGCCAGAATGACTGCCCCTGTGCCTCTCCCGAGATGATCAGAAAGGATCCAAGTTTTGTCGAATTGCCCCACTCTTCCACAGGGTTTGAGAAAAATTTAGCTCTGGTGGCCAGTCAGTCCTGGGGGGAGGAGAAAAAAAAGGCCTTACGTTCCTTTTTCCATCGCAGATATGAATCGCATTGTAACCTGCAAAACGACGGGGTTCGATATGCCGGACATATAGATACCATCATTTCCGTGCTGCATAACCTTAAGGAGGAGGTTAATCGCGGTACCGGGTTCGACCATCTCCCTATGTGTCAGATCGGCCATTTGCGGACCACGGATCCGGCTGAAATCGATCCGGTCATCACCCTGCATCAGGTTATGGATTCTTATGTCTCCAAGGAGGCGGTTCTGCGCCCTCTCTGTATCGGGGTGTTCGGTCCCCCTGGCTCAGGGAAATCCTTTGCCGTGAAACAGGTCGCTGATGAGATTGCTCGCCATCATGACGGAAATCCTTTTGATTTTTTTGAATTTAATCTCACGCAATTTGCCAGCCCTGAAGAAATCAATGCAGCAATCGATCCGATCAGGGCTTCAGTGGCCCGGGGCCGGGTGCCTATTGCTTTCTGGGATGAATTCGATTGTCGATATAACGGGGATGAATTCGGTTATCTTCGCTTTTTTCTGCCCTCAATGCAGGACGGAGTGACCTATGTTCACGGCATCCCCTACCACATCGGACGGGCTATTTTTGTCTTTGCAGGCGGTGTCAAGGCGAGCTGGGAGGGCATGGAGGATCTGCTCTCACCCGAAAACGCAGAACAGCTGGTGAAGTCCAAGACGCTGAAAATACCTGACTTTATGAGTCGCCTCCGGGTTGTTCTGGATATTGACGGCATTCAGATACCGGGACACCTTCTGCAGGATTCCGCCAGCGAGGAGGAACTGGAAGAATTACGCCGGATTCTTCATAAACGCGCCCTGATCATTGCTCATCAGATGCAGACCCATTGGAAAAAAGCAGCCCGAAAAAGTTCAGGTCTGCTGCTTCGCTTACTTATCGGCGAATATAAATTCGGGGCACGCTCCATCGAGGCGGTTATTGAGGCCAGTCGGGCCGCCGACCGTCTGGTGTACGGCCTGCCCGAGCTGATTGCGCCTTCAGCAGCCCGTATCCATGCCAATTGGCGGGTGGAGCTGGAGCGCAGGATTGACCACGTCCGAAAGTCAACAGGGTTACGGGCTATCTGGTAGGTTGCGTACTCTTTCTTACCTTTCCGGGGCTTGCTTCTTCCTTTGCAGAAAAAACGGAATGATTGCCGGATACGACAACGATCACGGCATAACGCCGCCGAAGAAGAAATTTTCCGGTGTCAGGAAAACTTGGGGTTACAGGTATCAGGAATCTATAGTGAATCCCTATGAGCTTTTGCGGATTTTATGGAGGCCAGCATCAGGATGCTACAGGATTGGGAACAGGGCAGGAGAAAGCCTAAAGGTTCTGCCGGATCTCTGCTCAGGATAGCGTAACAAAAATATGGAGCCGCCTGATATCACGATGGAGCAGGTTGTAAGTGCTGTAGACAAGCTTAACGCAGGCCGAGAAAATGTCTCAAGTTCAAAACACCCTATGAGGTCTTTAAAAAACTGACCGGGGTGGATGTCAGAAAAATTATGGGTTATGCACTTATTACTTGAATTCAGGTCCCTTGAAAGTCTAACAGCATCTGCTTTTTTAGAAACCTTGAGAGTTTTGATGAACTCTTTTTTACCGTCAAGAGCTTTCTGATTACCTGAAGGAATGTAATGCCTGAAGTAATATGTGTCGTTTTTCTTGATGAGATAGGCAGGAGGCATTTTGTACCATAATACAAAGGCCTGAAAAAGAAAAAGGCCCTTGATATTGATTTCAACAATATCAAAGACCTATTAAGTGCTGATGTATGGTGCCGAAGGGGAGAGTCGAACTCCCACGAGCGTACGCCCACTAGACCCTGAACCTAGCGCGTCTACCAATTCCGCCACTTCGGCACAGCGAAAAAATTATGCCTTATTTTTCATCATCTGTCAACAGTTTTTTTTCTTCCCCAAAAAAATGCTGTAACTACTCAGCCCCAGTCGCCAAGTATTGACAGAAGCAACGGTTTAAGATTATCCTGCTTGAATATTCCCGATTTAAAAGCAATCCGGACGGCCTTTGCGGATGGAGAAGAAGCCGTCATCAACCTGTTCGGCAGCGTAAGCGCACAGGTTGAAGAACTTGCCGCTCAATTGGAAAAGCAGGCCGTGGTGTTGAAAGAATTGCAGGCCCGGCTGTCGAAAAACAGCCGCAACAGCGGAAAACCGCCTTCAAGTGACGGATACGGCAAAGCGAACAGAGAGCTTAGGAAAGCCCGGTCAAAATCCGAACGGCGGTCAGCCGGGTCATGAAGGGCGCACTCTTGAGCGCTCGGAAAATCCTGACCATACTCCGGTCGGGCGGCATAAAGCTGTCGGGAAAGAAACGGGACTTACCAACCATATTGAACGATTTGACAATATGATGCGGCAGAGAATTTCACGCCTGTCAGAGACACGCTGTCTTTTTTAAAGAAAATAGAAAATCACATCGGGGCGATCCGGTACTTCATACATCATTATAATGCATCATTGGCACTGAGCTGAAATCATCATCTCGTTACAGGACTACCACTATAATCTTGGCCTGTACGGCTAAAATGAAAACAAATGCCATATTTCAGCCGGTTCTACAGTGCTGTAGTTTCATATAGAAAGGTTGAAATAAAGCATTGTAAGAGAAAATCAGTGAATACTAATTAAAGGCTATCATGACAGACCATCTGACTCCGGAACAACGCTCATGGAATATGAGCCGTGTGCGAAGCAGACACACCAAACCGGAACTGGTTATTCGATCGCTCCTCCACCGGGCCGGGTTTCGTTTCAGAATCAAGAACAACAAGCTTCCCGGCTCCCCTGATATAGTTCTCCCTAAATACAAAACCGCTCTTTTTGTCCACGGCTGTTATTGGCACCGCCATGAAGGCTGCTCCAAGGCAACCATGCCGAAGAGCAATAAGGAGTTTTGGCAAAATAAATTTGACGGCAATGTAACCAGAGACCACAGAGTGCAAGAAGAACTTAAACAGCTGCAATGGCGTGTTATAGTGCTTTGGGAGTGCGAGATTATGAAAGATCCGCTTGCAGTTCTGGACACTGTGATCAGGCCGTTGAAACAGAACAGCTACCGGGAATACTCCCTGGATTTGGATCGCAGAGAAATTCTTAAGGTTGCCGAGAAAAAAAACAGGTATTATCTGAACAGCAGCAAAGGAGGTGAAAAGTAGAGTGCTCCGCATATCCTTCACCTCGTTTTTTGCAACATGACAGAGATGGACAGAACAAATAAGTGTGGTAGAGTGTTATCATAAAATTATCTCTATAAACGGCTGAAGGAGAAAGCTAGCTGTCAATGCATAAAAAGTTGAAAAAGAAAAAAAACACGATGGAACTCCTTGCTCCGGCAGGGAGCTTCCCTGCCTTTGAAGCAGCTCTTGAAGCCGGTGCTGACGCGGTATATGTCGGTGCGCCCGGCTTCAACGCCCGTGCCTTGAGCCGAGATTTTTCCTTTGCCGAAATAGGTTCCATGATTCGCCAGGCCCGTAAACAGGGGGGCAAGCTGTACATTGCCATGAACAGTCTGGTAAAGGAATCCGAACTTCCTGCGGCCTTGGAAGCCCTTTCCTGTTTTGAAGCATTGCGCCCTGACGCCCTGATTATTCAGGACCTGGGCCTTCTTTATCTTGCCCGGACTTGGTTTCCAGACCTGCCCCTGCATGCCTCCACCCTGATGTCGGTCCATAATTCCCTTGGAGCAGAAGAGCTGACCAAGCTGGGATTTGAGCGGGTGGTCCTGGCTCGCGAGCTGACCATTGAAGAAATATCAGCAATTCATCGGAAAACCGACGCTGAGCTGGAGGTCTTTATCCATGGCGCGATGTGCTTCAGTTATTCCGGGCTCTGTCTCTTTTCCAGCATGCACGGAGGAAAATCAAGCCTGCGCGGCCAATGCGTCCAACCCTGTCGCCGCCATTATTCCTGGCAACGCCCCGGCAAACAGACAGCCCCCCCTCTTCACAGCAAGGGAAATCAAAAACAAAAGAGCGGTTCAGCAGCCGGCTATCTTTTTTCTATGAACGATCTTTGCGGAATCGACATGCTCCCTGAAATGCGGGATGCCGGTGTCAGCTGTCTGAAGATCGAAGGACGATTAAAGAGCGCCCAGTACGTGGCCAATACGGTGGCCGCCTACCGAATGGCTCTGGACTCCTTGGATGAACCAGATGCTGTGCAAGAAAAAATCTTACAGGAGGCCCATAGGCTTCTTGATGAGGCAATGGGCAGAAAACGATCCAGTGGCTATCTGCTCTCGGAAAAACCGTCCGAAGCAATAACGCCTTCCCAATCCGGCAACAGCGGCAGGATGCTTGGCCGGATCAAAGGCATGCAACAGGAACGAACCCGGGACGGGAAGAATAAGTTAACCCTTCAAATCCTCCTCGCTGCCCAAGTGAGCGAAGGAGACCGACTTCGGCTCCATGATGAACAGAGCGGCAATCGCTTCAGCTTTACCCTGCGCTCCTTACAAGTCGGGGGGCAACGCCGGAAAACCGCTCGCTCTGGCCAGAAAGCGCAGTTTTCCCTGATGGTTGAAAGAAAAGCGCAGGTACATCGTCATTTCGAGGGTACGCTGTTTAAAGTGGATGTAGGATCCCGGATTACAGCCGAACGAAGCGGGCATAAACGGAGGGAAAAGCTCTCCACCCATAAGGTGGTAGCGGATAAAGGAAAGGTCGAGGATATCCTTGGCCAATTGGCCTGGAAGCGTGGGCCGGTCACCCTTAAGCTCTCTGGCAAAGGGCAAGGGAAAGGAGGCAAAACCGGAGGACGTCGCCCTGCGCAAAAAGAACCGCCTTGGTGGGTAGCCGTGGCAAAGCTCGGAGATCTTCGGCAGCGGATGCCCGTACGGCCAGCCCGTTTCCTGGTTCCGTTCAACCGGGAAAATATCCGGCAGCTAGATCAAGTTTCTGATAAAATTAAAAAATACAGTTCACGGATTCTCTGGTGTCTCCCCCCTGTTTTCCACGAAGCAGACTTGGATTGGGCGCAACAGGCACTCAAAAAACTCAGTGAAAAAGGCTATGCTCGTTTCTCCTTGGGCCATTTTTCACAATACGGGCTGTTTCTTCCCCTCATAGAAGGCCAAAACAATTACAGTCCTGAGTTGTACGCGAATTATACTTTGAACCTGCTCAACTCGGCAGCCCTCCAGGCAGTAGCCCATCTCGGCTATCAGGGAGCACTTTTTTCCCTTGAAAGCGAAGGAGACAACTTTGCCTCCGCCCTCCATCATTATGCACGACAAACGTCGGGGAGGAGAACAAAAAGAAATGAGGGCAGGAATATACCTCCAAAAATACAGGTGGGTGTCTATGCCTATGGCCGTCCTCCCCTGTTCACAGCCCGCCTGGACAGTCCCCATTTTCGTTATCAGCAATCCCTTGTGAGCCCGCAGGAAGAATACTTCACCTTGGAGCACCAGAACGGTTTGACAACAGCCAGGGCTATGCAGCCCTTTTCCCAGCTCCGGCAACGGCAAGAGCTGGTCAGTATGGGCGCTGATTTCCTCTTGCTTGACCTGAGCAACGGTGCAATCAGTCGGGAAGCGGCAACACTGAGCAGCCTGTTAAACCACAGTGAGCCCCGAAAAACAGGGAAGGGCAAACAGCCTGCAATTATGCGGGGTAATTTTGACGGTGTTTTGGTGTGAGAAGGATATGACGGCAGGACCGGTAGCCGTACTTGGCGGTCAGGGCTTGGGGGACAATCTCTTGGAGATGGTCCTGTTGGAAAACGCTCGGCGAGCCGGTTTACAGGTCACCATGTTTTGCAGCCGCATGTGCGAGCTGCACAGCTGGTTTCCTCAGCATCGGATCGCCCCGACGCTCCAACCGGAAGCGGTTGACCATGCCCTTGCCGGCTTTCAGCTGATCTTGTTCCCCAAGGCCCCGTGGCCGGGGATTGAGCGGGCTATTGCGGAAAACTGGATAAACTACGGGCGGCTGTATCGAAAAAATGCCAACCGAGCTGAAGATATGGCCTATATTAGTGGTCAGATATTCAAGTTAAGCGAACCCACCCTGCTCAGTGGCATCATGCCGCCCGCCCCCTTACAGCACCGAAAATATCAGCAACGGATCTGTATTCATCCCACCAGTGCTGAACTCAGCAAAAACTGGCTTCCTCAACGCTTTTTGACCTTGGCAGAACGTTTACGGACCAAGGGATTTGAACCGGTGTTTATTATGAGCGCAGCTGAGCAGGAGGATTGGCAGCCGATCATTAATGATCGGTTCCCCTTGCACAGCTTTGCAGGCGTGGATCAATGCGCTTCCTTTCTCTATGAGTCCGGTTTTTTTATCGGCAATGATTCCGGTGGCGGTCATTTGGCTTCCTGTCTGGATATTCCCGTCTTGAGTATTCATGGTCGGAAAGGCAAGGCCCGTGTATGGCGACCGGGCTGGGGACAGGTAGAGGTCGTCACCCCTCTGTTCAATGTGATAGGCGGCTCCCTGCGCCAACATTTCTGGAAGTATTTTCTTTCTGTATCAGCTGTGGAACGGGGCTTTGAGCGCCTGACAAACAGGGGTTAGTAAAAAATAAAATATAAATAAGCATCTGAGAGAGAAGCGAGATGAAAATATGTCCAAAATGCAGACAAAAAAGTGATGCTGAACAATGTCCTTCCTGTAATCTTGTCTTTGCGGACTACGAACAGGAAAAGATGCAAAAAACCGGTGAAGTGTATCAGCTGATCAGTGCAGGTGAACTGCTGAAAGCCAAGGATCTTGCAGAAGAATTCTCTTCGGAATTCCCGGACAGCAGAACTGATTTTATCCTTTTGATCTCCAATATTAATCGTGATATAAATATTGCGGAAAAATACAAACAGGCGCAAAAACTCTTTGAGCAGGGAGAGTATGAGCAGACCGCACTCCTACTGAGAAATATCAAGGCGTTTGATCCCGGTTTGGAAGAAAAGGTCATTGCTCTTCGCCAAAAGGCAAAGCAACAGGGCGAGTATGGTGAACGCTTCAAGAAGGCCGTTGTTCTGTTTGACAATAAACGGTACGGAGAGGCCCGAGCAGCATTTCTCAATCTCCGGGAAAATAATAAGGATAACGGTAATATTGCCAACTATATTAAAAAACTGGACAGGATCAGAGGAGAGCTGATTGACGGGGTTGTTGAGAGCTTAGGGGAAAACAGTTTTCAACTTGCGCAGGAAAGGTTCAACAAGATGCTGGCGATCTTTCCGGATACAGAGGAGGAATATTCAGCAATAGCCACGGTACTGAAATACCGAAAAGAGATAAACAGCAAGATTCTTGAGGCTGCCGAAACCGCACGAAAAAAAGGAAGGCTTTTGGAAGCCAAGGTTATGTATACATTTCTCTATTGGCAGAACCACGAGCTGTATCCCCAGTTACGGCCCTATATCAGAGAAATAGGAGATGATGCTCTTGTCAGTCTTGCTGATTGCGCACAGTACAATATCATTGACCTCAACGATACCGGTCTGCTGGTCAAAGAAGACGGTTTTCTCCAACGGGTAGTAACAGAACAGCAACTCACGGATAAACGGTATGTCGGCGAGGGGTATGCCCCTATTACCCCGGTTGATATCTGCACAGAGCCCCTGACAGATCCCCTGTATGAACTCGTCAATATCGACGGCCTGGAAATTGCGGACTTTGTCTGAAAGACATCGCCGCAAGACGCTCAGCTCGGCAACAGCATTTCTCCGGCCGCTCTGATTTCGGACTCGAAAGCCTCTAATGAGGAGGCTCTATTCAACCAGGTCGGCCGCGTCTGACAAATCACTGCCCAGCATATCAAGAAAATCTTTGTCTCTGCTTTCCTTGTCCTTGTTCTTTTTCTCACTGCTGAACTTATCGTTGATCCAGCAACCCTTCTTGACACTGCCATTGGCAAAGGTCAATATCCCTTTGCCGTTTTTCTTATCATTATCCCAGCCGCCGATAAAGGTGTCGCCGTCGGAATCAATAGAGCGGCCATACCCGTGCCGCTTATTATCCTGCCAGTCTCCCTCGTAGACAGCACCGTCAGCATAGGTATGCTTTCCCTGACCGTACCGTGTATTATTGTACCACTCGCCTTCATAGACACTGCCGTCCGGAAAGGTGCAGGTTCCCTGACCGTGTTTCTTGTCTCTGTCCCATTCACCTGTATACACCATACCGTCCGTAAACGAGAGTGTTCCTGTGCCGTGCATGAAACCGTTTTTCCATTCCCCTTCATAGACAGTGCCGTCGGTGCAGGTTAAGGTGCCCATCCCTTCCATTGCACCGTCCAGCCATTGGCCTGAATAAGAATTACCGGAACTGAATGTGAAGGTTCCCGCTCCATGCCGCTTGCCCTCGCGGAACTCTCCTTCGTATCGTTCACCCTCCCGGGAAACATAGGTCCCGCGTCCGTGCATCAGATCAGCACGCCACTCTCCGGTGTACTTTCCCCCGTCGGCAGCGGTATAGGTACCTGAACCATGTTTCTGATCTTTACGCCACTCTCCTATATAGCTGTCGCCTTCAACATAGGTGAAGGTGCCGTATCCTTCTTTTCTGTCGTTACGCCATTCTCCTGTATAGCTGTCCCCGTTGGCATAGGTATAAGTCCCCTTGCCATGCCGCATATCCTCGCTCCATTCCCCTTCGTATTTATCCTCTTCTTCATAGATAAGAGCTCCTTCCCCATGCTTTTTTCCGTTCTTCCAAAAACCGGTATACGAGCCTCCGGAGGGATAGGTATAGGTTCCCCGGCCATTGCACTTATCATGTTCCCATTGTCCGATATATTTTGTGCCGTCCGGGTGAGTGTACACCCCGTGACCATGACGCTGATTCCTGACAAAGGCACCGAAATATTTGCCGCCGTCCGGAAAAAAGACCGTTCCCTGGCCCTGTCGTGCGTCGCTCTCCCAGCCGCCGGTATACATTCTCCCGCTCTTTAAGGTCAGTGTTCCCTGCCCGTGTTTACGGTTATCCAGCCAGTCTCCCTCATAGACAGAGCCGTCAGGGTAGGTCAGACTGCCTTTTCCCTCCCGCTTGTTGTTCCGCCACTGCCCCTGATAAACTGTTCCGTCAGGCATGGTCAGAGTGCCTTCGCCGTGCCGCAGATTGTCTTTCCAATCTCCGTGATATTGACCGGACCATTCAATACAGCCCGGACCGTTTCTCATCCCGTCTTTCCATTCTCCCTCAAAGCTGCCACCATTTGGATCGAAATAGGTACCTGCTCCGTGTCGTTTATCATCAAGCCATTCGCCCTCATATTGTCCGCCATCAGGGTAAATACACAGCCCGTGCCCGTGTCGTTTACCGCCTGATAACTCGCCGATATATTCTTCTTTGCTTTGATGAATACTTTTTTCTGTCATATCATATGTCCTTTTTTGAGCTGGATAAAGAAAAACAGCACATGAATTGCGGACCCGTTTCTGATCAACAGGATCTTGTTGCGGCCCGTCGCCGCAGCTCCAAAATGAACAGCCGTCCGTAATCGGCAGCAGCAGTTACACTGAACAGAATTGCAGGCCAGAGAACAAAGTTAACCTTGTCGCTCCACAACACAGCTGTCAGCAGGAGAAAAAATTGCGCGGTTGTGGCCAGCTTACCCGACCAGCGGACATCCATTCGCCGGAAAGACGCCCATTCTCTGATGGATGCGGCATACACTGCTGTACCCGCCACCAGCAGATCGCGTGCCAGCAGGAGGGGAATCAACAAGAGGGGAAACTTTCCGTGGGCGGAAATCGTCAGCAGGGCGGAAAGAACAAAGAATTTATCCGCAACCGCATCCAGTATGGCCCCTGTTTTACTTTGGGCATGCCAACGCCTGGCCAGCCAGCCGTCAAGGGCATCACTGCCGCCTCCCCCGATGATCAGCCATATCCAGGCGGACTCGGGGACCACGAGAAAGAGAAAGGACAGAATTAACCGAAAGCTCGATAAAATATTCGGTACAAGTTGAATAAATTTCTCCATACAGAACCACGTCTTTTTTACAGCAAGTTTTCCGGGACAGCATAAATATCCTCTGGAAACAACGAACCAAATAGCGCATTCTGTCTTTCATGGAGCTTCTTGTCAACAAAATCTGTTGTTTTTCCGCCTCGCTTTTCATCTTCCTGCTTTTTCGGTAACACCGATCCGGTCATTCCGGTTGAGGAAATCAAGGCGAATCGCATCATTGACCATCATCCCCCCACAGTGCCCACCATTAACTAAGAGTATATCCGGCACAGAGTCTTTTGCAAGCCCGGTTTCCATCTTACCGCCTGGGAGTTTCGTCTATTATGTCATAATCTTTCCGTTCATCTTTGTAGGCATCAGCCCCTCATCTGTTTTCCTCCCTCTCTTTCCTGTTCTGAAATTTCCCTATGCCGCAAGGAAATTTCAGGATTCACAAAAGTATTCTATATAGCGTATCAGAACGGGTGCGATTAAAAGTACGGTTATACTATGTGACGGAGATGGATTTCATGAAGTAAAGTTCCCTTTATATTTTGGCTTTTTCGAATTTATTCATAATGCGCGGAAGCGTGGCAAAGCTTTGCTTCATTCCCTTGTCAAGGGAAGACCCTGAAGCCCCCAACATGAGCCAAAGTTTTTTAACAGGCTTTCCCCCCCTCCTCTTTATCAAAGAGCTGTCTCATAAACTCTCTCATTGCATTATTTCTTCCCTTCTAATAAAGTTGATCTCCATAAAGAGCCCTGAGATAGGCTTATGCACTGCGTGGCGAGGAGATTATGGCAGATCCGTTCAGAAAAAAATTGGTGGCGATCAACGCCCTGCAAAATATTCGCGGAGTGGACCTTCCCGTCGGCCTGGCCTTTGTCCAGCTGCTGGTGACCGGGCCGCCCGGAGCAGGAAAGAGTTTTTATATCAAAAAAATACATGGCTGGCCCAATGAAGGCTATATTGATCTGACCCGCAAGGGCTGGTGGAAGGACAAAAGCCTTATCTACCGTCCCCGTGAAGTTCACCTCGGTCTGCCTTTTGAAGGCTTCCCGCAGGCATTGGCGATTTTTGAGCCGGAATGGAAAAATGCGGAAAAACCGCTGCGTCTGCAATTGGAACGTATTCAGCTGCCGCCGGAGGGGCATAGGTTCATGCAGAGCAACTGGCGGCAACGGTATATTTTTGAGTTTCTTCTCCCCAAGCCGGATGTGATTTTTAAACAGCGCCTGGAGCGCAGGTCGGAAGGCTATTTTCCGGTGGACGAGACCATGAGCCTTGATATAGTCAAACGGCAGGTGGCTGTATATCAGGAAGTCGTCCTCTATCTGCACAGGGTTAGGATGCAGGTTTATGTTCGCGAATCTCTGGAGCAACCGCCCATGTGTATTGTGGAGGAAGGCGAACCCGGAATTCCGGCCTGGGCCACGGCCACCTCCGGTCCCCGACCGAGCCTGACCACCCCTGACGGCTGGAAATGGCTGGTCCTTCGCCACGACCCGAGCAATTGGCTGACACTCACCGACCAATGGCAGCAGATAACAAAAGAGACCCGGATCTCCTTTGACGGCAATCCCTTTGAGCTGAAACTCGGCAGCCAGATCTTGCGCTTCTATCCTGAAATGCCCTTGGGTGTACGAAGAAAATATCTGCGCAGAAATTGGCTGATAACAGACCCGAGCACCTATGGTATGCATCTCTGTCGATTCACCCGGGTTTGTCCCGGTGACACTGTCATGATAGGCAGTTCCAATGAAGAGTACCAAGCTGCTTTTGATTTTGATCAAAGCGTTGCCGCCCGCCACATCACCCTCAGTAATATCAAAGGGGATATTATCATAACGCCCCTGACGGAAAAAAGTCCGGTGGAAATCATCCAGGTCATGGATGCTGAACGCGAGGAGAGAGTTGCAAAACGCCGCTACCGGGCTCTGGGAACAATTCGCCGCATCTACGGCGGCGGGATAAGCCTGCTGCCCCCGGATCAGGCCCTTGCGCTCCTCAAAGATGTCAACACTCTTCTGGAACAGGAAATATATCGACCGGAGAACAGCGAAGGGAAACCCGGCGGGCTTATCGAACTTCCCGACAGCTTGGCCCCGATCATTGTCGGCGATCTCCATGCCCAGGTGGATAACCTTCTCAAGATTATCACGGAAAACAGATTTCTGGCCGCCCTGGAAGCAGATACTGCCTGTCTGGTCATTCTCGGTGATGCCGTGCATTCCGAGGTGGATGGCGAAATGGAAGATATGGACAGTTCCATTCTGATGATGGATCTGATTCTGCGCCTCA
>Ga0316189_10003683_pt1 | contig 14888 bp, 13 predicted proteins | sample LowCovwburrow_MG_FD_204930 | JGI IMG/M metagenome (GOLD analysis project Ga0316189, IMG submission 204930) | Coastal sediment microbial communities from Maine, United States - Lowes Cove worm burrow | ecosystem: Environmental > Aquatic > Marine > Coastal > Sediment | place: USA: Maine...
TCACTACTTGCCATAAATAATCTAGCCGTCAGGCAAATTACCGGCGTTAAAGTTAATCCTTTCAATCGTCAATTCAGCCTGAATAAGCGGCTATTTGTTAATTATATGCTCAGCGCTGTCAATGAAAATTCAAGTGACTAAAGGGTAGATTTTTTTTTGCAGCACTGTGCTAGGATACTAGAAAACCAAGGTATCCATATTGGCCTGGCAAAATAATATTCTACGCGTCAACTTGACCACTGGCACTTGCTGCAATGAACCTTTAAACCGTGACTGGGCTCAGGCCTATCTCGGGCAACGCGGGCTCGGTAGCAAATACCTGGTTGAGGAAATCGACCCGACTATCGATCCGTTATCACCTGATAACAAACTAATCATCGCCACCGGCCCATTAACGGCCACCACCGCCCCGACGGGAGGACGCTCTTCGGCCATTACCAAGGGCGCACTAACCGGCGCCATCGCCGCGTCGAATACGGGCGGCATGTTTGGTGCCGAACTAAAAATGGCAGGCTATGACCTCTTAATCATTGAAGGTCGAGCTAATGCACCGGTATACCTGTGGATTCAGGATGACCACGTCGAACTGCGCTCAGCCGAAGACTTATGGGGAAAAAGTGTCTGGGAAACCGAACCATGGTTACGCAAAACACTCGGCGAGCCACAGGCGAAGATCGCAAGTATCGGTCGCGCCGGTGAGATCGGCGTCAAATACGCCTGTATCGTCAATGATATGGATCGAGCCTACGGGCGTTCCGGTGTCGGCGCTGTGATGGGTTCAAAAATGCTTAAGGCAATCGCTGTGCGTGGCACGGTGGGTGTTGAGATCGACAATCCTGTCGCATTTCAGCAAACCGTACAAAACACCAAAGCAATATTGCAAGACAGCCCGGTGCGTAAACGATTTACCGCACGCGGTACTCATAACATGATGGATGTCACCAACCAGTTCGGCTCACTACCGACACGCAACTGCCGCGACGTGCAGTTCGAAGGTGTTAAAGATATTAATGTCGATGCAGCAAAGAAACCTCGACGCAGTGATGGCAAAGCCAGTCTGCAGAGCAACAAGGCCTGTTTTGCCTGCACCATAGCCTGTGGTCGTGTTGCCACTATCGATCCAGAATCTCCTTTGCTTGAAGGTCGTGATTCGCAGGGCGGTGACCGCTCGCGCTATCGTCCCCCTTCTGGCGGCCTGGAGTACGAAACTGCTTTCGCCTTTGGCCCCATGTGTGGCATCGATGACCTCGATGCGTTGAATTACGTCAACTTTCTCTGCAATGAACAGGGTATGGATCCGATTTCGCTTGGCGTTTCTATCGCCGCAGCAATGGAATTATTTGAAGAAGGTGAGATTACTAGCGCCGACACAAATGGAATCGAATTACGTTTCGGAAACGCAGAGGCGCTGGCACATGTTGCCGAACTTACCGCATTTGGCGAGGGGATTGGCATGGACATCGGCCTTGGCGCTGAAAGACTTTGCCAGAAGTATGGCCGATCCGAGCTTGCCATGGTGGTTAAAGGACAGGAATTTCCAGGTTATGATCCGCGCGCACTCAAGGGTATGGGATTGGCCTACGCGACATCGAATCGTGGCTGCTGTCATATGCGCGCGCGACCGATGGTGGATGATTTCAGCAATGTCAGCAACGACGGCAAGGCCAGTCTGGTAAAAGAAACGCAGGATCTGACCAGTTTTATCGATAGTTCGGGTATCTGCGTGTTTACCAATGTCATGTTTCCCGCAGAACATCTCGCCGAGATGATAGACGCCGCCTGCGACGGTGAATGGACTATTGAACGACTATACGAAGTCGGTGAACGCGTCTGGAACCTCGAACGCCAGTTTAACCTCGACGCTGGTTTCACCCGTGCAGACGATTGCCTGCCACCACGCATGACCTCCGAGCCTGCAAAGGTCGGCGCCGCCAAAGGCCAGGTTGCTGATCTGTCGCCACTACTCGATGAATATTACCAACTGCGCGGTTGGGACACCGAGGGTGCACCAACGCTGCAAACTTTGACACGCCTTAAACTGTGATTCATCAATGCCCATCGAATTGAAACTCATCGGCTTTGGCGACGAACGTCCGCTAGCATTTCAAAGTTCAGACCGTCTGCAGATCGAGCTGGTGACACCGACCTCGGTACGTGAAATTTTGCATGCCGCCGGTATCGACGAGACCGGAGGACTGGTGATGATGGATCGCGACAATGTAATTCCAGAGCATTGTTGGGACGAACCGAACATTGTTGGCGAGCAGTACCTGACACTGTTTTCAGCTTTCGAGGGCGGCTGACAACATGCTACTGAACTGATACAGCTTTACCGTGTTCGCCAGCTCCGCGATACTGCTGCTGCTCGATCACCTCCTCCTGCACGGCACCAATCACGAAACCGAACCCGGTATGCTAATGGCACCCTATGCGCACCTAACGCTAGCGACGACTGTCGCTGGTCGCATAAAAAACTCATCTGATAGCAACTTAACGTATATAATTTAAAGCGCTCAGGTGAATTGTATACACAAAACCGTTACTAAAACTACAAACACACCGATACTACTATGCAAACTGCAGCTAAAAAAGAAGTCTGGAAAGTATACGGAATATGGGCATTTTGGGTTGGGATTGCTTTCTTTGCCATTTACCCCACCTGCAACTGGCTGACCTCGCAACGAACGGCAACCTATCCACTTTATATTGATGCCGAATTAGAAATCCCACTGATCGCTGAGTTTTTCTGGATATACATGTCTATGTATGTGCTTTTTTTACTACCGCCTTTTTTACTTAACACACGGCAACTGAAAAGTCTGGGCAAGCAACTGGTGCTGGCCACTTTTGTTTCTGGGATAATCTTCCTGCTAATTCCTACCGAGCTCGGGTTTCAACGTGTTCAGCCTGATAATTTGTTTTATAGCCAGTTGTTCTCACAACTTTTTACCATAGATCTCCCGCATAACCTGGTCCCATCTTTACACATCGTTTTTAGCGCCATTATTTGTTTCGCGTTACTGGAAGGAATCGCTCATAAATCCTGGAAACTAATAGTATGGCTCTGGTTAGCTTTATTATGTGCTTCAACGTTATTTGTTCATCAACATCATATGCTCGATGTTTTCAGTGGTCTGCTGATTGCTGTGATATTCAAACTCTATTTTAAAAAAGGGAATAGCCATGTTTAAAAAACTGTTTTTTGCTGTGGTAACACTGGCCAGTTTGAATGCCTTTGCTGCCGAACAATCAGATCTTGTTATTCATAACGAATTACGCGGATTGCTACAGGGCCTGGAGAATGCGGTAAACGAAGAACGCTATCATGAACTGTCAGCGTTTTTTCATGAAAACTTGCGCGTCACAACTATCAACCAGGAAATCATCTCCTCCCGCAACGAAATCGGTGAGTATTTTGATCGTTGGTTCGGCCCTGATGGATATCTGAAAAAAGTCGATATGAAATTGAATGCGGATACTGAAACGGAACTGTATGCAGACAATACTTTCGGTATCATTCGCGGCAGTGGCATTGAGAACTATATTTTATCTGACAGCCGCTATTATGAAATGCTGACGCGCTGGACCGCCACCGTGATTAAAGATTCTGACGGTCAATGGCGTATTCTGTCGTTACATATAGGCACCAACTTTCTGGATAATCCGATACTGGCGGAAGCGGAGTCTTCGTTGATATATTCTGCCGCAGGCGGCCTCGCCGTAGGCATTATATTGATACTGCTACTGAGTTTGGTCTGGCGGTTTGTAAAGAAATAATCCGCTTAAAGAGTGGCTTTACTTCCCATCGGTGGTGCGGGTTTTACGCCACCCAACAGACTGAAATATATTTTCCAGAACGAAGGTTGGTCCTGGGCATTCTCAACCAGTCTGGGTAAATGTAACCAGGGCACATCCGGGTATTGATGATGGGCGAGGTGGTAGTGGTAATTTAAAGCCAGTATTCTCGCTAGAGCGGTGGTTTTTAAGTTCCAGGCACCGTTCACTACATCCCGCGCACTCCAAGCGTGATCCGCGTATTGCAAAACCGACCAGTGCAGCGCAAAAAAACCATAACATAACAGCCACCCCTGCCAGTTCAAATCCAGCATAACCCATATACCTAGCTGGTAAACCAACGCCCATAAACATTCCAGCCAGATGGTCCAGATACCCTGTTGGGCGATATCCTTGACATAGGGTTCAAAGCCAAGATGGCGCGCTGGACCCCGGATAAACCAGCGCGATGTGTATAACCAGGGTGTGAGTAGATAAATTAGATTACTTAAAGGTATGCACAACCAGTACAGGCCAAACAGGTTGCCAGCATACAGCTGAAAATTTCGCAACAAACGGGACTGGCCGGGCAGGTAATAGTCATACAACTCCTGATCCGTTCGATTACGCCGATGATGCCCGAGATGAGCAATTCTTTGCAGGGTAAAAGATGTGGGAAACAGCGCCGCGGCAGCTATTCCGAATAGATTGTTGATTGCGCTATTGTTAGAGAATAAGCCATGCACCGCTTCGTGCATCAAGGAAAAGACGCCGTTGTTCAGGTGTGCAAACAACACTGCAGCCAACAGCGCCCATAGCAAAGAAACATGCGACGCTGTCCATAGCAGACCCCACAGAGCGGCTGTCATGAGCACAAATAACAGGATGTTGAGTTTCTGTGAAATCGGGAAATGATCCCGAGTGGAATCAATCATTGCTCTGAGCTGCCTATCGGCTCACAGCCAGAATGCCCATGCGTGCGAAAAGAATGCCATCGATAGCTGTATACCGGCACCGCGATTGCAATAATCAATAACAGAATGAAAAATACTATAAATGTCAGGTTACCGGGCGGATACTTGCTAATGAGTAATTCAGCCGTGGCGATACCCGTGCCATAAACCAGCCCAAACCCGGCAAAAAACCAGGGTGCGTAATCCAGCGTAATCGCTTCGGCATTTTGATTATCCGCCCAAGGCTGATTGTAGACTTTCAATATACCGCTTCGAATTGCCCGTATATCGTAAATAACATTCCAGAAACCGAGCACCGATGCAATGACGATGCTAAATTTGAATATATCAATCACAGTTTCGGCCGGAGTAAAATGGCAAATCCAGGCTAACATCGATGTAGCACTGCCAAATACAAAACCATGATGAGGCCTGAACCGGCCGAGCCGCAAGCGTGTATCAAATTCCCATACCTTGAGAATATTGGTGCCGACTGCCGGAACGATATAGGCATACAGCACAGGCAACAGCCAGGCGACCAGTATCAGTTTTATTTCCCCGGCATAGGTTTCCCACCACAACCACAACGACAAAGGGGTCAGAATTGCCGGCGCTATGTATTGATACATTTCGAACAGCCGTTTGCTCATTTTAAACCAAACCTCATTTTATGCTTCTGATAAACCTCTCTGCGGAACAGGGTGGCGTAGCGCCAGTAGGATGCCGCGCGCCACATTGTTTTCAGGTTGGTTTTTACATCCGAGAAACGATACAGCAGGGATGGGATAGTATTGAACTTCTGGCGCGCTATATGACATACATCGGTCAGTTCGTCCGGGGTCATATTCTGTGGCACGAATGCGGCCTGGTTAAAACGGTATTCCGGGTGCAACCACCATTTGCCGTCATACAGCAGGCGCCCCTGTTTCCGCATGTTTTCATAAAACGGCGTATTCGGATACGGCATTAAGATATTAAAGGCGGCGAAGGTGAATTTATTTTTGAGCGCAAAGTCCATTGTTGCCAGGATAGATTCTCGCGTATCGTGATCATAACCCAGGGTAAATGCAGCCCAGGTTTGCATGCCATAATCTCGGAGTATCCTGGTTTCATTTTCATAGCTTGAAAAACCCGGAATATTTGGCGCTTTTCTAGCATCACGTAAACTCTGCGGGGTAATGCTTTCAAATCCCATGACGTGACCGATACAACCACTATCCGCCATAATTCTCATCAACTCCTGGTCTTTGGTGACATCCAGGCTTGCCTGGCTGATCCAGTGAATACGCAGCGGGATTAGCTCGCGGCACAAATCTTTTAGCGCCTGACGATTGGTGGCGATATTGTCATCGATAAAAAATATGAACTTGCGTTCCTGTTCGTAGATTTCCTTGAGTACTTCATCAATCCGTCGTATGTAATATTTTCTATCGAAGTATTGACTGACGGCACAAAAACTACAGGCAAATCGGCAGCCACGTGTGTATTGCATCAGCGTCATCGGTAAATAACCTTTACCCTTATACAGGTCACGCCGAGGCATGGTGCCGTCGTATTGGGCAATGCCGGGAGGCGCCTGGTAGCGTGGTTTCAATTTACCACGCCGCGCATCTTCCACTACTGTGGCCCACAGTGACTCCGCATCCCCGATAAAGATACTGTCTGCATGTGCGGCGTTTTCATCGGGTAACAAAGAAACATGCATGCCGCCAAGGATCACCGATACGCCGCGTAATCGATATTCTTCACTAATTTCATAAGCGCGGCGCGCGGTATAGGTTTCAACGGTAATAGCCACCAGGTCTGTGGCTTCATCGTAAGGGATAGACTCCATGCGGTCGTCGTATAACACCACATCGACATCATCCGGCGTCAGGCCTGCGAGTACCGCCAGCATTAACGGTTCCATGCGCCCATGATCGATATACAGGCTGTGTTCCTTGCGCCCGATATTAGGCTTGATAAAGGTTATCTTCATAGTTAAACCCCAAGCGGCCGATATTGCTTGCGATAGATTTCCCGCCTTGAAATCAGGTTGGCGAGGCTGACGATGCCGGTTCTGAATGGTTGAATGCCGGCTTCGGTACCCAGCACGCGGCGACAGATCGAGCGCCATGAGTAAAAGCTTTTTTTCGCATCAAAACATTTTTGTGCAAAATCTTCCGGGTCCATTAGTTTCGGCCTGAATATCGGGTGTCCATAACGGTACTTTGGATCCAGCCACCACTCGGGTGAAATCAATCTGCCTTCCTGTTTGAGTCGTTCATATAGTGGGGACGCGGGCGTAGGTGTTAGCGGATTGAAGTTGGCTATTTCGAGCTTCGCCTCGAGTGCAAATTCGAGGCTTTGATCGATGGAATCCAGGGTATCGAAGTCATAGCCGAACACAAAAGTGCCATAGACGGCAATTTTCCTCTGATGCAGTTTACGCACGACCTGCTGATAATCACCGGCCACATGATTCCAGCGTTTACCCATTTGTATGAGGTTTTCGCGTGACAGGGATTCAAAACCGATCAGCACAAAAACACAGCCTGCCACAGCCATTTTATCCAGCAAGCTTTCGTCTCTGGCCACATCGATGCTGATCTGGCATGACCAGCGTAAACCCAGAGGCGTAATGGCGCTTAACAAGGCATCCAGTTCTGTGCGTGATGAAAATAAATTATCATCCACAAAAAACACTAGCTTGCGCCGGTTCAGGGTCTGTAGTTCTTCGAATATCTGCTGAGCTGGCCTGACCCTCAGGCTATCTTTGTAAAAAGCGCGTATCGAACAAAAGTCACAGCTAAAACGACATCCACGGCTGTATTGAATCGGCTCAACTGGCATGTACTTTTTACCGATAAAAATAGATTTATCTACCCTGAAATCACTCATGGAAACTGTCGTACCTCCGCTATAAATGGACTGCAAGCGGTCATGTTTGAAATCCGTCAACAGCTGTTCCCAGGCGCCTTCCGCATCGCCGGTCACTATCGTGTCAGCGTGTTGTAATGCTTCATCGGGCAAAAAAGTCGGGTGGTATCCACCCATGACAACAGTAACTCCGCGGTGGCGGTAACGTTCGGCCAGTTCATAGGCGCGGCGCGCGGTAAAAGTTTCAACCGTTATAGCGACCAGGTCAGGCTTATCGTCCTCGGGAATGACTTCAATTTTATCATCGTAAAAAACCACCTCGACATCATCCGGTGTACGCGCTGCGAGGATCGACATCGACATGGGCGGCAGGCCATCCGTCGATCGATAGTCACCCATGTTGGGCCGTAATAAAGTGATGCGATCGAGTTTCATAACAGGGCGATCTCCGGTTGAACGATATCCGGGCCGGATATCGATTTTAAAGAGGGCGGTTCAGCCACATCAGGCCAGCTCACTCTTTCAATGCAGGTTTGATAGGTTTGTTTAGGATACCTTTTCAGTTGTTCAATTAATGGATTGTTTAAAGACAATCCCAGCATCCCGATATCTACGTTTTCAGATATTATCAGTGCCAGAGCGGAATCTATAACAGGCCGAATATCATTCAATGTCCGGATATCGATAGCAAGGAAAGCGATAAACAGGTAATCAATCGGCTCTCCAATTGCCGGTAAATTAACCCGCCCCGTCATACTGGACAGAATATTATAAGGCTGGCGCAGCATATTTAACGGGAAGCGATAACCCCGCACTACGGTTTGTTTAAAGTCGCGTTGATCCCACAGAGCGAAACAGGCCTGAATGGTTTCTGCATTTTTTAACAGCCAGAAATTATCTAAATGCAGTCCGTTGGAACCATCCAGTTGTGCCAACCAGTTTTCCGATAAAACCGGGGAGTATTCAAACTCTCGTGCCTGGCGGTTATAGAATTCAACAAGCGCGGGGATATCGGATTTCTGCGCACGTTGCATGATGCTGCTATTGCGACTGGTCCTGGTGGATAAGGCCATGCTGAGCATTTCGCCGCGAGGCTGATAAATCGGCATGCCCTCGAGGTTAGCTTCCAGCAGGCGTTTGGCAGTGACATTTTCGCTGGCAATACTAGTGAACCAGTGAGCATCAGTGGACAGTGTAGCTGCAATTTTTTCTATCGCTTTAAAACCGCTGCGTACGATACCAGGTTTATTACGAAACGCTGGTAAAACCCTTAATTCCCCGAGATAAGCAGCTGTGGTTTTGTAGCCATTGATATGCAGCGGGAGTTCAGTAAAGCTGCACATGCCGACGGTTGTTTGTGTTTCATCTCTCCTGTACGCCAGTAAGGTTTGTCTATTGCCGAACATGTTTTGTGACGCAAAATAACTGGGCTCATGTTCGGTGCTGAGTGTCACCCAGGACGTCATGGGCGTCTGCTGCAATATTAAATTGAGAGTGCTGTCATCAGACTTTATTGCCCGTCGATAGACCATGGCGCCGGCGCTATATTCGTCAGGCTGTGCAGTCGTGATGAGATCCTGATCTAGCATAGCGTTAACAGGTCTTAGTTATCAGCCATCAGTAATTGACCATTCCAGGTTTCATCACCCAGCGGGTAGCCGTTGCGTTTATCAATATCCCGGCCATGCATAAAGTTGATTGGAAAAAAGTTCCGGAACATAAAACCATCAGAGCGATTGATTGGTGAAAATCCTCGTTTCATGATATTGCCAAATGAATAAAAACGCCTGCGTGATTGCACACATAAACGAGTAATATCCTGCGGCTGTAAATTGCTGGTTTTGAAAGGCACATCGTTATAGCGATAGCTTTCATCCAGCCACCATGCCTTGTATTGCAGACGCTTTTCCTGCTGAAGGCGTTTATACAATGGAGTCCCCGGGAACGGGGTTAAATGATTGAATGCAGCAATATAAAAACGTTGTTGCAGCGCAAAATCTACCGATTCATCAAACGATTGTGGCGTATCGTAATCGTAACCAAACACAAACGTCGCATACACCTTGATGGCATATTTGCGTAGATTGTTCATGGCGACGTCATAACCACCTTTCATCAGGTTGAATTTTTTGTTCATGGAGCGCAGATTGTCAGGGTTCATGGATTCAAATCCTATCAGCACTCCGGTGCAACCACTCTGGCTCAGTAAGGATAAAAACTCTTCGTCATGCGCCGCATTGATACTCATCTGGGTAATCCAGCGCACCTTAAGTTTTGCCAGTTCCCTGAGCAGGGGTTTGGCGGTTTTAATATTGCCTGCAAAATTATCATCGACAAAAAAGAATACTTTATTCTTATGGCGCAGTCGCTGAATTTCTTCAATGATATGTTCAATTGGCCGTTGTCGGTGAGTACGTTTAAAAAATGACTGTATCGCGCAGAAATCACAGGGAAAACGACAGCCTCGTCCCGTTTCAATCAGGCCGATGGGCAGATAGTTTTTATTGTTAAAGATGGATCGGTCGATGCGTATGTCAGCGAGATCCGGCTGCTTATCGGACTGGTAGCGTTTTTTTAAAGTGCCATAGCGTAAATCATCAATAACTTCCTGCCATATCGATTCAGCTTCTCCGATCACAATCGCTTCGGCATATAGCTCCACTTCTTCGGGTACCAGTGTGGCGTGAAAGCCGCCGAATATAACCGGTATTCGGCGTTTACGGTATTCACTGGCTATCTGGTAGGCCCGTTTTGCGGTATAGGTTTCAATCGATATAACCACCGCATCGGTGGGTTCGTCAAACGGTATCAGTTCCATTCGGTCATCGTAAAAATGGATTTCTACTTCGGCAGGGGTCAGGCCCGCAATAACCGCTGCCGGTAAAGGTTCCATCTGCCAGGAGCGGATATATTTCTCATTGCTGCGGTGTCCTATAGCCGGATGGATGATGGTTATCCGCATATCACTTTATTCTTGCTGACAGGTTTGGACTCCGTGTGGCTTTTTATAGTGCTGCCCTGAATAGCAGAAAATGGATTATTAAAGACCGGATTGATCTGTACATCGCAGTTATAAAACTCATGCAGGTGATGTGCATAAAATCGGTAACCCATGTTGACGCTTAGCGCCAGCGGTTTGAAGTTTTTAGCATTCCACAGACGCTTTGCTATGGATGACCATCGGTAAACCTTTTTCCACGCTTCTTCATGTCCATTCGCCAGCTGTTGTACTGACATCTGGGCAGGCTGGAACACAACATGCTGGCCGTCATACAGTTCCCAGTCATGGTTTAAAATACGTCCCTGGGCCATCAGGTTTTTATACATGGGTGTGCCTGGAAATGGGGTCAGCACGGAAAAGCGCGGTAGGTCGATCCCAGAATCTATGACAAATTCAACGGTGTTATCGAATACATCCGGAGTATCATGGTCCAGCCCAAACACGAAACAACCCTGTATGGAGATACCGAGATGATGCAGGTCTGCAATGATATCTTTATAGGGAACGGATTCATTAAAGCGTTTACCCGCGTCTTTCAGGCTGTGTTCACTGACTGTTTCAAGACCTAACAGTAATCCCTTGCATCCGCTTCGCGCCAGTAGTTCCTTAAGCTCCTCATCGTGTGCGATTAGCACGGTTGATAAACCGAACCACTGGATATTAAGCGGTATCAGTTGTCTGAATAATTCCTTTGCATATTTTTTATCGGAAATGATATTCAGGTCGATAAAGATTATTTTTTTCTGTCCGACCCGGCTAATATCCTCAATGACCCAGTCGATAGGGCGTTGATACTGCTTGCGACCCCATGCGGTAGGCGCCACGCAAAATTCACAGTCGTGCATGCAGGAACGCGTCGCTTCAAAAACAGCCTGGGTCAGAAAATTTCGCCGCTCGAATAATTTCCGTTTCGGGAAGGGCGTATGTCCCAGTTTCATATCGGGCTTTTGCTGATAAGTTTTGGCCATGCAACCGTTCTTAAAATCGCGCAGTAACTGCGGCCAGCTTTCTTCGGCATAACCGGTGCATATTGCATCGGCATGTTGTTGCGCTTCTTCCGGTACCAGGGTTACATGCGGGCCACCCAGAACTACCGGAATATTGCGCGCGCGAAAACCTGCGCTTAGTTCGTAGGCTCGTTTGGACGTGCCGGTAATAACAGTCATCGCCACCAGGTCTGCCTGAAGGTCATCAGGAATGGTCTGGATGCCTTCATCGATTAACTCCACTTCGGCCTCGAGTTCTGGCGGTATATAAGCGGCAAGGGTGGTTAAAGTCAGCGGCTGGTAGCGCAGGGATTTTTTCAAAAGGCCGCCTTTATAACGATACAGTGGCCCCTTCGGGGAAATCAGCACTATCTTCATGCGGCGCTTCCAATATAGTTTTTGAATATTGCTGTTTTAACACAGATAGAAGGCACTTTAATATCCCCGAGTCGAGTTTCATTATGTTGTGCGCTGTTCAGGTAAATGTCCAACGGCTTGATGAGTCGCAATGCGCCTAGCGGTTTCAACTGGCCCATTTTACGCGCATAGGCATACTGGGAGTTTGCCAACAGGCGGGTTTCAACCGATTGAACCAGGGACTCACTATCCGGTTGATCTTCAAGAATCAGTAGGTAACCAGGCGTTTTACTGAGCACCGGCAACAACATCCTGAATCCCGGAATTGGTTCCAGGCAAGAAGTTGCAAAGGCTTCAGTCAGTTTTTCACCCACCATGTCAGAGCAGGAATCCCTGCCGATAAATTCCAGTATCGGTAAATCAGAAACATGGCCGCGGCACGCCACCCAATCGTTGGTCTGGTATCGGTACAAACCACCGGATGTGGTTATCACGACCCGATAATTTGTGCCAGGTTCAAGCTGGTGGGCCAGTTTCAGGTCATCAGCTTGATCGATAAATTCATAGAACCCGCTATCGGCGCATAGCAGCTTGTGACTGTTTTGGTCTGGCATCGTGACGACACCTTCGGTTAATAGAAGCCCTTTAGCCTGCAGCTCTGTTTCCGGAAACCGGCTTTTCAACAGTTCAAAAAATGGTTTCGAACTGGCATCACCCCAGCAACTGATCACCTTCAGGTCTGGCCATAGGGTTTTCATAATTTTGTGGGCATAATATTCCGCCAGTATGTTGATAATCTCTGGATTAGCAGGTAATTCATGTCCATACATTTTCATTCCATTTTTTAACAGCGCTTCAAGTTCTGTTCTTCGGCAGCTTAGTGCCTCTATCAGAGTTAATAAAAAGGAAGGACTCCATACCGAAATAACGCTCAGGTCTCTGCTGCAAACCAGGTAATAGAGAGTTGCTAATTGCCAGTCCGAAACGTCAGGAATCTCTCCCACCCAGTAAGGAATGGCTGAAACCTGCATGAAAAAAGGTATAAGATCTTCGCCGAGGTATGCCGCGTCAGGTAATCCGACAGGTATACCCGCAGTTGTGATTTCCATTTGCCTGGTAGCCGGACTGATCGCCCAGTAGGCAAGACCAGAGTTAAGTTGATATTGTCGGCCAAGATTGCAAAACCAGGGCAAAATGGCTCTGCGAAAGTCCTGTAGACTGTAACTCGAATACGGGATCAGTTTTGGCTCGCTACTGCTGCCACTGGTGCGCTCAAACGCTAGAGCACTGCCGCTAAACAGACTATCTGCCTCACCTTTCTGGATTCGGTTTATATAAACCGAAATATCTTCATAGGTAACAATGGGAAGCTTTCTTTGATACTCCGTCACGCTTTTAATCTGCTCAAAATGATACTGCTTGCCATAGTCACAGTTTTTATTGCGCATGACACAATCCATCAGCCACTGCTGTTGACGTCGCGCTAAATCTGCATGGTTAACAGAAAAAGGGTAAGACTCAGACAGCTGCTGCCAGGGCTCGGGCATCACAGGCCTTCCGAAAAATCCGTTTGGTAAATGACTTCATATTATGCTCCTCAAGTTCACACAAACAGACGAGCTCGTGGCCAATCAGGTAGTTAGGGTTTGTTTCGAGGAAAAACCGAACCGATGATTTATTTTTTTCTTCTTCTGTAGGATAAGCGATTTCTGCTTTGAGATTTCCTCGAGACTTATCAAATTCAACCAGACCGCTTTCACTATTGTAAAACTCACCGAATTTTTCCCTGGCCAGATAATCAGCCAGGGGTTTAAGGTCAGAGCGGTCTATCGACCAGTGCGGGTAAAAAGATTCAGCAAAGGTGGGCAGATATTTGAAAGTCCGATGACCTTTGATAATTACAAACCAGTATAAAGGCAAATCCGGTTGCTCATATTTAATCTGTGACATTAGGCTGATCCATGCATACGCCAGGGCCTGTTGCCCCCAATGCTTTCTATCGACTAGGGTATCACCGGAATACACTACTCTAATTTCTCTGTTTAACCATTCCCGCTGGTAAATTTGCAGGCTGGTAAAACCAACGATCGTATCGTCATACCATAACAGTATTACCTTTTGTTTGTCGGATAGATCCTGCAGAACCTGTGTTTCAGTGCTGCCTTCATAATATTTCAGGTAGAGGCAGACGACAAGATGGCGGCTGTCTTCAGTCAGCTCATGAATGGCTTTTATCTGTGTACGGTAAAAACTCATGCTTAATAGGTAAGGATACCAAAGGGAGAAGAGTATTTATTCTTCCGTGAATCAGGCAATTTAACATGGCTGGATCAGGGATAGAACGGGCTATTATATGCCACCTTCCCGAAGGATTACCAAAATAGTTGAAAGAACCATATGCAGTTGCTCCATCAGTTAGACAAAAAATTCTGAACAGTCCCTGGTTGCTTCGATAGTTCATCAAGCAGGTCTTTGCTCCGCCCGCGAGTTTTGATGGTCGTAAGCACTATATTCGGTGGATCAGCATAGTCATCCTCCATGACTTTCAACAGGTGCTGTTGAATAGACGCTTACGGCTAATCTATTAATACTCTACAAGCAAAAAAATACCCAACTACTTCAAACTGGGTATTTCCAGTTTTTTTAACCTGACGACAGACAGATCTATCTAGAAATATATGTAACTAGAAAGTTAAATCACAATCTTTCTTTTACAAACTTCAAAGACAGATATCCTGCGAAAAAAAACGGTGTCATCGAAAAGGTAGTAATCTGTAATCACTTCGGTCTCTTGGCGGATAATATGACCAGCTCTATTGACGATCATGGTCAAGCTTCTGGATCCACCTGCATAATATTGTCGATAATTAGCCGAAATCGACAGGTTTAGTTAGATAGTCGTCCATTCCCGCTGCCAGCGCTTTTTCCCGACTGCCAACCATGGCTTCAGCTGTTAAC
>Ga0316189_10003684_pt1 | contig 14888 bp, 8 predicted proteins | sample LowCovwburrow_MG_FD_204930 | JGI IMG/M metagenome (GOLD analysis project Ga0316189, IMG submission 204930) | Coastal sediment microbial communities from Maine, United States - Lowes Cove worm burrow | ecosystem: Environmental > Aquatic > Marine > Coastal > Sediment | place: USA: Maine...
AATTGGGAACGGCGACACCAGCTGATGCGCACCCACAGCGCCATGCATGTTCTGTGCGGCGTGATCTGGAACCAATACGGCAAAGCCGTTACTGGTGGGAATATGGAACCGTTGGCTGGCCGAATGGATTTCGAATTCGATCCATTACCCGACGATTTCGCTGAGACGATCACCAGCGAGGTGAACGCGGCCATCGCCGCCAACTACCCCATCGAGGTATCGTTCCTCGACCGGGACGTGGCCCTCAAAGACGACGACCTGATCCGCACCAAGGTGAACCTGATTCCCGAATCGGTCACCAACCTTCGCATCGTCGACATCGTTGGTCTCGACAAACAAGCTGACGGCGGCACCCATGTGGCCGCCACCGCGGAGATCGGGCAATTCGAGGTGGTAAAAACCGAATCGAAGGGCAAAGGCAACAAACGAGTACGGATCCGGCTCACCTAGTGACGAAACCTGCGGCACGGTGCGCAGGCCAACGGAAGCCGCGCCTTCGTTAACGAGCGACGCTCGGTGTGGCTGATGCCTGGAATCGGCCCGACAACACCAGCATCGCGAAGCCCATCGTCGCGACCACGGCCATGGTATAGAACGCCGTGCTGTAGCTGGTGGCATCCCGCAAAACTCCCACGATGAACGGCCCAAATCCGGTGCCCACGATCATGATCAACGATCCCAATCCGTAGATACGAGGGTAATCGCGCACTCCAAAGGTGTCGGCCAAAAGGAGCGGATGCAGCATCAGCAGGTTGCCGATGGAGGCCCCCAGGATCACCACCCCGAGGAGCAACACCTGATAACTGGGGGCAGTTGCGATCACGGTCACTCCGAGCGCTTGGACCAGGATAAGGGTGGCGCATAACGGAACCAAACGGACTCGGCTCGCCACAATTCCGCCGATTATTCGGGCCACAACACTCGTGGCTGAGACCACGATTAAGGCGTTCGCTGCGCTTTCCTTGCCGAAGTCGTCGGCCGTCAACTTGAACAGATGTTGCAGAGCCCCAACTTGTGAGGTCATCACAAGAACGAACGCCACCGACAACAACCGAAAGTAGGGGGTACGCACTGCGTCGGCATACGCCACACCGGGCGTCTCCGTTGCGGCCCGGGGTACCGCCCCGTGCGCCTGATGTTGAGAGTTGCCCACCCCTTCTGGGTGGTCGGGCGATTCGAGGCGTCCACCATCTGGTTTCCAGCCCGCAGCTTCAGGTGAGGGGCGAACAAGTACGATCACGAAAAATACGACGGTGAGCCAGAAGGTTAGGGCCAGCCGCGGAGCAAGTTCCACCAGGGATCGATCAGCGATCAGCCGAGCAATAACTGGCGTGATGGCGATGCCGCCCACGGACAGGCCGGTGGAGGCAAACGCCAACGCAATCGACCGTTTGGCATGAAACCATCGGGTGACAACGCTCGATGTGGGCACCAAACCGACCAGCGCATATCCACCACCGTAGATCACAAACACACCGAACATTTGGGGCTCGGTACGAACCTCACCAAGAAGGTAGATGCCCAGTGACGCCACCGTTGCACCGACCAGCATTACGGCCCGAACGTCGAAACGCCCAATCAACCCTCCAGCGAAGTAGCCGGAGATTCCCGACACCACAAAAAACACGCCGGTGCCGGCGCCTGCGAGTCCGACACTGAACCCTTGTTCATCGACTAGGGCATCAAGGAACACGCCTTGGGCATAAAAGGCAAAACCTGAACCGACGCAAAGCAACGCGAAGCAGCCCGCGACGACAATCCACCCGGGAAAGAATCGTTGCACTGGATTAGGCTAGCCGCCATCGATTGGAGACCCCGCACTCATTCCGATATCGGTGCCGGACCCGACGACAGTTCACCCGCTTCAAGGTTTGCTCGATGGGCGGCCAACGCGTTGCCTGCCCCCCACCGGTTCTTTTCTAACACCCGAAGGATGGCCACAAGGTTTTCATCGCGTGTTTGTTCCATCTCGTTGAGTTCGAGGTGCCCAGACTGTTCATCTGACTGAAGCACAATCGTGTCGACCAGTTCATCGGTGAACTCAGGCACATCCATCAGTTTTGTCCATGGCCATGACAGGGTCGGACCAAACTGGGCGAGAAAATGGCGGAACCCGCCAGGGCCGCCGGCGACGCGGTACGTGTCAAAAAGGCCCATTTGTGCCCACCGCAACCCGAAACCGTAGATGATGGCGTCATCAATCTCGGCGGTGGTAGCAACCCCATCTTTGATGAGCCACAAGGCTTCACGCCATACTGCTTCCAGCAGTCGATCAGCGATGAACGCATCGATCTCCACCCGAACATGAAGGGGATGCATCCCAATATCGCGATACACGGCCATCGCTCGCTCAATGACGATCGGCGGGGTGTGCTCACCACCAACCACCTCAACCAAGGGAAGAAGGTACACGGGGTTGAAGGGGTGACCCACCACAAGTCGTTCCGGGTGAGACAACGAGGCCTGCATGGTTGAAGGGCGAATGCCTGACGTCGACGATGCGATAATCGTGTCGGAGGCAACGGCGGATTCAATCTCGGCGTGTACTGATGCCTTCAGGTCGGGGTTTTCGGGCACCGACTCTTGCACAAAGTCGGCGTCGGTGACGGCCTCCGCCACGGAGCCTACAATCGACAGGTTGGGGCTTGAGGCCAGCGGCAGTTCCAGATCGACCCACGCTTGTCGGGCGCGCTCGATCGTTCCGTCGACAATCGCATTGGTGGCCGCCGAGGGGTCATACACTCGCACGGTGTGGCCCGACAACGCCATTCGTGCTGCCCATCCAGCTCCGATCACGCCCCCGCCAATGACAGCGAATTGTGGTTTGTTCACGATAGTTTCGTTCCGATCAGTGTTTGGTGAGTTGCAGGTTGTCGCGCACCTGCTCCGGATTGAGCAACACATAGTTCTGGGCTTCTAGAATCTCTCGGGCTCGGTTCACCAGATCACCGTTGCTGGCTTTGACCCCGCGGCTGAGGTAGAGGTTGTCTTCCAAACCGACCCTGACGTTTCCTCCTGCGTAGGCGGCGAGCGACACAAACGGTAACTGATTGGAACCAATCGAAAACGCCGAGAACGTCCAGTTACTGGGCACATTATTGCGCATCGCCATGAAGGTGTTGATGTCGTCGGGTGCACCCCAAGGAATACCCATGCAGAGCTGGATCATGACCGGATCTTCGATGAAACCCCTTTCCACCAAGTATTTGGCATGAGCCAGATGGCCGGTGTCAAACACCTCGATCTCGGGGCGAACACCGAGTTCTTTGATCTGAGACGCCATTGCTTCCAACGTGGCAGGGGTGTTGGTCATCACATAGTCGCCTTCCCCAAAGTTCATGGTGCCACAATCAAGAGTGCAGATCTCGGGCCGGATTTGGCGCACATGCTCAAGCCGTTCGGTGGCCCCCGCCATGTCGGTGGCTTCTGTGTTGTGGGGCAAGGGTGCTTCTACCGAACCGAAGACCATGTCGCCTCCCATCCCAGCGGTGAGGTTAAGCACCACGTCCACCCCTGAGTCGCGTACGCGTTCAGCGACCTCGGCATAACGTTCCACTTCACGGGCCGGGTTACCGTCGTCGTCGCGCACGTGGATGTGAACAATGGCGGCGCCTGCCTGAGCGGCTTCCACACAGTCGGCCGCAATTTCCGCTGGTGAAACGGGCACCTTGTCGCTTTTATGTGCTGTGGCTCCGCTTCCGGTAACCGCGCAGGTGATGAACACACCCTGATGCATGAGTCTTACTCCTTAGTTGGTGATGTTGACGATGATAGGAGATTGGCCCGAAGTGCTGGGCTGTCACCGACTCGGCGGAACCTGGGTCGATTCCGCGACCCGGGCTTGGACCCGGGCGAATGAGTAGACCTCGTCGTGGTCGACATAGATTCCTCGAAGGTGCCGACCATACTGGCTGAGGTATTCGGTACGCCCGTGTAATACCCGACGGTTGTCGAACGCAACAACGTCGCCGGGCGCGAACGGAAACTCCATCATGAACTCGGGGGTTGCCGCCAGTCGATAAAAGCGGGCCATGGCGTCATACGCTCGGGGCATGTCCTCGGGAGCCATGTCGGGAAACGCCTTCACCGGGTAGAAGGCTCGAAGGGTCAGTGGAGCGTTTGGCGAAGAGATATCGATTAGCGGTCCGCTCCAGCGATGGTCGATGCCTCGGCCCCGATTGAAAAAGATCCAGTTGAGGGAGGTGAGGGCCTCGTAGTCGGAGGGGTGGACGGTTCGAATATGATCCACCAGAGCCAACCCATCGGTCATTGTCGAGTAGCCACCGGTGGGAGCCTCGTTTTGCACACAATGGAGAAACTGAAACCCTGGTGGTGTCTCGCGGGTAGGGAGGTCGGTGTGAGGTCCGAGGCGCGCCGTGGTGTTGGCCGTACTGTTGGTGAGCGATTGTCCATCCTGAAGGCCGAGGGCTCGGACGTCCCAAATCTCACCGAAATTTGTGGTCCGCGCGGGGCCAAAAGCTGATGCCAATGTAAGGAGCAGATCTGGCTCGATGCCGGTGTTTTGCAACCGAGCCACACCATATGTCAGCAGGTCACGCACAAACTGGGCGAGATTTGGATAGTGACGCAGCTCTCCTTCATTGTTGCTGGTCGTCAACTCAGCAAGCACTTCGGCCCCATTCGACGACACGGGTTCGTTGAGCTGGGCTGTGGTCCACGAAACGGGTGTTGGCAGCCAGCTATCGGGCTGATGACGACCATCGGCCACATGGCGGAGCCAGCCCGGATGATATTGGATGTCGGCACCATCGGCAGTGTCATTGAAGCCGACAACTAAGGCTCCCGTGTCGCTGATCGTGGCGGTGGCCACCCGTGCGTTTTCGTCGAGCAGCGAAGGGTCGAGCATCCCTTCCCTCGTCTGGGGGTCCACGCCGCCGGCTCCTACCGCGTTCTCACGCAACCACCAATCGAGCACCACCAGCGTCACACCGTCGGGCCATTCGAGGTGGACGAACCGTCCGTCTCGGTGGGCCGAGCGAAGCGGTGACCAGTCATAACGATAAAAGTCTGGCGTCAGTGGCTCGGGTTCTGTCGCTGTTTGCGCTACTGCGACTTCGCTCATCGCGTCCCTCCCATCAACTTTCTTATAGACAGGGATTACTGGATTTGACGCCATCCTGCGACGAAACGGTAGGTTGCGCCGAACGTGACCAGGGCGGCCATGGCGAACATCGTAGCGGTAGCAAGAGACGGAACACTGAGCATGAAGGTGAAGAACACGATGGTTTCGGCTCCCTCCACCAGCCCGACAGGCATCGTGATAGCCGTCGACTCAGCGGTGGCCGCCGCGCCTCGCCCCCATTTCTCCTGGATTGATGACAAGTACGTCCACGTGATGGTGTTGAAATAAAACGACGCCAACAGTAACGCGGCCGCCACCCATCGATGATCTTGGTCGACTCCGGCGGCGACCCCCAAAGGAAGGAGCGCATACACCGCTACATCGACGGTCATGTCAAGGTAGCCACCGGCGTCGGAGCCACCCCCGTTGGACCGGGCCACCAAACCATCCAAACCATCGATCAACCGATTTGCCAGCCATAGCCCGAGAGCGAGCAGAAAAGATGACCGGGCCGCCGCTCCCGCCGCGGCAACTCCCATCACTCCCCCCAACACGGTAAGCGCCGAGGGGTTTGCCGATGCCAGCGGCCCACGCACCAGGGGCGTCAGGATCCGGGTGGAAACAAGACGAAGCTGCCGGTCAAACACCCGTGACCCGCCGAGATACCGTCTGGGTTGCGAAGGGGAAAACCCTCACCACTGGATGATTCGCTGCGTAGTCCCAGATCATGAAACGGTGATGGCTCCAATTCGTAGGCGAACAGAGAGCAGGGTACGGTTCTTGCATGGAAAACCGCACTCCTACCGCCGAGGAATACGCTGCTAACGCCCTAGAACACGGCCTTTTTCACGGACTCAAAGTGGTGGAGCTTGGCCAGTACATTGCCGCCCCGTACGCGGCCGAGTTGTTGGCCGACGGTGGGGCCGATGTGGTGTCGATCGAGCCTGCGTACGGCAGTCCCACCCGCTTCAGCGATCCGTTGGGAGGTGACGGTGAAGGTCGGCAATATGTGGTGAAAGCACGAGGCAAACGGTCTTTGCCGGTAACAATCGGAAGCCCTGAAGGGCAGAAGATTTTGGCCGAGCTGTTGGCCGATGCTGATGTGCTCGTCACGAATCTGCGAGTCAGCGTCGCCAACCGTCTGAAACTAGATTGGGAACATCTGGCGCCCAAATACCCCCGACTGATCTTCGCCGAGGTACGCGGCTTCGGCGAAACAGGCCCCTTGGCCGATGCGGGCTGTGTGGACCTGGTGGCTCAAGCAAGTTCAGGGCTTTTGCACGCCACCGGGCGGCGAGAAGAGGGGCGCCCGAAACCACCCGATGTGATGATCGCCGACTTTCACGCCGGAAGCCTCCTGGCTTTCGCTATCGCATCTGCGTTATACCAACGAGAACGCACTGGAACGGGCCAGAAGGTCTCCACATCGTTGTTGGCTGCCTCGTTCTCTATTCAGCACCGGCGGGCCAGCTCTTTTGCTCGGGTCGACCAAGCGTGGCAGGACGAGCTTCGAGAAAAAACCGAGGCGCTGGGTCAACCAGGTGCCGATGATGTCGAGGCAATTCGGGACTGGCGGGATCAGAATGTCGGCACTCCCCCATACTTTTACAATGTGTATCGCATGGCTGACGGAGAAGTGGCGCTTGGAGCGGTTGCGGCCAATGGCCCCCATGTTCTCCGGGCTGCGGGCCTCGATCCTGATCGCCTAGAAAACGCAACGCAGATGCAGGGACTTACGGTAGCCGAAACCACGGATCTGGTAGCGGCGATGTTTACCCAACGGTCAGCTCCCGAGGTAGTTGCAGAGTTGCGGGCCCTTGGGGTGCCTGCAGCGCAAGTGCAGTTTCTGGAAGAGGCCATCACCGACCCCACTCTGGTGGCCGCCGAGTTGTGGCAGCGCTTCGACCACCCACGGCTGGGACCTTGTGTACTTCCGGCGGCACCGGTCTCGTTTACCGCTAGCCACTTCGAACCGGGGACCGACACCCCCGAATTCGGTGCCCACACCGACGAGATCATGCGCCAACTGGGTTATGACGAGGAGACGATCGCCCGACTGGTAGCCGACGGCATTATCGCCAGAGGTTTTGGCCCCGAGAATCCAAGTAGGCCAGCGGGTGGTGTACATCGCTGAGGCCACCTGAGGGTGGAGACCCAAAGCGGCGGGCTTGTGATCGACACGAATACCCTGATGCGGCTACCAACTCGCCTCCGTCACGAGCTTGGGCGAGGTGTTGATCCCAGCTCAGGTCAAAGATTGCTTTCGACAGATCATGGTTTCGTCGCTCGTGCCCAAACACCCCGGCCATGCCGCAACAGCCAACCGGAGGACAGGACACATCGAACCCGACATGACTGAGGATGCGACTCCAGCGCTGAATCTCGTCCGGGTCGGTGGCACCTTCGGTGCAGTGGCGCAAGAGCCTCATTTTGGGGGCGGCCACGCGCTGGTTTTGATTGCGGGAATCGGAGGTGGTGTCGCTACCCATAGTGGGCAGATGCTCGATTCGCGGTTCGATCATTTGGGCCACACTGCGAACCGCGTCACCTGGGAAGTCCGGCAATATTTGTGAGTACTCGTGGCCGAACAATAGACGCACCGCTGGTTCCACCACCACCGGTGTTACCCCTACCTGGCGCAGCAGCACCAGTAGTTTCGCTTGGGCCTCAGCGGCCCGTTGGAAGGCGCGGCGTTGCCCTTTCACGTGGGCGTATTTGGCCGTAGGCACAAACGGACCGATCGCCACCTGATAACCCACCTGTGTTAATACCTCGAATGCAGCCAGAGTGACCGCTGGCTCGAGCGTGAAACTGAACAAGTCGGGCAGGAGTACCAGGTCGGGAAGGTTTCCGGGGCGGCCACGTGCGATCCGACGCAATTGACGCCGAGACACCCGAGGCAGCGCCGAGGTGGTGATCGGCGGGGCGGGAATGGGGAGGTCGCTGAGTCCGGTGAGTCGGCCCATCAGCGGGACCCCTACCCGAAGCAATCTTGGGGGGAACCGGGTGGCGGTCGACGCCAAGGATTCGAACCGGCCCATCACCCACTGGTCGATGGGCCGTCGAATGCCATCGTCGTGGTAGCGGCTGAGAAACTGAGATTTCAGTTCGGGGATGTCTACCTCAATCGGGCAGTGACCGGTACACGCCGAGCAGGATAAACACTGATCGAAGCTGGTGTACAGGGCCTCGCCGAGCGCAGCGTAACGGTCGGTGTCGCCGGTTGCGCTGCTGTGAAGCCATGCCCGCATCAACTCGGCACGCCCTTTCGGGGACAACGACGGATCACCAGTGGCTTTAAACGACGGACACATAACCTCAGCGGCGTCGAAATGGTGACACAATCCATTTCCGTTGCAGGCGAACGCGTGCCGATGTTCAGTTCGGACCGACACTGGTACCTGGCGGTCGTAGTCGGCACGAAGAGGAGGGTCGGTGACGGTAAGCACCGGCGCCGTCGATGACAACGGACGATACAGCTTGCCCGGATTCAGCCGGTCGTGCGGGTCGAACGCTTCCTTCACCGCCCTCATCACCGTGATGGTTTCTGAGGGAAGGAACGTTTCGACGTAACTACCACGGAATCCGCGGCCGTGTTCGCCCCATAAGAGCCCACCGAACCGATCGACAAGCGTGACCACTTGACCGGTGATGGCCGCCACCCGTGCTCGGTCGGCTTCGTCGGTGAGGTCAAGAGCAGGACGGACGTGGACACAACCAACATCGGCGTGTCCAAACATGGCGTATGGCACCCCGACAGTGTCGAGAAGATCTCGAAATGCCGCAATGAACTGAGGCATAGCGGCAACCGGAACGGCGCAGTCCTCAACAAAAGCCACCGGGCGGGCCGTGTACCCGGGCCGCGAGGTGGTGACCTTCGCGATAAGCCCAACAGCGTCGGCCCTCACTTTCCAGGCGGCTGCCTGGACCGTCGGATCCGTAACGGCGACCCAACCGGTCGCTTGACCTCGAGTGGAAAGCGTCCGTTCAGCCGCGCTCAGTGCCTCTTCGAGCGGAGCGGTCCCATGGCTTTCGAGCCCCGCAACCTCGGCGGCGTATTCGATGAGCAGCAATGCACCACCGTGTTCACCCACGGCAGCCTGGATGGCTGGCCAAGCGGGCGAGGATCGGCCGCGCTCCAGGGTCGTTTCGTCGAAGCATTCAATGGCTGTTGGCTCAGTGGCCCGCAATTCGATCGCGTCTTCGATTGCTTCGGGTAGGTTGCGGTAGCTGGCCACTACCAAAACGGTGCGGGCCGGTTTTGGGGTGAGGCGGAGGGTGGCGGCAGTGATGACCGCCAATGTGCCTTCCGAACCCACTAGCAGCGGGACCGGGTCAATGAACGGCTCACCGTCTGATTGGGGGTACAGGCGATCGATCCCGTAGCCGCTAAAACCACGGGCCAACTCCGGCAAACCAAGTTGGTGGGCCCCTGGCAACTCAATCCGGAGCAGGTCACGCCACAACCGACCAATCCGGTCGTTGTTTTGGGCTAGGGTTTGCGCCTCGCGTACTGGTATCGCTCGGGCCTGCCATGGAGTGCCGTCGTCGAGCACCACATCAAGAGCAACCACATGTCGGCTGGTGCGGCCATACCGAAGGGACCCTTTGCCTGCGGCGTCAGTGGAAATCATCCCCCCTACAGTCGCCCGGTTCATGGTCGATGCGTGCGGGGCCCAAAACAGTCCATGGGAAGCCAGGAGCTGATTGAGTTTCCCTGCCACCATGCCCGGCTGTACCACAACTTCGGCGTTGTCAACGTCAAGTGAGATCAACTGATTGAGGTGCCGTTTGAGATCGATGGTAATCCCGGCACCCAAGCTTTGGCCATTGGTTCCGGTTCCGGCGCCGCGCGCCAGGATCGGTTGCGGCCTGGTTTGTTGGGCGTTGTCGGCCAATACCGACATCACTTCGGCGGTGCTGTGTGGGGTGGCTACCGCCGCTGGCTGCACCTGATAAATCGAGTTGTCGGTGGAATACAGGGTGCGTACGGAAACATCCCGGTTAAGCATAGAAACCTCAAAACGTGTGGGGGGTGCCATCGATACCAACCGATCGGGTTCGTTTGGCGCCTTGCCCCAACGATAGCCGCCATCGAGCAACGACGAGAAAGGGCGGGTTCGCCGTTGAACCCGCCCTTTCTCCGCTTGTTTGTTCCCGCCACGAATGGGGGCTGATGGTACTATCCAGGGAGTAGTACCAGACCGCTTAGTCGATCACATCGCCGACCCAGGCGTCGTCGCCAGCGTGCTGGTCGATATCGGCCGTGTCGTCATCGCTTTGCTGCGAGTGGTCGTCGTAGGTTTCGTTGTAGTCGTAGCTTGAGTTGTCGGTGGCCGTTGCCTCATTGTGGGAGTCGTAGGTGCCCTCGTTGTGGCTGTCGTAGGTGCTGTCGTAGTCGACGTTGGTCGACTCGGACTGCTGGTTGTGGGAGTCAGCCACTGTGGTGTCGGTTTGGGTGTTGTCGCCTTCACCGAATTCCACTGCCGAATCCGAGATATGTGCATCGGCCATGTTGATCGCTCCCTCGCCGGCTGCTGAGCCCTGCGAGGCGACGTTGGCGTTGTCACCGGAGGTGATGTTGTTGGCATCGGCGTTGCCGCCCGCCATTTGGCCTGAGTTGTCGCCGACGTTGGCGGCACCAGTGTTGTCACCGCCTACCTGGACACCGTCGCCGGTCTGGCTTTGGATCTGGCTGTCTACCATGTCGCCGCCGACCGCTACCGATCCTTGACCGGTGGCATTGGTTACGTCTGAGACGTTAGCCTGCTCAACGTTTCCGTGGACCTCGCCGTGAATGTTCAGGCTCTGGTCGATGTTGGTGGTGATGTAGTCGTTGTCTTCGTAAACAATTTCGACGTTTTCACTCATCAGCTTCACGAGTTGCTCGAGAGTGATGGCTTCGCCGGATTCGAACTGGGCCAAGGTAGCTTCCACAGACTGCTGGGCTTCGCCCGTGATACCAGCGGTGCCGCAAGCACCCTGCACGGCTTGGCCGACATCGAGACCGGAAAGGTCTTCTCCGCCGAATTCGGCTTCGATTACGTCAAGCGGGTTCTCCGAGAAGGCGATTGCCAGTTGCTCGTTTTGCAGGATCTGAGCGAGGTATTCGCTAACCTTCTGCGTGATTTCGTTCATTTCTTCTTGCATAGCCATTGTGATGCTCCCTGATTTGGTTTGTCCGTGTGCGAGCGGGTTGTTGCTGCTGAGAACAAACTATCCCACCATTGTGAACGGGCAATCGGGGAAGCCCCTAATGCCCTATAGGGAGCTTAGGGGGTTCCCGGCCTCCACGCCGGAGAAAGGGGCCGATATCCTTCGGATATGGCCGTGGAAGCAGACCGACCCCACAATCAGGGCAAGAAGTGGGAGTTCTGGATTGATCGAGGGGGCACGTTCACCGACATTGTGGCACGACGCCCCGATGGGGGTTTCGAAACTCACAAGCTGCTGTCGGAGAACCCTGCCGCCTACCACGACGCCGCTACTCACGGCATCCGTCACATCCTTGGCCTCCAAGCCGAAGACGACTTGCCGGCCCGGCAGATCTCGGAGGTACGGATGGGCACGACAGTGGCCACGAACGCTCTGCTCGAACGCCAAGGGGAACCGACCGTCCTTGCCATCACCGAAGGGTTTGGTGATGCCCTGCGTATCGGGTACCAGAACCGTCCCGACCTTTTCGCCCTTCATGTGCTCCTTCCCGAGGTGTTGTACGGCCATGTCGTAGAGGTGCCAGAACGGGTTGCGGCGTCAGGCGAGATTGTGTGCGACCTTGATCAAGGCCTTTTACGGGCCCGACTCCACACCGCTCATAGTCTCGGGTTTCGCTCGATCGCTATCGCCTTGATGCACGGTTACCGCCATCCGGCGCACGAAGAAACGGTGGCGGCTCTAGCTGCCGAGATTGGCTTCCATCACATTTCGGTGTCACACGAGATCGCACCGCTGATGAAACTTGTCAGTCGAGGTGACACCACCGTGGTTGACGCCTACTTGTCGCCGGTGCTTAACCGATACATCAACACAGTATCGGCGAGCCTCGGCATCGCCCCGCAATTCATGCAGTCGAACGGAGGACTGGTAGCGGCTGGCCAATTTCGCGGCAAAGACGCCGTGTTGTCAGGGCCAGCGGGCGGGGTGGTCGGCATGGCGCAGACGGCTGAACAAGCCGGGTTCTCTAAGGTTATTGGGTTTGATATGGGCGGCACCTCTACCGACGTGGCCCATTTTGATGGATCCTATGAACGAACGTTCGAAACGATTGTGGCCGGCGTTCGGCTCCAAGCTCCGATGATGGACATCACTACCGTGGCCGCTGGTGGAGGTTCGGTGCTGTGGTACGAACTTGGGCGGCTACGGGTGGGGCCCCACAGTGCGGGTGCCAACCCTGGTCCGGCTTGTTATGGGCGTGGGGGTCCATTAACCGTCACCGACGCCAACGTGTTACTGGGTCGGCTACAACCGGCACATTTTCCCGAGCTGCCAACCGAAGACGGGGAGTCCCGGCTCGACGCCGAAACAGTGCGGGCTCAATTCAATGACCTAGCCAACGAGATCAGCGCTTCTACGGGAACCTCCACTTCGGCCGAGCAACTGGCCGAAAACTTCCTCCGGATCGCCGTGAGCAATATGGCTAATGCCATCAAAAAGGTTTCGGTGCAGCGGGGCCACAACCTGGGCCACTATGTGCTCAACACGTTTGGGGGTGCGGGTGGGCAGCATGCGTGTGCGGTTGCTGACCATCTCGAGATTGACACCGTGCTCGTTCACCCTTACGCCGGGGTGCTCTCAGCCCTCGGGATCGGGCTGGCCGACGTCCGGTCGATCCGCCAACAACAGCTCGAACTCAACCTTGCCGACGCTTCACTGGCCGAGGCACAAAACGAGGCCGCCAAACTCGAAGCGGCCATCCGCACGGAACTCGCCGCCGCCCACCGCGGGGAATCCACGACCCAAACACCAACGTTTGTGTCGACCCATACCCTGAATGTTCGTTACGCCGGCACCGATACCGCACTCACCCTTGCCTGGCCCGCCCCCACTCAGTCGCTTTCCGCGGTGGCAGTCGCCGAACAGTTTGCTGCTGCTCACCGGAAGCGATTCGGGTATGTGGCCCCCCACCGGGAGCTCCTGATCGAGTCGATCACGGTAGAGGTAGCGGTGCTCTCTGACACAAACCTACCGCGGGTCCCGGTGCCGGCGACCCACTCCCCACCCATCGACCATGCATCGATGTGGACCGGAGGTAGCCGCCATACCGTTCCGGTCTATGCCCGCCATCAGCTCGGCAGCGGACAGCAGATTTCCGGTCCGGCAATCATCTCTGAATCCACCGGCACGATCGTGGTCGACTCCCAATGGCAAGCTTCGATTATGGCCACCGGCGACTGCATCTTGACCCGCACCACTCCCCGACCAACCCGCGAAGCGATCGGCACCGAAGCCGACCCCATGATGCTCGAGGTGTTCAACAACCTGTTCATGAGTATTGCCGAGCAGATGGGTGTGACCCTAGCGAATACGGCATATTCGGTGAATATCAAAGAGCGGCTGGACTTTTCCTGTGCGTTGTTTGGTCCTGACGGGTCACTGGTGGCCAACGCGCCCCACGTGCCGGTGCACCTCGGTTCTATGGGGGCCGCGATCAAATCGATTATCGCCCAACGGGGTGGCACGATGCGGCCTGGTGAGGCCTACGCCATCAACGCGCCCTACAACGGGGGTACCCATCTTCCCGACGTGACGGTCGTTACCCCCGTTTTTGATGGTTACGAGATTATCTTTTTCGTGGCCTCACGGGGACACCATGCCGACATCGGCGGGCGCACACCAGGATCTTCACCCCCCGATTCTCAGACAATTCATGAAGAGGGAGTGTTAATCGACAACTTCCTCGTGATCGAAGACGGAGTGTTCCGGGAAGCCGCCACCCGTGAGTTACTGGGTTCTGGCACCTATCCGTGCCGCAACATCGACCAAAACATCGCCGACCTCGAAGCCCAGATCGCTGCGAATGCTGTTGGTGCAGCCGAGACCTTGGGGATGGTGGAACGGTACGGCAAGGCCGTGGTGCAGGCTTACATGGGCCATGTGCAAGACAATGCCGCCGAATCAGTGCGCCGAGTTATCGATCAGATCCAGCCCGGCTCGTTTCGCTACCCCCTTGACAATGGAACCACTATCGAGGTGTCGGTACGGACCGAACCCGCCGAGCGGACGGTAACCGTCGACTTTACTGGCACATCGGCCCAGCACTCAGGAAACTTCAACGCCCCCCGTGCCGTGACCCATGCCGCGGTCCTTTACGTGTTTCGGTGTTTGGTCGGTGACGAAATCCCGCTCAACGAAGGCTGCCTTCGCCCGATCAACATCGAGATTCCCGAGCGCAGCATCCTGTCGCCCGAGTACCCTGCGGCAGTGATTGCCGGCAACACTGAAGTAAGCCAAGGGGTGACCGACGCCCTGTTTGGAGCTCTGGGGGTGCTGGCATCGTCGCAGGGCACCGTGAACAATGTGGTGTACGGAAATGACACTCACCAGAACTACGAAACGATTTGTGGTGGCACGGGGGCTGGTCCCAACCACCCTGGTACCAGTGCCGTGCACAGCCATATGACGAACACTCGGCTCACCGACCCAGAAGTGCTGGAATGGCGATTCCCGCTGAGGGTCGATCGGTTTGGCGTACGCACTGGAAGCGGTGGAGGCGGCCAGCACCAGGGGGGCGACGGCGTCGTCCGTTCGTTGACATTTCTCGAACCGATGACCCTCACCCTGTTGGGTAGCCATCGGGTAACCGACC
>Ga0316189_10003685_pt1 | contig 14882 bp, 11 predicted proteins | sample LowCovwburrow_MG_FD_204930 | JGI IMG/M metagenome (GOLD analysis project Ga0316189, IMG submission 204930) | Coastal sediment microbial communities from Maine, United States - Lowes Cove worm burrow | ecosystem: Environmental > Aquatic > Marine > Coastal > Sediment | place: USA: Maine...
TTTAAAAGCTGAAAATCTCAATATTTTAATAATTGGAGGAGGTAATGTTGCAGAAGAAAAACTAAGATTTCTTTTAAAATCTAGTCCAAATGCTAATGTAACTATGGTATCACCTATGTACAGACATCAAACTATTGCATTAGCAAATAAGTTTGAAATAGAAATGATTTTGGCTAGATACCACAAACGTTTTTTAAAAGGGAAACATATTGTTATAGCAACTACAGATATTCCTAGCGTAAATATTAAAATATATGAACATTGTAGGAAGAAAAGTAAACTAATTAATGTTGCCGATAACCCGCCATATTGTGATTTTTATATGGGCGGAATTGTTACAAAAGGAAATGTTAAGGTTGCTATATCGACAAATGGAAAATCGCCTACTACAGCAAAACGGTTACGTCAATTTTTTGAAGAAGTTTTACCTGAAAATGTAGATGATTTAGTTAATAATTTAAATGAATATAGAAAAACAATAAAAGGAGATTTTGAAGAAAAGGTTGAAATTTTAAATGAATTCACCAAAGGCTTATTACAATCAAAAGAATAAAAAATGATTCATACAGATATATTAATTATTGGCGCAGGACCAACAGGTTTATTTACAGTTTTTGAGGCAGGTTTGCTAAAACTAAAATGTCATTTAATAGATGCTTTACCACTACCAGGTGGGCAATGCTCAGAGATATATCCTAAAAAACCTATCTATGATATTCCGGGTTTTCCAGAAATATTAGCCGGAGATCTCACAATAAACCTATTAGAACAAGGAAAGCAGTTTCAACCTGGATTTACCCTAGGAGAACGTGCTGAAACTATACAAAAACAAGATGATGGTAGTTTTATTGTCACTACTAATAAAGGCACCGAGCATAAGGCTCCGGTAGTTGCTATTGCAGGCGGATTGGGTAGTTTTGAGCCAAGAAGGCTACCGATAAACATTATAGCTGATTATGAAGATAAGGGTGTCGAGTATATTATTCGAGACCCAGAAATTTATAGGGATAAAAAAATAGTTATTTCTGGCGGTGGGGATTCTGCATTAGACTGGGCTATTTTTTTGGTAGATGTAGCTTCAGAAGTTACATTAGTTCATAGAAGAAATGAGTTTAGAGGTGCGTTGGACTCAGTTGAAAAAGTTCAGGAGCTAAAATTACTGGGTAGAATAAATCTGATTACACCTGCGGAGGTGTCTGCTTTACATGGTGATAATGAACTTGAAGGCATGACGATTACAAAGGATGGAGAAGAAATGTTTTTAGAAACGGATCATTTTATTCCACTATTTGGACTTTCACCAAAGTTAGGTCCTATTAGCAATTGGGGCTTAGAAATTGAAAAAAATGCTATAAAAGTTGACAATTCATTAGATTATCAAACCAATATTCCTGCAATTTTTGCAATAGGAGATGTAAATACATATCCAGGTAAACTAAAATTAATTTTATGTGGTTTTCACGAAGCTACTCTAATGTGTCAGGCAGCGTATAAAATTATCAATCCGGGTAAGAAGTATGTATTAAAATATACTACGGTAAGTGGTATTAATGGTTTTGACGGAAGCCGAAAAGAAGCTCAAAAAGTAGCTGTTAAAGCAATAATATAATTCCATTTGGTAATGCAAGATGTTAATATAATTATTAAAGATAGAGATGGTGTAATGCATGATGTAATTGCTCCTACAGATATGGCTATGAATTTAATGGAAGTTTGTAAAACATATGAGCTTCCTGTTGAAGGTATTTGCGGTGGAATGGCGATGTGTGCTTCTTGTCAATGCTATGTTTTGTCTGAACACGAGTTACCCGAAATTCAAAAGGAGGAAGAAGCAATGTTGTCAGAAGCATTTTATGTAAAACAAAACAGCAGGTTAGGATGTCAAATCCCAATTACTAAAGAATTACACGGTCTTGAAGTTGAGCTAGCACCAGAATCTTAAATTGACAAAATCAGCAAGGTATTTTGCTAATATATCAACGAAAAGACCTTCATATTGACTTAATAGGAATGAAGAGATTTTATCTCTTTTAAGTCCTTTTTAAATGAAAATATTTCCTTTTAAATTTATGATATAAAAAATTAATTACGTTTCTTTGTTCTGTTCATTCATATATCGATGTTATCAAGAAAGGTGGAGGGAATAGACCCTTTGATACCTTAGCAACCCTTTAGTTATAAAGTAGGTGCTAAATTCTATCCGTTTGAGTCGGAATAGATAACCAAAACGTATTTTTTATAATACTTTTCCATTATTTCTTGTTAGCAATCATATAGAACTTTTAAATTTTAAGTAGAGTTTCGTTATGGCTATAGTTTGGCAAGAAATAGAAAAACGCATTTTGGTATTAGATGGTGCAATGGGCACCATGCTACAACAATATAAATTTACTGAGGCAGATTTTAGGGGAGAACGTTTTAAGGATTATCATGTTCCATTGCAAGGAAATAATGACTTACTCTCCATCACCCAACCACAAGCAATTAAGGATATCCATGCAAAATATTTTGAAGCTGGCGCAGACATAGTGGAAACAAATACCTTCTCGGGAACAACCATAGCTATGGCAGATTATCAATTGGAAGAAATAGTATATGAACTTAACTACCAATCAGCTAAAATAGCGAAAGAAGTTGCTGATAAGTTTACAAAAAAAGAACCAAATAAACCGCGGTTTGTTGCGGGTTCGATAGGTCCAACCAACAGGACTGCAAGCCTTTCTCCAGACGTGAATCGACCAGAATTTAGAGCAATAACTTTTGATGAATTAAGAGTGGCCTATAAACAACAAGTAGAGGCATTGATTGATGGCGGTGTAGATATGCTGCTTGTTGAAACAATTTTTGATACGCTTAATGCAAAAGCTGCCTTGTTTGCAATTGATGAGGTTAAAGAAGAACGAAATTCAAAGATACCGGTAATGGTAAGCGGTACAATAACAGATGCCAGTGGGAGAACGCTTTCCGGGCAAACCGTAGAGGCATTTTTAATATCAATTTCTCACATTCCATTATTAACTGTTGGCTTTAATTGTGCACTGGGTGCAGATCAACTAAAGCCATATTTAAAACGATTATCAAAAGAAACCTCATTTTATACATCGGCACATCCCAATGCCGGTTTACCTAATGCATTTGGTGAATATGATCAAACACCTGAGCAAATGCAATTATTAATTAAAGAATATTTAGATGATAGCTTATTAAATATTATTGGAGGTTGTTGTGGTACAAACCCTGACCATATTCGATTGATTGCTGAAGTTGCTAAAAAATATAAACCAAGAGAAATACGAGTTGAAGCATAATGGATGTTGATTGTAAAAAATATTTAACCTTATCGGGATTAGAGCCTTTGGTTGTGACTCCTGAAATGAATTTTGTAAATGTTGGTGAACGTACCAATGTTACAGGTTCTCGTAAGTTTTTAAGACTTATTAAGGAAGAAAAATTTGATGAGGCTTTAGCGGTAGCAAGACATCAGGTAGAGGGGGGAGCACAGATCATTGATGTGAATATGGATGAAGGAATGCTCGATGGTATAGAAGCCATGACTATCTTTTTAAATTTAATTGCTTCAGAGCCAGATATTTCCAGAGTTCCCATTATGATAGATAGTTCTAAATGGGAAATCATTGAAGCTGGGCTTAAAGTTGTACAGGGCAAAAGTGTAGTAAATTCTATTAGTTTAAAAGAAGGAGAAGATGAGTTTATTCGACAGGCAAAATTAGTAAAGCGATATGGAGCCGCCGTAATTGTAATGGCTTTCGATGAAAAAGGACAGGCCGATAATTATGAACGACGTATAGAAATATGCGAGCGTTCCTATAATATTTTGGTTGATAAAGTAAAATTCGCTGCTCAGGATATTATTTTTGACCCTAATATTTTTCCCGTTGCAACAGGAATGGATGAGCACAGAAAAAATGCTGTTGATTTTTTTAAAGCTACCAAATGGATACGGGAAAATTTACCTTATGTAAACGTGAGCGGAGGTGTAAGTAATGTTTCTTTTTCTTTCAGAGGGAATGATACCGTAAGAGAAGCAATGCATTCGGCGTTTTTATATCATGCTATTCAACATGGTATGACCATGGGTATAGTAAACCCAGCGATGCTGGAAATTTATGACGAGATTCCTAAAGACCTTTTAGAACATGTTGAAGATGTATTATTAGACAGAAGAGATGATGCTACCGAACGTTTGTTAGATTTTGCTGAATCAGTAAAAGGAAACAAAAAAGAAAGTGAGGAAAAAATTCTAGAATGGCGAAATGAATCTTTACAAGAAAGAATTACACATGCTTTAGTGAAAGGAATAGATGGTTTTATTATTGATGATGTTGAAGAAGCCAGATTGGAATCAAAAAAACCGATTGAAGTTATTGAAGGACATTTGATGATAGGGATGAATGTTGTTGGAGACCTTTTCGGAAGTGGTAAAATGTTTTTACCTCAGGTTGTAAAATCTGCAAGAGTGATGAAAAAAGCCGTTGCCTACCTACAACCTTTTGTAGAAGCAGAAAAAGATGGAAAACAAGAATTTGCCGGAAAAATCTTAATGGCTACTGTTAAAGGTGATGTGCATGATATCGGTAAAAATATAGTAGGAGTTGTTCTGGGTTGTAATAATTATGAAATTTTAGATTTAGGAGTCATGGTGCCTCCTAACAAAATTATAGAAACTGCAAAAAAAGAACAAGTTGATGCAATTGGTTTAAGTGGATTGATAACACCTTCTTTAGATGAAATGGTGTATTTAGCCAATGAAATGGAGAAGGAGCAAATGAATATTCCATTATTGATTGGTGGGGCAACTACCTCAAAAGCACATACAGCCGTTAAAATTGCGCCGAAGTATCAAAATGTGGTTCATGTAAATGATGCCTCAAGAGCAGTAACTGTAGTCGGTAATTTATTGCAAGAAAATAATACGATTTATAAAGAAAAGATTCGCAATGATTATGATAAGTTCAGAGAACAGTTTTTGACTAGAGGCAAAAGGAAAGAGTATATTTCTATAGAGGAAGCAAGAAAAAGAAAATTTCAAATTGATTGGAAAGAATCACAGATAGTCAAACCTAAAAATTTAGGGATTCAAATATTAGATGATTTAGACTTTAATATTTTAAAGGATTATATTGATTGGAGTCCGTTTTTTAGAAGTTGGGACCTTCATGGTAGATATCCCGATATTTTAAATGATGAAATTGTTGGGGTTCAGGCAACAGAGCTTTTTGAAGATGCTCAAATACTTTTAAAACAGATTTTAGATGAAAAGTTATTAAAAGCTAAAGCTGTTTTTGGTTTATTTCCGGCAAATTCTATTCATGATGATGATATAGAAATAAATGTTTCTGCCGTCAGCCTGAACGGCACCGACATTGCAGTCGATGGCAAAGAACAAACTATTAAATTGTTGACCCTTCGTCAACAACTCAAAAAAAGAGATGGTTTGTCAAATTTTGCTTTAGCCGATTTTATTGCTCCAAAAGAATCTAAAATTCAAGATTATGTAGGATGTTTTTGTGTAAGTACAGGTTTTGGAACAGATGAATTAGCCAAGAAATTCGAGGCAGAACATGATGATTATAATTCCATAATGATCAAGGCACTGGCTGATAGATTCGCAGAAGCCTTTGCAGAATATTTGCATAAAAAAGTGCGAACTGAAGATTGGGGATATGCCTCTGACGAGAACTTAAGTAATGTAGAATTGATTAAAGAAAGTTATAAAGGAATTCGCCCGGCTCCTGGTTATCCGGCATGCCCGGACCACTTAGAAAAAGCTACTTTATGGAAGTTGCTGGATGTAGAAAAAAATATTGGTGTTAAATTAACAGAAAGTTTAGCGATGTGGCCGGCAGCAAGTGTTTCAGGTTACTATTTTGCGAATCCAGAATCAAAATATTTTGGATTGGGAAAAATCATAGAAGATCAGCTAAAAGATTATACTAAAAGAAGAAAAATATCACTTGAGGAGGCAAGAAAATGGTTGAGTCCAAATCTTGTTGATTCATAAATTATAGAAATGAAAGTAACCGAACATATAAAGAATGCAAATGGAGAAACATTATTTTCCTTTGAAATATTACCACCATTAAAAGGTCAAAATGTGCAATCAATTTTTGATAATATTGACCCATTGATGGAATTTAAACCTCCATTTATAGATGTTACCTATCATAGGGAAGAATATGTTTTTAAAGAGCTCGATAATGGATTTTTAAAAAAACAAGTGGTAAAAAAACGTCCTGGTACTGTTGGGATTTGTGCGGCGATCCAAAATAAATATGGAGTAGATGCAATTCCACATATTTTATGTGGAGGTTTTACAAAAGAGGATACTGAGAATTTCTTGATCGATCTGGATTTTTTAGATATAGAAAATGTAATGGCTTTAAGGGGAGATGCTGTAAAAAGTGAAACCTATTTTAAACCAGAAAAAGAAGGACATGCCTACGCTTCTGAATTGGTGATGCAGATACAAGATTTAAATGAGGGAAGCTATTTAGATGAAGAACTATTGAATACATCTAAAACTGATTTTTGTATTGGTGTTGCTGGTTACCCGGAAAAACATATGGAAGCACCGAGTTTTGATTCAGATATCCATTTTTTAAAGAAAAAAATTAAAGCAGGTGCTACTTATATAGTTACTCAGATGTTTTTCGACAATCAAAAATATTTTGATTTTATAAAAAAATGTAGAAATGAGGGTATTACCGTTCCTATTATTCCTGGGCTAAAACCTATAGCTACAAAAAAACAATTGAATTTAATTCCACATCGTTTTAATACTGATTTGCCAGATGAACTGATCATGGCAATAGTAAAATGTAAGGATAATGCAGCTGTTAGGCAAGTTGGAATTGAATGGTGTATTGCGCAAAGCAAAGAGCTAATAAAAGCAAACGTTCCCTTGTTACATTATTATTCTATGGGAAAATCAGATAATATTAAGGCAATTGCATCTAAAGTGTTTTAATAGCTTTTGTAAGGAAATAAATATTTTACATACTATTATAAGCAAAAGTAATATAGCTATAGAAAAAATAGAGGAATAATTGTTTACTTTTGTATGAGTTATTAATTAGAACATTAGAATTTAAATAAAATAAAATGGCATTAGAAGTTACAGATGCTACTTTTGATGAAGTAGTTTTAAAATCAGCACATCCGGTATTAGTAGATTTTTGGGCGTCCTGGTGTGGACCATGTAGAATGTTGGCTCCAATAGTTGAAGAATTAAGTAATGACTTTGACGGAAAGGTGGTTGTTGGAAAAGTTGACGTTGACGCAAATCAGGAATTTGCGGCAAAATACGGCGTTAGAAATATTCCTACAGTTTTGATTTTTAAAAATGGAGAAGTAGTAGACAAACAAGTAGGTGTTGCTCCTAAAGCTACATATACTGAAAAATTAGAAGCCTTAGTTTAAACAAACAAAGAGCCTTAAGATTATGAAGGTTTGGTCCCGAGGCTTCGGGATCAAACCTTTTTTAATTTCCCGAAATATTTAAAATAGATGTCTGCTAAACCTGCTTGATATATTAGAAATTTATTACAGTTTGAAATTACTGCAAAATATAACGTTTTACTGTATTTTTAAGTTTAAGAATAGCAATAATATGCTGAAACTTAGAAAACATCATATTTTATTGTACTTTCAACCCTTATCACAAAAAATTTAAGCATAATGCGGGTTAAAGAAGCCAAAAACATATATGGTATTAATAATTTAGAACTGCTTGCGAGTCAGGTGGTAGAAGGCTTTATTACCGGTATGCATAAAAGTCCGTTTCATGGTTTTTCAGTAGAATTTGCAGAACATAGATTGTATAATAAAGGTGAAAGTACAAGACATATTGACTGGAAATTATTTGCAAAAACCGATAAGCTTTTTGTAAAACGATATGAAGAGGAAACGAATTTACGATGTCATTTAATTATTGATAATTCAGCTTCGATGCACTATCCTCAACTCAAAAAAGGTACTTCCGTTAAGAATTTAAATAAAATAGGATTTTCTGCAATAGCAGCTGCGGCTTTAATAGAAATTTTAAAGCGGCAGCGAGATGCCTATGGATTAAGTATTTATAGTGATAAAAATGATTATTTTGCTCCAGCCAAAGGTGGAGAGCGACATAGACGAATGTTATTGACGCAACTTGAGGATTTGTTAAATCAACCTTCAGTAAAAAAAACGGATACCTATCATGTTTTACATGAAATAGCCGATAAAGTTCATAGAAGGTCTATGATATTTCTCTTTACGGATATGTTTCAGTCAGATACAGACAGCAACAAGTTATTTGAGGCATTACGCCATTTAAAGTACAATAAGCATGAAGTCATTTTATTTCATACCTACGATTCGAAGCATGAATTAAGCTTTGATTTTGATAACAAGCCAAAAAGATTTGTAGATGTAGAGACTAATGAATATATCAATTTACATGCAAGTACTGTAAAGGAAGATTATAAAAAAGTAGTGTCTGAATATTTCAATCAATTAAAGATGAGATGTATGCAGTATAAAATTGATTATGTACCTGTTGATATCAATAAGGGTTTTGAGCAAGTCTTGATTTCTTATTTAATAAGCAGAAAACGTTTTTTATAAAAAAGATAAAAAAGACTTTGCAGATATAAAAAACGAGCTTATATTTGCAACCGCTATTGCAGCAACGGTCTGGTAGTTCAGCTGGTTAGAATACCTGCCTGTCACGCAGGGGGTCGCGGGTTCGAGTCCCGTCCAGACCGCAATAAGAAAGTTGTGTTGTTTTGGCATTTTTTTCAAAAATGTCAAGGTTTATAGTAGTAAACCGATGGAAAGCTTCCCTAATTTTGGGATGCTTTTTTGATTTATAACAATTACAATTTATTGAGAAAAAGCCTATTTTTTATTCTTTCGCTTTAAAAACAGTTTTCCCGGAACTTTTTTCTATCTTGTTCGAATTTAAGAATAGAATTCTTTTGAATTTGATAAATAATATCATAAAACCTTAAAATTTACGTTAGAAAGGGTAAACCTTTTTGAAAATCTAAGGTGATTGTTAATTTTCACCCCTAAACATGATCACATTGAAAAAGTATATTTCAGTTATATCGATAGCCATAATAGTACTTTTGAGCAGCTTTATACTGGGTACTAAGTCTAACTCTGCAAAGAAAGAAGAGGGTGTGCTATTTACTACATTAGAGACTTATATTGAAGAGGAAAGCCCAATTTTAATTGAGCGCTATCCTTTTATGGAAACAAAAAAGGTGAGTCAGAAATTAGATTCCTTATTACTGCGCATTAACAAAAGACAAGATTTTCATGGATCATTATTAGTGGCAAAGAATGGAAAAGTCCTGTATGACAATCAGGTTGGTTATGCAGATTTCAAAAACAAAGAACCATTAAATGAAGCTTCTGTATTTCAATTAGCTTCAGTAAGTAAACAATTCACTGCAGCGGCTATTATGTTATTGTATGAGCGTAATCAAATTCAACTTACAGATACTGTAAATACCTATTTTCCAGACTTCCCTTATGAAAATATAACCATTAAAAACCTACTAAATCATACTTCTGGATTGCCGAGATATTTTTGGGTTGCAGAGCATGAATGGAATCAAGAAAAAGCACCAACTAATAGTGAAATGATGGCGTTGCTGGAAACAAGTAAAGCACAGCGTTATTTTAAGCCAGGAAGGAATTTTGATTATTCTAATACAGGTTATTTTGTATTGGCTTCTATAGTTGAAAAAATTTCAGGTGACAGTTTTAGTACTTTTTTAAAAAAGAACATTTTTGATCCACTAGACATGAATGATTCTTTTGTCTACAGTTCTGAAAATGAAAAAACTATAGAAAATCAACTAGATGGTTATAGATTGTATAGAGGTTGGAGACATCTTAAAATTAATAATACGGTTAATGATGCGATTGTAGGTGATAAAAATGTTTATTCGTCAAGTAAAGATTTGTTTAAGTGGATACTTGGATTAAATAGTGGTAAACTACTTTCAAAAGAATCCTTGAATCTTATGTATTCTAAAGGAGAAACTGTTTATGGAAGAAAAATACCATATGGTTTTGGCTTAAGGATCAATACCAAAGATCAAAATACCATCTATCATTATGGTAAATGGAATGGGTTTAGTACGGGTCTTACACAATATCAGGAAGACGAATTGGTTGTTATTATTTTAGAACACACTAGTTATAATGCTATGTCATCTTTGAATAAAAAAGTAAAGAAAATTATTATGGAAAATTTCCATTCTTAGGATGATCTAGTTTCGACTCCCTTCCAGATCCATATAAGAAAGTTGTGTTGCTTTTGGTTTTTTAGTTCTTTTGGACTGATCTAAAGATCGTTAACACAGATCTGAATTGGCTTCTTCAGGAGCCTAGTATATTTCAATAAGTTTTTAGTAAGTTCTGATTGGTTTTAACCATAACTATGGTCATTTTTATCAACAGGTATACCATTTATTTCATTTGGTAAAACATCAATAACTATAGGTAGATCATCTTTGAATGGATCTATTTTATAACGACCAATTTTATTATATCCGAATCCGAAAAATATATATGTATCAAAAGTAAGACTTGTGAACAAAACACCAAAAGCGAACTTTGCAGATAGATCGGCTCCTAAATAATCAGCCGAATAACCTTTGGATACTAAACCAAGGCTATCAATATTTTTACCAGATACATAACTATTCATTGATCCAGCTAAAGAGAGACTCCATAGATTGTCAATATAATACTCAACATTAACCGTGACAGGCGAACTGTAATTACAATTTTCTTTAATATTAAAAAAACCTTTTCCTTTGGTACCAGAATCGTCTACAACATTTACGCCTGCTCCAATACTCCATTTTCCATAAGATGAATTGACTCTTTTATTGCCTTTGGATTGCGCATGCAAGGATCATACGAAGAGACTGAAAATAACTAAAATATAAATTGTTTTGTTATAATTCATTTTTCACGCCTGTATATTAAAAATCTTAAGACTCTAATAGTAGTAATAAATACTACAAGTTATAAACAGGGTTTTCTGCGACACTTTTTGTTTTATCCTTAAAGTTTCATCTTTTTTTACTTCGTTGCCCAAGGAACTTTATCTGATTCATAAAAATTAATATCTAAAGCTTTGAATCGTTCTTTTTGATGAGCCAGCCTAATCTTATAATCATCCCAGTTTCTAAGATTTTTTGGTGTCCAACCTATTTCTGCATAACCTAACAGTCTCGGAAACAGTAAATATTCAATATCATCCATATTTTCAATGGTTTCAGACCATAAAGGAGCCTCTATACCTAAAATATGCTCTTTGTTGATTCCTTTGGTGTACGTAGCCGGATCCCAATTATAAGCGTCGTCTACTTCAATATATCCTGCCCAATTTAAACCCAAAGAGCTTAATGAATCATATTGCATATCTAAATAAGCTTTTTTTGCAGGAGACATAATAATTTTTGCATTTTGAGCTATTGCTCCTAAAGCATTTTTTTCTTTAGACCAAAATTGAGCAATAGAATTCGATTTAAATTTAGAAGTTTGTACTTCATCCCAACCAATCATTTCTTTACCATATTTATTTACAATATCTTGAACACGAGTTACAAAATAGATAAAATCTTTTGGCTTAGTTGCATGAGATTCATCACCACCTATATGAATATAGGGTCCGGGGGTGATGGCTGCCAGTTCTCTAATAACATCGTCAACAAATTTATAGGTTATTTCCTTATCAGTCGCTAAGCTACTGAAGCCTACTCTGGTTCCTGTATATAATTTTCTTGCTTTACCATCTGCATTTAATTCGGCATAAGAAGCAAGTGCAGCATTTGTATGACCGGGCATTTCAATTTCGGGAATTACGGTGATATAACGTTTGGCTGCATAATTTATAATATCAGAATACTCTTCTTGTGTAAAAAACCCACCTTTGCCACCACCTACTTGTGTTTTACCTCCATGCTCAGTCAGGTTAGGCCATGATTTAATTTCAATTCTCCAGCCTTGGTCATCAGTAAGGTGTAAATGCAACATATTCATTTTATAGGAGGCGATATAATCTATAAATTTCTTAACATCTGTAACATTAAAGAAATGTCTGGATACGTCGAGCATCACTCCTCTAAAACCAAAATGAGGATTATCTTTAATAATTCCAGAAGGAATTTCCCATTTTACAGATTGTTTTGTCTTCATTTCTATAACTGGAGGTAAAAGTTGTCTTAATGTCTGTATGGCCCTAAATGCTCCTGCCGGTGAATTTGCCGATATTGTTAGAAGATCTTCAGTAATTGTTAAGGTATATGCTTCAGTGTTTAAAGTGGCATCTTTTTCAAACAGGTTTAGATAAATATTTCCAGAAATGGGAATTTTCTTCGTAGCTATAGTGTCCAGTTTAAATCCTGTTGCAGGTCTCAATCCTTCTGCTAAAAGGAAAGCTACATTTTTTAATGATGTATTTGATTCATTATAGTAAATATTAGAAGTTTCACTTAATAAGAACGAACTACCTGTTGCTTTTAATTCTATAGGTCTCGGGATCAGGTAGGCCTGCTCTAAATCCATAGGGTTTGCAACTCTTTTTTGCTCACATGAGGCAAGAAAGATCATTAACGATGATAATAGTAAAAGGGTTAATTTGATTTTCAAAATATGATTTTTGAAAATTATTTTAAAGCATCTGTAGTTTTAGGCACAAAATGTCCTTTACCTCCAGCTCTGTCATCATTAAAAGTAGTAGGTACATCATCAGCTTGTGTAAGTTCTTCCCAGGTTACATGTTGTTTACCATCATCTTTTTGAACCATGCTTATACAATCTTCTACAGGACAAACCAGTGAACAAAGATTACAACCAACACAATTTTCTTCAATGATGCTCGGAATTCTGTTTGTCAGGTCATTAGATAAAGCAATAGCCTGATGAGCACCATCATCGCAGGCAATATAGCAAAGTTCACAACCTACGCATTTATCGGTATTGATCTCTGCAATTACTTTATGTTTTAAATTGAGGTGTTTCCATTCAGTCACATTTGGCAAGGCCTTTCCGGCAAAATCATAAATGGTTTGATAGCCTTTATCATCCATAAATTGTCGTAAACCGGTTTCCATTTCACGTACAATTCCAAAGCCATAATGCATTACGGCAGTACATACTTGAACAGAGGTTGCTCCTAAAAGAATAAATTCAACAACATCACGCCATGTTTCTATGCCTCCAATTCCTGAAATTGGTATTTTCGAGATTTCAGGATGCTGAGCCAGGTCTTTAATCATATTCATAGCAATTGGTTTCACTGCGGGACCACAATAACCCCCATTCGTTCCCTTGCCATCAACAACAGGTAATGGGGCATAGGTATCAAGGTCAATACCAACGATGCTTTTTATCGTGTTTATTAGAGATAAAGCATCTGAACCTCCTTGATAAGCGGCCAATCCAGGATCTACGATCTCTGATATATTTGGTGTTAATTTTGTAATTACCGGAATATTAGAGGCCTCTTTAACCCATTCGACAATCGTTTTTAAAACAGAGGGTTCTTGCCCTACTGCCGAGCCCATACCACGCTCACACATTCCATGAGGGCAACCAAAATTTAATTCAATACCATCGGCTCCAGCATTTTCAACATCTTTAATAATTTGTTGCCATTCTGCTCTGCTCTCTACCATTAAAGAAGCAATTACCGCATGATCTGGAAAATATTTTTTTACTTCTTCAATTTCTTGAAGATTATCTGCCAAAGGCCTATCGGTAATTAATTCGATATTATTAAAACCCATCATCCGGGTATCTCTATAATTGACTGAACCATATCTGCTGGAAACATTTATCACCGGAACGCCTAAGGTTTTCCAAACTGCTCCTCCCCAACCGGCTTCGAAAGCTTTCATAATTTGATATCCTGAATTTGTTGGGGGAGCCGATGCCAACCAAAACGGATTTGGAGACTTAATACCTGCGAAATTTATTGATAGATCTGCCATATTTCTTATTTTTTTGTCATTCCTGCAAAAGCAGAAATCAATGATAATTTATAAAAATGGATTCCGCATCAATCCCGATAACTATCTGGACAGAAATCACAGATTCGACGGAGTCAATTACAAGTAATATTATGTGCTCAACCAATTATGAATCCCTTGAGCTGCCATTTTACCCTCATAAGCTGCATTCACAACTTCTGCACCGCCATTTACGGCATCACCACCTGCAAAATATTGCGGATTACTGGTTTGGAATGATTCTTTATCTACGGTAATCCTGGTTTTTGAATCGATCGTGAGTTGATCAATAAGCTCATAAAGACTTCCTTGTTTTGCTTGCCCCGTAGCTTTTATAACCATATCACATTTTACTAAAAATACATTATTCATTTTTGTTTCAAGTTTTCCTTCGACCAATTCCGTCTTGGCAAATTTTACACCTTCAACTTTTGTTTTACCAACAATTGCAATAGGTGTAACATTAAATAAACTATCAACGCCTGCACTTATGGCAAGGTCATATTCGAAACCATAAGCACCCATTTGTTCTTTAGATTTTCTATAGGCCAATACAGTTTTTCTAGCTCCCATTCTCGCTGCTTCAGATGCGGCATCCATCGCAGTATTACCACCACCTATGATTACTACTTTATTGGGCACTTTTATTTTATGATGTTGCATGCGTAGATCTTCAATAAACTCAACAGCTCCAATAACACCTTTTTTTTCCTCATCTTCTAATCCTAAAGTTGCGGTTATACCTAAACCAACTCCTATAAATATTGCATGATATTCTTTTTCTAGATTTTTTAACTGATCTTTTGTAGTAATTGGAGTGTTATAATTGATCGTAAAGCCTAA
>Ga0316189_10003686_pt1 | contig 14878 bp, 5 predicted proteins | sample LowCovwburrow_MG_FD_204930 | JGI IMG/M metagenome (GOLD analysis project Ga0316189, IMG submission 204930) | Coastal sediment microbial communities from Maine, United States - Lowes Cove worm burrow | ecosystem: Environmental > Aquatic > Marine > Coastal > Sediment | place: USA: Maine...
TCGCCGCGTTCCATGGAAACCAGAATCTGGTGCCCGCCTTCCTGCTCGTCGAGGAACGCTTCGAAACGGGCGCAGAAGGCACCCAGAGCAGGCGTGTTGAAGAGCATGGCCAATGGGGGTTCGAAACCGAATTGGGTGCCCAGTCGGGCGTAGAGCCGGGTGGCCATAAGCGAGTGGCCGCCCAAGGTGAAGAAGTTGCTGGCAAGACCAATTTTGTCCTGGGTGAGTAGGGTCTGCCAGATTTGAGCCAGGGTTTTTTCCAAAGGTGTCTGTGGTTCGATGAAGGTTTCTTCGTCCTCCACATCGGGTTGCAAGGCTTCCAATTCGGCAAGGGCGGCAAAGTCTATTTTGCCGTTGGCGGTCATGGGAAAACTGTCGACAATGGTCAGGGCCTTGGGGCGCATGTAGGGAGGCAGTTGTTCGGCCAGGTAGGTGCGCAATTGGGTCAGCAGGGCTGAACTGCCCTCTTCCAGGCACATAATGTAGGCGGACAGATATTTTTCGCCCGCATCATTTTTGCGGATCACCACCAGGCTACCGGTGATCAGGGGATGGGTTTCGATGGCGACCTGAATCTCACCGGGTTCGATTCGGTAGCCATGGATCTTGACCTGATCGTCGAAGCGGCCCACATAGTCAATAACGCCGTCGTCCAAGTAACGACACAGGTCGCCGGTGCGGTACCAGCGTGTGTTGGGTTCGCCAGCCAGTCCGGTGGGAAACTTCTCTGCGGTGAGTTCCGGTCTGTTCAGGTAACCAAGGGCCAGACCGTCCCCTGTGGCCACCAATTCGCCGGGCACGCCCTGGGGCACGGGGTTCCCGTGGCGGTCTACAATGATGGAGCGGGTATTGGCCACGGCCTTGCCGATGGGAATGGAATCGGTGTTTTCGGTGACCGGGCCAATCTCGTGCCAAGTGGCAAGAGTCGCGTTCTCGGTGGGTCCATAGACATTGCGCAGAATGGGACCGCCAGCAGCTTGAACGGCTCTGACCCGTTCCGGATCGGCGCGTTCACCACCAAACATACAGACGCGAAGGCTATTGAAGGCGTCTGGCCTTTCTCGGGTGGTATGGTTGAAAAGGGCAGTGGTGGGCATCATCACAGTAACGTATTTGGCGCGAACTTCTGAGATGAAGCGGGTGGGGGAGAGCACCACTTCGCGGGAATAAATAACAAGAGTGGCGGCATTGAGCAGGCTGCCCCAGATTTCCCAAGAGGTGATATCGAACGAGACTGAGTTAACCTGACCAACACGGTCGTCGCGCTGCATTTGGTGGAAATTGCTGTTGACGACCAGGCGCATGATGGCGCGGTGGGGCAGCAGCACACCCTTGGGGCGGCCTGTAGATCCGGATGTGAAATAGATGATGGCGGTGTCGGTGGGCTGGAGTTGGTTGGGGCGGATGGCTTGAAACGGGTTTTGGCGGTAGGCGGCAGCCTGCATGTCGACGATTTGCGCGTTGACATCGGCCAGTTCTTTGCCATGTTGGGCGTCGGTGAGCAGCAACTTCGCCCCGACCTCTTCCAAATAAAAGACCTGACGGTCCTTGGGGAAGGAGGGATCAAGCGGTACATAGGCGCCACCCGCCTTGAAGATGGCCAGTGCGCCGATCAGGAGCTCGGGCGAGCGTTCGAAACAGACGGCGTTCATGTCTCCCGCAGCCGCGCCCAGTTCGATCAGGTGTGCGGCCAGCAGGTTGGCCTCGTGGTCCAATTGGGCATAACTTAGATGTGCGTTGTCGTAGACAAAGGCAGTCGCGTCGGGGTATTGCGCGACGCGGCTTTCGAACACTTCGATCAGGGTTTGATCACGTGGGTAATCCGAGCGATTGCAAATGGACAAAATCTGCGCTTGCTGAGTTGGGCTAAGCAGAGGGATTTCATCCAGCAGGCGGTCCGGCTCGGCCACCACGCCCTGGAGAAGATTAATGAAGCTGGACCAGATTCCCCTAACGGTTTTGCGGTCGAAGAGGTCTGTACTATAGCCCAGGGTGCCTTCCAGGCTACCCAGGCTTTCGACCAGGTCTAATTGTAGGTCGTATTCTGAAAAGCTGCCGCCTCCGTAGGTGAACGTCATGTCAACCCCTGGAGTTAGATGCTGCATTGGTTCGGGGCTGTTCTGCAAGACAAAGCTGACTTGCACTAGGGGGTTTCGCGAGAGGTCGCGTTCGGGGCTGAGAACTTCCACGAGCTGTTCGAAGGGCAGGTCCTGGTTTTCGTAGGCTTCCAAACAGGTGGCGCGATTGGACTCGAGCAGGTTGGTGAAGGTGGTGCCTTCACTGAGACTGGACCTGAGAATAAGGGTGTTGACAAAGAAGCCGATCAAGTCTTCGGCCTCCACATGGCGGCGGTTGGCGATGGGTGAGGCCACGGCCAGATCGTCCTGGCCAGAGTAGCGGCTGAGCAGGGATTGGAAGGCGCTGAGCACGGTCATAAACAGGGTGGTGCCCTTCGCTCGGCCCAGACGGCGCAAGGCCTGTTCCAGGTTCAAGGGCAGCGAGACGGGTTCGCGGGCACAGCGATAACTCATGATGGGCGGTCGCGGTTTGTCTGTCGGCAAGGCCAGATTGGGCAGGTTGGCCAATTGGTTTTTCCAATAGACCAGTTGTTGGTCGAGAACTTTGCCTTCCAACCATTCTCTCTGCCAGGATGCATAGTCTGCGTACTGTACGGGCAGGGCGCGCAGGGAGGCCACGGAACCCTTGCAGAAGTCGCGGTAGAGCGTGGTCAACTCTTCCAGGAAGAGGCCGGTGGACCAACTGTCGAAGACGATGTGGTGTACGGTCACCAGCAGCAGGTGGTGGTTTTCTTCCAGGTAGATCAGGCGAAAGCGGATCAGCGCATCCTCGGCCAGATCAAAGGGTTTCGTGGCTTCCTCTTGTTGGTAGCGCGCTTTTTTTCGCTCGCGGGTCTCGGGGGGGAAACCCGATAAGTCGGTGGGTTCATCACCGAGCAAGGGCAGGGAGAAAACATCGCGAATCAGGGGACGGGGTTCTTCGCCGACCATGGTGAAGTCTGTGCGCAGAACCTCGTGGCGTTCCACCAACTCGATCAGGGCCAGGCGCAGGCTGAAGCGTTCCAGGGGCCCCTTAATATCCAGTTGCAGGGGGATATTGTAGAGGGCCGAACCGGGTTGCAGACGGTCCAGGAACCAGAGGCGTTGCTGGGCAAAAGAAAGCGGTAATTTGCCTGATCGAGAGAGGGGAATCATGGCCGGTGCGTCGCGTTCGCGGGCCTGAGCAAAGACACGTTCAATTTCCAGGGCCAGCTTGGAGATGGTGGGTGCGTTAAAGATACTGACCATGGGCAGGTCGACGGAGAAAATAGCGCGAATGCGCGACAGCAGGCGTGTGGCCATGAGCGAGTGGCCACCCAATTCAAAAAAGTTATCGTGGATTCCCACCTGTTCCATGCCAAATAATTTGGACCACATGCCAGCCAGGAGTTCTTCGGACGGATCGCGGGGCAGATCCACGCTGCCGTCTGTCTCTTCAATGAGGGTGGCTTCCGCGAAGAGTAAGGGCGGTAGTGCAGAACGATCCACTTTGCCATTGGCCGTTTTCGGCAGCCTGTCTACGGAAACGTACTGGGCAGGGATCATGTAGTGGGGCAGAGACAGGGCCAGGAGTTCGCGCAGGTCAAGGATAGGCATGGGGTAGTCTTTCCAGACAATCAGGGCAACCAAATGGGGATCTTCTGTTTTATTAACGAATACGGCCGCTTCATGGATTTCATCCCTGGCGATCAGGGTGGCTTCTACCTCGCCGATTTCTATACGAAAGCCGCGCAGTTTGATTTGGTTGTCGATTCGGCCCAGGTAGTCCAGGCGCCCGTCGTTGCGATAGCGCGCCATGTCACCCGTGCGGTACATACGGCTGCCGGGGCTTGGGCTGAAGGGGTTGGGCAAAAACTGCTGGGCGGTCACGGCGGGTTGGCCCTCGTAGCCGCGGGCTAGCCCGGTTCCGGTCAAGTATAATTCGCCGGTGACGCGAATGGGCACCAGTTCCAGCTGGTCGTTAAGCAGGTAGGCACGGGTATTGGCAACGGGTTTGCCGATAGTCGGCTGGGTGTCAGCGCCGCGTTCAATATGGGCAAAGGTAGAGTAGGTGGTATCTTCGGAGGGGCCGTAGAGATTGTAGACCGCCTTCACTGAGCGGCTGTGGTAGGCAAGGTCGACCAGCGATTTTTTGAGGGTTTCGCCGGCAAGGTTGACCGTGGTAATAGAGGCGGGCAAGGGCGCTTCCCTGACCAGTTCCAAAAGGGTAGATGGGACCGTATTGACCAGTGTCACCTCATCCACTGCGGGAAGTTCGCGCAAGGCCAGCGCGTTTTCAGCGATGATCACCTTGCCACCCACACTCAGGGGAAGGAAAATTTCGTAAACAGACAGGTCGAAACAAATGGAAGCGGCGGCCAGGACGCCTTGTAGTTCTTCGACGGAAAAAACACCATGGGCCCAGGAAATCATGGCGGACGCGTTGTAGTGGGGGATGGCGACGCCTTTCGGGAAACCGGTAGAACCGGAAGTGTAGATCAGGTAGGCCAGGTTGTTTTCATCACCTTGGAGCTGGGGAAGGCGGCCCTTGGATTCATCTGGAATCTCATCTTCCATGAGGATGCGAATGTGGTCTGGCAAAGCGTCGGCAAAGTCTTTGTCGGTGATCAGCAGGCTGGCCTTGCTGTCGGTGAGCATGTAGCGTACCCGTTCGGCGGGGTAGCTGTAATCCAGGGGGATATAGGCCGATCCAGATTTCAAAATACCCAGCAGGGCAATGACCAGTTTTTCGGTGCGTGGCAGCAAGACACCGACGCGGTGTTCGGCATCGGCGCCCAAGTCTTGGAGCCAGCAGGCGACAGCGTTGGCGCGGTCTTCCAGTTCCTGATAGGGAATACGGGTTCTACCGCTAACAAGGGCAATGGCATCGGGGGTGCGGGCGGCTTGCGCTTCAAAAAGGGCGTGTAGGGTTTGTGGCTGACAGGGTGTTTCGGTGGCATTCCAGTCTTGGACCAGGTGCAGGCGCTCTGCTTCCGTGATCATCCCGAGTCGGGAGATCTGTGTTTGAGGCGCATCGATGATGGCCTGAAGCAGGGTCAGGTAATGGTCACGCATGCGGCTGATGGAAATGGCGTCGAAAAGATCGGTGCTGTATTCGAAGTACCCAGACAGGCCGTCCACGTCTTTGTTTAATACAAGCCCAAGGTCCATTTTTGCGTTCTTGGTGTGTCTAAAAAGAAGATCACTTTCAACATCTTGTCCGAGCCGGGAACGGGTGCATATGTTCTTTAGGACAAAGGAGACTTGGGTCATCGGCGCACGGGACGGGTCTCGGTGCGGATGCATTGCTTCTACGATTTGCTCGAAAGGTAGTTTTCGGTTTTCGTAAGCGGCCAGGCAGGTCTGGCGATTGGAAGAAAGATGTTGAATGAAATTGTGAGAGCCGTTGAGGTTGGCACGCAGGACTAGTGTATTGGAGAAAAAGCCGATCAGTTCTTCCAGGTCGGGGTGATTGCGATTGTCGATGAGAGTGGCCACGGCAATATCGTTTTGGCTGGAATGACGGCCTAGGACAATCTGGAAAGCGCTTAAAAGGGTCATGAACAAGGTGGCATTGTGTTGCTGTGCCAACTGGCAGAGGTTTTCAACAAGTGGGGCGGGCAGCGCGAGGCGTTCATGGCCGCCGCGGTAGCTCATGATGGGTGGCCTTGGCCGGTCCGTGGGCAGGTCAAGGTTTGGTAGGTCGGCCAGTTGCTTTTTCCAGTAGGCGAGCTGGTTTGTCACTTGCGGCGACTGCTTTTGCCAGGCCGCAAAGTCAACGTATTGAACGGGCAAATCAGGCAGTGGGCTGCTTGGGGGCAGATTGCATGCTGTATAGAGTTGGTCAAGTTCCCGCAACAACACATGCACGGACCAATCGTCGAAGGCAATATGGTGTAGGGTCAGAAGCAGGTGGTGGGTGTTCTGGCCCAGGTAGAGTAATTTGGCGCGGATGGGCGGGTTGCTTTTCAGGTCGAATGCTTGTCTGCTGAGTTCCTGTTCCCAGGAAAGCAATTCGGCCTGGCGTTGCTTCTGGTTGGTGCCTGACAAATCGACGAAACCCTCGGCCAATAAAGGTGGGGCGACGGTTTCGCTTACAATTTGGCGAGGTTCTTCCTCTTCTTGTATATAGTTGGTGCGTAGCACCTCGTGGCGCCTAATGATCTGGTTCAGAGCCTGTGCCAGATGATCGCGGTTAAGGGGACCCACCAGCTTTAATGTCATGGGAATATTGTAGGTGGCATAACCCGGCGCAAGTTGATCCAGGAACCACAAGCGTTGCTGGGCGAAGGACAAGGCCTGATTGCCGGTATGGGCGAGCAGCTTGGGTGACTGGGCGAGCTTGCTTTGCTTGAGTCGTTCGTCAATCAGAGTGGCCAGGTCGGGCACGGTGGGTGACTCGAAGACCCGGGACAGGTTTAGAGAAACGCCGAAGGCCATTTCAATGCGAGACAGCAAACGGATTGCTAAAAGTGAATGGCCACCCAGGGAAAAGAAGTCGTGGCCCGTGTCTTCGGTTTGAAGTAAGGCGACCCAGATTTCTGCCAGTTGTTTCTCGGTTGGGGACATAAGTCGGCACGACGCGTCCCCCGCAGGCGGCAATTGGCCCGCATGGTCCAAAACAGTCACTATTTCCTCCTCAGCAAGCGGAACGGGCAATGAATAGCCTCAAAATAATTTGAGAATCAATTAAGTAAACGGGTCTTCAAAGTCGATAACTCTTTTTGGGAGTTGTGTGAACAGGCCGTTATGCTAATCCCAAGACCTTTCTGGCTGATAAGTTGCTTCAAGGTATGGTGTCCGGTGATACGGGTAGGAAGAAAGCTGGAATTATCTCCCAGCTATTAATGTAATTCTCCTCGATAAGTTCGTCTGAGTCAACTGTTTTGTGTTTGTGATGGGTTTTAAACATAGGGGTGCGTGTCTACGTTTTGCTTTGAAACGAGAGCTTACCTGGTTTCTGGCATTCGCTCCAAGAGAGGATATCTGTGGGTAAATAAACGTGAAAACAGAAAAGTATTGAGCTTTGTTTACTTTTGGGCAGATTGTGTATAGGCAAAGAAAGGGTTCACCGCACATTTCGAGGAGAGAGGACGCAGTCGGGAAAAGCCAATGTCGGTTGCTCTTACCCGGTTCTGCGAAACAAAACAGGCAAGGGCCCCTTTCAGTCTTCGAGTCGGGTTAACAGTCGCACACCCCAGGTAAGATGAAGGCGAGCAGCAGGGACGTGAAATCCCAGTGGTTGGCCACATCGCCGGGCCGTTTGCGCCAGAGGCCCATGGCGCACAAAGGCGGGGTGGGAAGGCTGCTCCTGCGTATGGCATTCTTCAGACAAAGCATTGCGACCCGCTCGCAACAATTGGGAAAGGGGTGGGAGAAAAGGATCTCCAAGTACAGGCGGGGCATCAGTGGCAGACCAGAAGCCGTTGATCGGCAGGGCCATCCGTTCAGTTTTGCCATAGCCGTTCGGTTCTGGTTTACACGGTAATGGTTACGATTTTTTTATTTTGAGGACCACGGTCGATGATGATCTCGGTCATGTCATCTTGAACGATGCGCGTAACCTGGTTGCTTTGGAGACCGGAGATCTGTTCGTCATACAAGGCCTTATAGGTATTACAATTGTTGTACAACTCTTCGTGTCTGCCAATGCTGACTATTTCACCTTTCTCGACAACCACAATCTTCTCGGCATCGAGGACTGTGGAGAAACGGTGGGCAATCAGGAACGTGGTACGCCCTTTCATCAGGTCATAGAGCGAATCCTTTATGAGATTTTCGGTCTTTGAATCTACCGAGGATGTGGCTTCGTCGAGGATCAGAATCCTCGGGTTTTTGAGGAAAGCTCGTGCAATTGAAATTCGTTGGCGCTCACCACCGGAAAGCCCCATGCCCCGCTCTCCCACAACGGTTTTGTAACCGTCGGGCAAATCATCGATAAAGACATGCGCATTGGCCTTGTAGGCCGCTTCTTTGACCTGTTCGTCGGTAGCGTCGAGGGAGCCATATCTGATGTTCTCCAAAATAGAAGTGGAGAACAGGAAATCGTCCTGTGCCACGATGCCGATCTGGTCTTTGATGGCATCACTGTGAATATCGCGAAGATCGTGGTCGTCAATCAGAATCTGACCTTCCTGGGGATCATAGAACCGGCTCAGCAGGTGAAGAATAGTTGTTTTGCCCGCACCACTCTCGCCCACCAGCGCAACTGTCTCGCCCACAGCGACGTCCAAATTGATGCCCTTGAGAACCTGCTCCCGGTTGCGTCCATCTGTGTTGTAGGTGAAAAAGACGTCACGGTAACAGACCTGGCCTTTGATTTCCAGGTAGGGGGCATTCTCATTGCGGGCCACGTGGGGCTTTTCGTCCAACAACTCCACAATCCGCTCCGCCGAGGCTAGAGACTGTTGGATCTGAACGTTGATGCCCATCAAGTTTCGGACCGGTCCGTAGATGTTCACCGCGTAGGCAGAAAATGCCATCAGTTCTCCTACCGACAGGGTGGTGTCCATGACCATGGTACTCCCGTACCAGAGAATGCCCACGCCGGCTACCGTTGTGCAGGCCAGAACGAGTGAAATATTGAGGGCGTTCAGGGTTCCCAACTTGATGCTGAGGTCTTTGTTGCGACTCAGGGCGTCTTCCACGTATTGGCCACGCTTTTTCTCCAAGCCGAAGGATTTGATGACCCTAATGCCAGCGAAATTTTCCTGGATCTCTCCGTAAACGGTGGACTTCTCTTCCTGAATATCTTTGCTTAAGGTTCGGATCCAAATATTGAAGATACGAATAAGTAAGACAAACAAGGGAACCACGGAAAGAGCTACCAGGCTCAGCTTCCAGTTCAAGACAAAAACGACACAGATCGTGCCCAAGGCAATGGAAGTGTTAATCACGATTGAGATGAAAGTGCCGCCTGTCAACGAACTCAACTCCTGAGAATCGTTGAAGACCCGATTCGTCAAGTAGCCCGTTTTGCGGTCATCGAACGATGACAAAGGCAGGGTCTGCACATGTCGGTATACGTGGGCCTGTATGTTACGTATGACACTTTCCATGATGGTGATCATGGACTTGCCGCGCAAGAAATCCAACAAGGAGCGAAACAGGTAAAGTAAAATGAACCCTAACCCAAAATACATCAGCTGTGTTCGATCCCCGGAGGGAATGATGTGGTCGATGAGCACCATTAAGACCAATGGACCCGTTAGTTCGGCCGCAGCGCTCAGCACGGTGAGCAGGCCCGTGTAGAGATACTGCCATCGATAGGGCTTGAGAAAAGGTAAGAATACTTTAATAAGGGAAAAACTAGTCTGTTTCATTTTTTGTCCGCTATGTAGTTCAAGGTGAGGTCCCCGGAAATGCAACGGAGAGCGATCCCCAACTGTTTGTCTACCCAATACAGTTCGTCGCTTTTTACTTCACTATTCATTCTTTTGGTGACGCGGGTGACGTAGCAGGATCGATCGCCAATATTCTCTTCCCTTTCAACGGCGATGGAGACACCACGGGCTTCGGTTCCGATGAGCAGTTTGTAATCCGCTTTCAGGGACAACATCCATTGCCCATAAAAATGATTTACCGTTTCATAGGCCGGGAGGTTGGTCTCCGTATTCTGGTTCCGGTTTCCCCCCATCTTGGTAACGGTCTCGATTGAGAGGATTTGGCCCTGCTCGGATATATAGGTGGTAATCTTTTTGCTTCGCGTTTTTAGTTCGTATTGATTGGCCCCGAAATTGGGGTTGTTTTCTTCGGCCGTGGCGACAATCACCCAACAGTTCTGGCCCTTATATAAAACAGGTGGCTTGACCTGAACAGTCTGCTCATTGGGCATGGGTTCGCTGAACATCATCACCTGACCCTGTATCACCTTGCTTGCTTTCTTCTGATCTTCTTTTCGCGGCACCAGCTGGTAGTGAAAGGGTTGACCCTCAATGTTCTCAAAGGTGGGGTTGACGTTCGTCTCGGTAACGGCCAGCAGCAGGCTGCTCTTCAGAAAAAAAGTGATGAATAAGAGAGTACTCATGGAAGCTCCTTCCTATTTTCAAAGGCGGTTGCGGCTCGAATTTCTGATCATTATAACTGAAAATTAAGGATTTCTATTTCCCATACGGCTATCTGCCCGATTAACCTTCCCTGCCTGGCCATTCCCTCCGACAGGTTGCTATCCCCTATCTTGAGGTAGGCGGCATCAATACTTTCCCGACCAAGTGTGGGGTCGAGTCCTGTCCAATGATCCAGGAGCATTTCAGGCCACATGTGACCCATAAAGCGCGTGTTGCTGTACACCAGGCCGAAAGCGGCCCGAGTCGGAATGCCTAGGGCGCGGCAGAGTGCCACGGTCAGCACGGTGTGCTCGGAACAATCGCCGTGTTTGTTGGCAAGGATCTCGCGTACGGGGGCCATGCCTGTCTGGATAGCGCTCCCTTTTTCGAGATTGGCGTAAACCCATCGCGTGATGGCGAGCGCCTGTTGCTTGGGGCTTTCGTCTGCACCCGCGATCTTTAGGGCCAGTTTTTTTAGCTCGGCATCCAGTTCAAAGAATTGGCTCTCGCCGAGGAAGTTCGCGCGTTCGATTTCTTCACCGGAACAGGACGATCCCCTTGCCAACTGCACAGTCACACTGTTTTGCCTGGCGTCAACCAGTGTTTGGTGGGCATTCGCTTGCAAGATCGGAGATCCGCCGCTACGGTTTTTCACTCTCAATGTCATGGCCCGTAGCCGATTGCTCAAGGGTGCCTTGCCCGTTGGCGTGATGGTAAAAGTGGAATTGATGGAACGCGGGGCGGTGGGCTGAACGTTCTTTCCCATGGGTTGGTAAATCAGAGAGAGGCCTACATCTGGATAGGAGGCCTTAATCAGAAAACCAGTTTTATCAACCCAATAGTGGGCTCTGAGCGCAGGCTCTATGTCAAATCGAGCCGTCACATGGTGATAGGAACCTTCTGGCTCTCCCAAAGTTACGATATCACCTATTTCCATTATTACGTGAACCGGCTTCTCATAATCGGGAAGAAAGAGTTTCTTTGCTAGTTTCATTCCCGGAACCAGGCCAGAGGAGGCCAACAAGGAGGCAATCTGGGTAGGAAAGTAAAAGTCCTCGCCACTCATGTCGGAGGTGTACGACGAGGTTCCCTTCGCCGAAACCCTACGACCTGCCAGGACACCCTTGCTGAAATACCCGGAATGATTGGACTTCGAATCCGAAAGCTGCTTTTCCGAAAGAAAGTAACGAGGGCTGCCATCTGTTGCTTCCAGGAAGACCTGTCGTTCACGGGTGGACAATATCCCGCCATTGCGTTTGACACTCATGGTGAGAACTACCTCAATGGCTTTCTGCCTGTCCAATTGCCAATGCCTTTCCAATTGTTCCCCAACCTCTTGCTCGGCAAGCAAAACGCGATAGCGATAACTGGCAGATATCGTTTGATCTGTCAGAATTTCGGGCGTGAAGGATTCACCCCCGAAGAGAAACAAGCAGAAAAGCAGCATGGACATCAAACCTCCATACCCGCCGCTGCGGTGGCGCACTTTGATGTCTTGGGCACAACAATATCCTTCTCCTGAAGAATCTGTGCTTTCATTTCCCGCAAATCTTTCTCATGCTGTTCGGTGAAGTAGTATTTATTCTCCTCTTTTTCCATGGAAAAGATTTGCTCCAGTCCTTCGTGGAATCGTTCCTGGGTTTCCTGGAATCGCTCGGTTGGGATCATCGTGTCTTTCCACATCCCGGAAATGGCCGATTTTTTAAGCATGCCGCAGGCATGCTTGTCATGTCCCGCTAAATCACCCGTTCTACCCCATGCAATCGCACGACATCCGCCGCCACAAACGTACTTGACCGTACAATCCTTGCAAACCTCAATTTTGTCTACCGTGGTGTCCCGACAATTGGTCATAATGGACGACTTGAGGTAGGCCTGCTCTAAGCCTTCCACGAACACATTCCCCGCCAGGAACTCTTTGTGGTAGAGAAGTTGACAGGGATAGAGATCGCCGTTGGAGGAAAGGTAGATATCACCCGCGCCCATTCCACAGTGGAACTTTCGCGTGGCATCCTGAATGGCGATCTTGTCGTGCTTGTCCAGGTGCAGGGTCGGAATCTCGTTGCCGCAATGGGCGATGCTTACCTCATTGACCTCCAACTCGCGCAGCAGCTTGGGCTTGTTGAGGATCGAGCCGATCACGTCTTCCGATTCGTAACCTTTCTTTTCGCTGTACATATTGTCGTAAAAAACGGCGCGATGCTGGGTAATGCCCAGTTCGCCTTCCAAGTACTTCTTCATGGCAGGCATGGTGGCGTAGTTTTTTAAGGTAACGACCGAGTTAACGATGTAGCTATTGGGTTTGTTGTGTTTTCTCTTGTATTCGGCAAGCATGTGGACCGCTTTCCAGGTCGGCTCGAAAGAGCCCGCGCCGCGAGTCAACTCATGCTCTTCCTTGTTCATACTGTCCAGGCTGATCCAAACAAGGTCGTAAAGTTCGGCAATCTCGGCCACATTTTCCTCTGTGATCAGGGTAGCATTGGTGATCAAAACAGGGCTCATGCCCAGTTTGCGCACATACCGGGCAACAGACATGGTGTCCTTGCGTACCATGGGCTCACCGCCGCAAAAGGCTACGGCCTTGGTTCCAAAACGGGCGAGTTCTTCCATGGCCCAGAGCGCTTGTTCGGTGCTCATCTGCTGTTTGTAATCTTGGTAGGTATCGCGTTCTTCCTCGTTATAACAGTAGGTGCATTTCAGATTACACAACTCTGTGTTGGCGTAGAATACAATTTTGGGGCGTACATTTTCGTCATAGGAGTAGAGCACTTCCTTGGAGATGAACGTACCTAGCTGGAAGAATTTGGCATCCAGCATGCTTCGGGTAAAATCGAGAATCGCCTTTTGAACTTCAATGTGGGGCAGGTTGTACTGGGTAACAATCTCATCAACCGTTTTTTTTATAGAACCACTGGCATGTAAAGAGGTAATGATGGCCTTTCCCGATTCATTGACCCGCACCCACTTGTGATTGGCGCGATCAAAGTACATGTGCCATTCTTTTTTGACAAAGTGGAACATCTCGGGGGCCATTTTAATTTCGGTGCTCAACAGTTCATCGTCAGTATATTTTGCAGCCGTCTGGGTTGTCATGAATTTTTCCCCTCCCAAGGTCGTATGATAAAAACAAAGCTGGGTATTAATTGCCAGGTGATTCTCGACAGAAGCCAGGAACCACCCGGCCTAGTTCTGCCATGACCAAACAGTCAAAGATCCTCCGATTGACCATCGTCGAATCGAACCGCAAAATTTCAAAGGGTTCCATCCCTTGCAGCAAGGAGAGGCCAGCATACCAATGCAGTCTAGAAACCGCGCAACAAAAGACACATAAACCCATACTTTGAGGCATATGACGAGGGGGGCACGAAAAAGCGGATGACTGAAATATCAAATATGACTGATCAAGACAGAAGTGAATGATTAGAACTGGCTTTGACCCACGGAAATGCGGATGCCAACCGTTACTGACACATACCCAGTACACGTACAGGTGCAGGTGCAAGTGCTAACAGCGTTGCTTTCCAGGGCAGAGAGACTTGCGAAACCAAGTGGATTAAACATGGAGCCTCCTTTTCGGATTTGGTTTGTGATATTGGAAATCACGAATAGCATATTACAAACTCGTGTATTGGTTTGTCAAGACAGAAATGTGAATTTTTTCTCCAGCCACCTACTTCGGTGCGCCAGTCATCCATCCATGCCGCCAATTATGCTCGTCTCGCACAAGCCATCTTCATCGGAAGCCCACCTATTGCTTGACATTTACAGGGCGGGCGCTCCTATAATTTATGTGCCTTATATTATCTTTGGTAGGCAAATTCATGACACACTTTCTTTGCACTGTTCTCGCCATGTTAGGCTTGGACACCTTTCAGCCCAAAGAGTTGATCTATTTGCCAATGGCGGTTAAGGTCAACCCCGCGAATCAGATACTTGTCCTGGATCAAAGCGAATCAACGATCCTCGCATTTGACGAAAATGGAAACCTGGCTTTTCGAATTGGCGCGCCAGGTCAGGGACCCGGTGAGTTCAACAACCCCACCGATTTCGATATGTTTTCCGATGGTCGCATCATTGTTGTTGATTCCGGCAATCGTCGGCTTCAGGTATTCGACCCGGTCGGTACCTACCAGAACATGATCCGTATCGACGATCACGCCATCGGCCAGATCCTCGTGCTCAATAAGGACCAGTTTATTCTCACCGAGAGCAATGGTTGGTCATTTTCTATCACCATGGGTGCCGGGGATCAGGAGCGGAAGCGATTCCACAAATACGACAGGGACGGTAAGTACCTGCATTCCCTTGGCGAGTTCATCAGCCACAAAAACCCCTTGCTGGCCGTTCGACTCAACCAAGGTCCGCTTGTCCGAGTCGGAGAAAAATTCCTGTTCGCCTCCAGTTGTTCCAATGAGCTGATTTGGTACGATGGTCATCGCGAGAAGAAATTTAAATATCCTCTGCCCTTTATACCCGATGATCCGGAAGAAAAAATGATCTCCGGTGAAGAGGGAGGCGAACAGGTTTATTCCATGGCCGTAAAGTCTGATTTTGTGTGTTTGGGGATGGACGTGCTCGACAATGGCGATATTGTTCTTCTGCGCACGAAGGGACATACCGTGATAAGCGAAGGCCTGCCAATCACAAATCTGGTGCGCCTGGCCCCAGACGGAACCTTGCGCAAGAAATATCCGGGTGAGTACCAGAGCCGGGGCATTGCCGCATCCAACGACGACCGCTATCTTTACATCATTCTCGAGGAAGAAGAGGGCGGTTTACGCCGAATCAAGCTTTGAG
>Ga0316189_10003687_pt1 | contig 14875 bp, 10 predicted proteins | sample LowCovwburrow_MG_FD_204930 | JGI IMG/M metagenome (GOLD analysis project Ga0316189, IMG submission 204930) | Coastal sediment microbial communities from Maine, United States - Lowes Cove worm burrow | ecosystem: Environmental > Aquatic > Marine > Coastal > Sediment | place: USA: Maine...
AATAAAGCGTTATCACGGAATAAATCAGAATGGGTGAGGCCGAAAGGTAAGTTTAATGTTGCATAAGGCGTCTGAAAGTCTAGTTCGTCGCGCATCAATTTGGCAGAAGTATCGTCTAATAAAGGCAGCAGTTTTTGCGCTTTCAGTTGTCGCCAAGGAGCGCCACGCTGCGTGGTATGCCGTTGTTCAAACTGTTGACCCGCAACATGCATTTTGCCCAATACTTCGCCAATCGCCTGACATTGCGCCACTGTGGCGATATCACTGACATTTCGCCCCGCTAAGCGTGCCACTAAAGCCGCAGGTTTGCACGTCAGATTTTTGAGGTAATTACCTTGCTTATCCGCTACAGGGTGGGCAGAGGGAATACCATGCTGGGAAAAGAAGGTCATAACATCGAGGAAATAGCCCATTTCATCGAATTCATGCTGCTCAAACAAGGTCAAGACAAATTGGCCCTGCTGCGTCGTGACAAAGTAATTGGTATTTTCGATACCATCGCTGATGCCTTCGTAAGACAATAATTCGCCCACGGCATAATCGCTTAAAAACGCGACTAAATCAGTGCGCCTGACTTCTGTATAAACTGACATAAAAAGATTCGGGTCTTAGTTATTTACCACTCAAGCAAGATCCAACTTGGGATCAATAAGCCTGAATCGAGTTCGTGTTGTTTGGTTTCCAAAGAACCATCGCCATCGGTATCCATTAGAAAATAAGGTAGGCCGATATTCGGGGTTACTTTGATCATATAGAGCTTGCCATTGACCCTATATTCTTCAATTGTGCGGTCTTTCTTTTGAATAATATTGATATCAGGCTCAATGCTTTCACCGTCCATTAAAGGCTCAGGAATGACGGGCAGCTTGAGTATATCCGGCTCAGCCCAAACATTCGCTGACATTAATAATCCAACTGCGCATACAATAGCGGACTTGTTAAACATAGTTTTGCTCCATATCATTTCGTATAACGATAGCATTTCCATTACGATGATTAAAGCAAACTCTACTCACTCTAACTGACATTGAAGACATCGCACTATGACGCAATCTAGCCCTTTTATTCTTGTTGATGGTTCATCTTACCTTTATCGTGCTTATCACGCGATGCCTGAATTGACGAATAGTCAAGGCCAGGCAACCGGAACAACGTACGGTGTGATCAATATGTTGCGCAAATTATTGCGTGATTATAAGCCCAGCCATATTGCTGTGGTATTTGATGCCAAGGGCAAAACGTTTCGGGATGATTTATTTCCGGAATATAAAGCTAACCGGCCGCCAATGCCGGATGATTTGCGCACACAAATTGAACCCATACATGCCATTGTAAAAGCGATGGGATTACCGCTGCTGATGGTCGATGGCGTTGAAGCTGATGATGTGATCGGTACATTGGCGCGACAAGCTACTGAGCAAGGTATTGAAACTGTCATATCAACGGGTGATAAAGATATGGCGCAATTGGTCAATGAACATGTGACCTTAATTAATACCATGAGCAATACCATGACCGATGTCGCCGCTGTCCATGAAAAATATGGCATTGCGCCAGACCGTATTATTGATTACTTAGCGCTGATGGGTGACAAAGTCGACAATATTCCTGGGGTGCCCAGTGTTGGGCCTAAGACAGCGACCAAGTTATTACAACAATACGACAGTTTGGAGGGCGTGATTGCCCATGCTGATGAAGTCAAAGGCAAATTGGGTGAAAAACTACGGGAAACCGCCCCTGAACTACCTTTATCCTATGAATTAGCGACGATTAAATTAGATGTTGATTTAGATGGTGACACACCGACTAGCCTTATTGCTCAGGGTATTCAGCATGATGCGCTATTAGCTTTATTCCAAGATATGGAATTTAAAACCTGGACAGCCGAACTGGTTCGGAAAGGCAATAATGACACGATTACTTCTGCTGCACCCACCACAACTAGTCAGCTAACAGCCCCGCCAGTTGTTGAAAAAAACTACGAAACCATTTTGACGGAAGACCGTTTGCAATACTGGCTCAAAGCCTTAAAAGCATCGTCTTTATTTGCCTTTGATACTGAAACCACCAGCCTCGACTATTTAGATGCTCGCATTGTCGGTCTATCGTTTGCCATTGAAGCCGGAACCGCCGCTTATATCCCGCTGATGCATGATTATTTAGGCGCACCGACCCAATTGGGTTTTGACCATGTTATGGCATTATTCAAACCTTTATTAGAAAATCCCAATCAATATAAAGTCGGCCAAAATTTAAAATATGATCGCCATATTTTGCTGAACCATGGCATTGATTTGCAAGGAATTGAACACGATACGATGTTGCAATCTTATGTACTTGACAGCACTGCCAGTCGACACGATATGGATTCATTAGCAGAAAAACACTTAGGTCGCACCACCATCCATTTTGAAGATATTGCGGGCAAAGGCAAAAAGCAACTGACCTTTAATGATATTGAGATTGAGCAAGCAGCGCCTTATGCTGCTGAAGATGCTGATATTACACTACAGTTGCACCAAACTTTATGGCCACAACTCGAAGCCATATCGAGCTTATTGGCTGTGTACCGCTCATTGGAAATGCCTTTATTACCCGTACTTAATGCCTTAGAACGAAACGGCGTCAATATCGATATTTGGATGTTACAGCAACAAAGTGATGAGTTAGCCCATAAAATTGATGGTTTTCAGCAGCAAGCTTGGGCTATCGCCGAGGAAGAATTTAATTTGGGCTCGCCGAAACAACTCGGTACCATTTTATATGAAAAACTTGAACTACCCATCTTGAAGAAAACCCCAAAAGGCCAACCCTCGACAGCCGAATCCGTGTTGCAAGACTTGGCTGATGACGGCTATGAATTACCCCAGGTGATTATGTCTTACCGCAGTCTAAGTAAACTTAAATCGACTTATACTGATCGCTTGCCAGAACAGGTGAATAAATCGACGGGCCGTGTTCATACTTCTTATCATCAAGCCGTGACCGCCACCGGACGTTTATCCTCATCAGATCCCAATTTGCAAAATATTCCGATTCGCAGCGAAGAAGGTCGTAAAATTCGGGAAGCTTTTGTGGCCCCGGAAGGCTACACCATTCTGGCAGCCGATTATTCTCAAATTGAACTACGAATTATGGCGCACTTATCCCAAGATCCAGGACTGTTAAAGGCCTTTGCCGCTGGGGAAGATATTCACCGCCATACCGCTGCTGAGATTTTTGGTGTGGCTCTAGATGAGGTCACTGACGATCAAAGACGCAGTGCTAAAGCCATTAACTTTGGTTTAATTTATGGCATGTCAGCCCACGGTTTATCTAAACAACTCGGTATAGATCGCGGTCAAGCGGCTGATTATATGAACACCTATTTTGAACGTTATCCGGGCGTTAAAAATTATATGAACACCACGAGAGATCAGGCTAAACTCGATGGCTACGTTGAAACCTTATTTGGCCGTCGTTTGTATTTACCTGAAATCAATTCTAGTAATGGCATGCGTCGTCAATACGCTGAAAGAACAGCGATTAATGCGCCGATGCAGGGCACGGCTGCTGACATTATCAAACGCGCGATGATCGCTATTCAAAGCTGGCTCAACACCGAACCCACTGATATTCGCATGATTATGCAAGTCCACGATGAATTGGTGTTTGAAGTCCCGATGGAGCAAATCGACAGCGCTCAAAAAACAATTGAAGACTATATGGTTAAAGCCGCTGAACTGGCTGTTCCACTCGAAGTCGGTATTGGGACTGGATTAAATTGGGAAGTCGCGCACTAGGCAGTTTGCATCACGTTATTTAGTATTTTTTGCTCGGGGATGTGCTGCATCATAGACCTTGGCTAAATGTTGAAAGTCAACATGAGTATAGACTTGAGTTGTTGAAATATCAGCATGGCCTAATAGCTCTTGTACCGCTCGCAAGTCACCACTCGCTTCGAGCATATGTGAGGCAAAAGCATGTCTAAGCCGATGCGGATGAACATGCTCTGAAATGCCTTGTTTCTTGCCCCAAAAATGAAGACGTTTCTGAATCGATCGTACACCGAGTCGTCCCCCTCCTTGGGTGATAAACAGTGCTGGCTGTTCAAAAAAACCTTCATTATCGCGATTCGTTAACCATACTTTAATCGCGCTCAACGCTTGTCCGCCTAGTGGCACTACTCTTTTCTTATTGCCTTTACCCGTGACATAAACCAATTGATCGGCAAGATCCAGATCACGACAATCTAATCGCGCTAATTCTGCTAACCGTAGCCCCGATGAATAAAACAGTTCCATCATCGCCCGATCCCGACACCCTATGAAAGACGTTTGATCTATATGATCTAACAGGCCGCTCACTTGATCGACATCCAATGTCGATGGCAGTCGTTTTTCTGCTTTTGGTGCTTGTACTGCTTGGGCTGGATTTTGTGATGCCAAGCCTTCTCGCATCAAATACTTAAAGAAGCTACGCAACGAAGATAAATGTCTCTGAATCGATCTGCCCGACAAGGCTTCGCGATGGAGTTGTGCGATGAACTGACGAACGTGTTTGGCTTTTAATGATGGCCAGCTTAATACATTTTGCTGTGTCAAAAACACGCTACATCGGTTTAAATCTCGTTGATATGCTGCAACGGTATGAGGTGACATTCGTCGCTCCTGCTCTAAGTGCAGCAAAAATTGTTCTATTGCTGAGCTTAACTCATTCGTCATGATTGACGTGATAATGCGTTCTCAATAAACGCATTAAAATCTCACCTAGAAAAGCAAGATAATCGGTCGCCATATTGGCATGGAAACGATCTTGATCATAGCTGGCAATCGCTAATAAACCACAACAAGGTTCATGGCCTATTGGCAAACAAGCGATTGATGCTACTTTATCCTGCTTCTCACCAAACAGAACCGCCTTTTGCGCATTAGACAAGCGTCCACACACGGGTTGTTGTTTTCCCAATACTTTATCAAAGACCTTTAGGGCCTCATCATCGATATGGCATTGCGTTATATTTTCTGAGGTTTCGGGTAAGTCGTGTTCAGACTCACTATAGAAAAGTCTAAGCGAGATTTCATCCGCATTGAACTGTTGTTTCAACTCCGAGACCAACACCGGTAGCAATGCTGCAAGGTTTGGCGCGTCCATTAACTTCAAACATAAGGTATGAACTCTGGCTTGCAACTCGGTATTTTGACGTGCCGTGTCAATCAAACTGTGCAATTGCTCATGCAGCTGGTTGATTTTGGTTTGCAGCCGTGCGTTTTGTCGCTGAGCTAGTGAAATGGTGCCCGCGGGTGCAGATGACAAGACCAAGTCTTCTATCGCATCGGGATGATGTAAGAAGAACTCCGGATTGGCTTTTAAGTAGACGATTACGTCATCTACTGCTAATTGTTGTCTATCGTCGCCCATGCGATTTCCCCGTCAAAAACATGTGTGGCTGATCCTGTCATCCAGACTGGTGCTTGTTGTCCCTGCCACACTATATCAAGCTCACCACCTGTTAAGCCAACTTTTACTTCTTTGTTTAATAAACCAAGTTGAATACCATAAACTACCGCAGCACAAGCGCCCGTCCCACAGGCTTGTGTTTCACCTACGCCTCGTTCATATACCCGTACTTTGACCTGATTATTATTCACAATTTGCATAAAGCCCGCATTCACGCGTTCAGGAAATTGCTTATACCTCTCTATCATCGGGCCTAAAGTGGCCACATCGGCTGTTTCAATATCCTCGACCAACATCACCGCATGCGGGTTGCCCATCGATAACACACCGACAGAAATAGTTTGGCCATCTGATAAGTTTAAGTTATACGACTCTGCTTGTTGCCCGGCTTCAAAGGGTATTTTCTCTGGTTCAAACACGGGTGTGCCCATATTCACCGTGACAATCTCACCGTCGTCTTTGATCACTAAAGTAATAATGCCTGACGCTGTTTCAACCACTATTTCTTGTTTATCAGTCAGGCCTTTGTCGACAACATAGCGAGCAAAGCAGCGTGCGCCATTGCCACATTGGCTGACTTCACCGCCATCTGAATTAAAGATACGATATTTAAAATCCACATTGGCTTGGGTCGCTGCTTCTACCAGTAACAATTGATCACAACCGATGCCTCTTTGGCGATCGGCGATAAAACGACGCTGCGGCAGCGTTAATTCAGGTCCATTTTGGCTAAGCCTGTCAATAACCACAAAATCATTGCCTAAGCCATGCATTTTGCTGAATGTCAGCATCGTACTCATTACGGTAAAACCCGCTCACCCGCATAAAGTGAGGCCAGTGTTTCTCGCTCACGAATACAATGCATTTCTTTGCCGTCAACCATAATTTCTGCGGCACGGGGACGCGAATTATAGTTTGAACTCATGGTAAAGCCATAAGCACCGGCTGATTTAATGGCTAATAAATCACCTTGTCTAATTGCTAGGCTGCGATCTTTACCTAGAAAATCTCCCGTTTCACACACTGGGCCAACAATGTCGTATTGCTGACTAGCCATGCTACGATCGATTTTCACCGATTGAATCGCTTGCCATGATTGGTATAAGGCGGGACGTAATAAGTCATTCATTGCCGCGTCAACAATGGCAAATTGGCGATCTTCTGTTGCTTTTAAGTATTCAACCCGTGTTAACAACACACCGGCATTACCCACAATGGCTCTACCTGGCTCCATCAAGATCTCTAACTCTCTATTTACTAATAACGTGTTCAAGGCAGCAGCATATTCTGCTGGGCTTGGCGGCACTTCATCTTTATAAGTAATACCGAGTCCACCGCCAATATCTAAATGGCTTAAGTGGATATCCAACTCCGCTAGGCGATCAACCAGCGCCAAAACCCGTTGCAGCGCATCAACAAAAGGCTCGACTGATGTCAATTGCGAGCCAATATGGCAATCTACGCCCATTATCTTGATATGAGGCATGGCTTTTGCCTGACTATAGACCGCCTCAGCTTCGTCAATCGCAATACCAAATTTATTTTCTTTTAAGCCGGTCGAAATATAGGGATGTGTTTGCGCATCAACGTCGGGATTGACACGAATAGAAACGGGCGCTTGGCAATTGAGCTGTGCTGCCACCGCATTAATGCGTACTAGTTCAGGCACCGATTCGACATTAAAACAACGAATGCCTTGTTGTAGCGCATTACTGATTTCAGTTTCTGTTTTGCCTACACCGGAAAAAACAATTTTCTCTGCACGGCCTCCAGCAGCTAACACTCGCGCTAATTCACCACCTGAAACAATATCAAAGCCCGAACCAAGACGTGCTAATACATTTAATACTGCAAGATTAGAATTCGCTTTAACGGCGTAACACACGCAATGTGGTACCGAAAAAGCCTCATCAAAAGCGCGCCAATGGCGTTCTATTGTGGCGCGCGAATAGACATAGCTTGGGGTGCCAAACTGTTCTGCTATGTTGGATAAGCCAACACCTTCGGCAAACATTTCATCCGCCTGATAGTCAAAATGATCCATTCTAATTTATCCTGTCACCACTCACATTGACTGTATTGTCAGGCAGATATAAATCGCCCTTCTGACCACAGGCGCTAATCAGGCCCAATAAGCATATAATGGCCAATAACCTTGCGCAATAATTGAATTTTTGCATTCGCTTTATTCCTATAACTAATTCGCTGAGCAGTATAGCGATTAATGGTTTGAGACGCCATTCACAGACATACTAGAAATTCTTCTTTAACTTGAATACTATAACTCTTTGATTTTATCAATTTCGTTTCTTTTAAGGTGACTACCGAATAATGGCCTATGTAACATCGATCAAGTTGAGCGGTTTAGCTCAGCGCCTTATTAATGACGGTTTACTTTCAGAAGAAGAAGCGGCAACTGCACAGTTAGCAGCTAAAGAAGCCGATTTAGCATTTGTTAGTTACCTTGTTGCCAATAAAATTGTCTCAAGCAAACATATCGCGTCTATTGCTTCACAAGAGTTTGGCGTGCCACTTTTCGATATTGAAGCTATGAATTTGGAGCTATCGGCAACCAAACTCATTGAAGAAAAATTAATTCGTCAACACAATGCGCTTCCGTTGTACCAACGTGGTAAGCGCCTATATGTTGCCGTTTCTGATCCGACCAATTTACAGGGTTTGGATGAGTTTCAATTCAATACTGGCTCGAATACCTACCCAGTTCTCGTTGAGGAGCAACAATTATCGGCGGCTATTGAGCAAGCGGTCGATAATAGTGAGGAGCAACTTGATGACTTTGGTGATGCTGAACTTGATGATATTGAATTAGGTTCGGATGAAATTGTAAAAGATGATGATCCAGATGCTAATATCGATGACACACCGGTTGTTCGCTTTATCAATGGTATTTTAACAACGGCTATTAGAGCTGGCGCTTCTGATATTCACTTTGAACCTTATGAGAAAAAGTATCGTGTTAGGACACGCATCGATGGCATTCTGCATGAAAGCAAAACCGCACCCGTTGCATTAGCCGGACGTATTTCAGCACGCATTAAAGTCTTATCCCGCTTAAACATCGCTGAACGTCGTGTGCCACAAGATGGTCGGATGCGTCTTAAATTATCAAAAACTAAAGCCATTGATTTCAGGGTTAATACCTGTCCAACCTTATTTGGTGAAAAGATTGTTTTACGTATTCTCGATCCAACGAGTGCACAGCTGGGAATCGATGCTTTAGGTTATGAACCTGAACAAAAAGAAATATTTATGGAGACCATGCATAACCCCTACGGCATGATCTTGGTGACCGGCCCAACAGGGAGTGGTAAAACAGTCTCACTTTATACCGCACTCAATATTCTCAATACTGATAACCGCAATATTTCAACTGCCGAAGATCCTGCCGAGATTAGCCTTGCTGGTATTAATCAGGTCAATGTTAACCCTGCCGTCGGCCTGAACTTTTCCGACGCTTTACGGGCATTTTTACGACAAGATCCCGATGTCATTATGGTCGGTGAGATCCGTGATTTAGAAACAGCAGAAATCGCGATTAAGGCCGCACAAACGGGTCATATGGTGTTATCAACGTTACATACCAATGATGCGCCACAAACATTAACCCGCCTGATGAACATGGGTGTGCCTCCCTTTAATATTGCTTCTGCTGTCACTTTGATTATTGCGCAACGTCTCGCTAGAAGACTGTGTAATAATTGTAAAGCACCGGAAGATATTCCACGCGAAGCAATAGAAGAAGAGGGCTTTACACAGCAACAGATTGAGGAAGGTGTCACAGTTTTTAAAGCCGTTGGCTGCGATAATTGTACCGAAGGCTATAAAGGTCGTTTAGGTGTATATCAAGTGATGCCCATTTCTGAAGCCATGGGCCGAATTATTATGGAAGGAGGCAATTCTATGCAATTATCAGATCAAGCAGCAAAAGAAGGTATTGCTGATCTTCGTGCATCAGGCCTCAAGAAAGTGGCTGCGGGTTTGACAAGCCTTGAAGAAATAAATCGTGTAATTAAGGAGTAATATGTGGCGCAAGCAAGTAAGGCCATCAAACCACAAGTTGATCCGATGTTTCAATGGCAGGGCACGAATAAATCAGGTCGCCGTTTAAAAGGCGAACAATCCGGTTCAACGCTTAATGCTGTCAAAGCAGATCTCCGCCGCCAAGGCATTACGCCTATTAAAGTTAAGAAAAAACCCAAAGATCTGTTCGCTGCTAAAAAACCACCCATCAAACCTGGCGATATTGCTGTGTTCAGCCGTATGTTGGCCACGATGATGTCATCCGGCGTACCGCTTATGCAATCAATGCAAATTATCGGTGAAGGCCATGAAAATGCCAGCATGCAAGATATGATCTTATCGATAAAAGCGGATGTTGAATCAGGCACGAGCCTGACAGAATCGTTGGCTAAGTTTCCACACCACTTTGATGATCTTTATGTCAGTCTGGTCAATGCTGGCGAGCAGTCCGGGACCCTAGAAACCTTATTGCATGAAATTGCTATGTATAAGGAAAAGACCGAGGCGTTGAAAGCCAAAGTTAAGAAAGCGATGGTTTACCCTGCTTCGATCTTGGTTGTTGCCTTTGTCGTGACAGCAATCTTAATGATTTTTGTTATTCCACAGTTTGAAGCTTTATTTACCGGCTTTGGTGCTGACTTACCAGCACTAACCAAGCTTGTTATTACCATATCAGAAGTCTTTCAAGAAAAATGGTGGCTGATCTTCGGTAGCATCATCGCTGTCGTCGTCGGTATACTGCAAGCCAAAAAACGATCTCGAAAAGTGCAGCATTTCTTAGACCGCTTACTGCTTAAAATTCCTGTGATTGGCATCGTGATTGAAAAAGGGGCTATCGCACGATTTGCTCGTACTTTTTCTACCATGTTCAAAGCGGGTGTGCCGATGGTTGAAGCCATGGTTTCCGTTGCTGGCGCGACAGGTAATATTGTATTCAGTGAAGCCACTATGATTATGCGGGATGATGTCTCAACGGGTACCCAACTCAATGTTGCGATGAAAAGCAGTGATTTATTCCCCAATATGCCCGTACAAATGGTGGCTATCGGTGAAGAATCAGGTGCCTTAGACGCGATGTTAGCCAAAGTCGCTGACTTTTATGAGTCGGAAGTCGATGATGCCGTTGATAATATGACCGCCTTAATGGAGCCCATGATTATGGTTGTGCTCGGTGGCCTTATCGGTACCTTAGTCATTGCCATGTACTTACCTATCTTCAAAATGGGTGCGGTCGTTTAGTCACAATATCCTGTGATAAAGTGTTCATTTAGAGATTCCTCAAATTATGCTATCAGAAGATAATCTAAGCTTAACGCTTCAGCACGCATATATTAGGGATCCTGATTTAGCTTATCAAAAGGCTATAGAACAACTTAATGCGCTTTCACCTGCGCATTTTTTTACTGAGGCAGCGCAACAGCTTGCTTTAGCCGTTGGTACTCGCTACGTGATGATTACCCAACATCACCCTCTTCCCGTTTCTAAGCTAAAAACCTTATCTTTTTGGGATACTGACCACATAAAAGATAATTTTGAATTTATGTCTGACGACACACCCTGTGGAGAAGTGATTGCAGACGATGGTAAATTCCATTATTTTTCTAATAATATTCAAGCACTTTTTCCCAAAGCACCTGGCCTAGTCAATTTAGGTGCGGTCAGTTATGCCGCAGCACCTATATTTGACTCTAAGCATAATATCTCTGGCCATATCGCCATCTTAGATACCAAGCCCTTACAAAATGAAGCCTGGATTCGATCTCTTCTCGAGGCCTATGCCCATTATGCAGGCCTTGAATTAGAACGCAGACAATTGCAAGAAACGATTGAAGCACTGTCAAAAGGCTACGAACTCCCGCTTGGAAAAGATTGCTTTAAGCAGTTGACTCAAATAGCGGCTGATACCTTTGATATTGATTTTGCCTTTATTGGACAACAAACTGAAACCAACAGCCAAATCATAGAATCTTTAGCCATTTACCATCACGGTGAATTTCTAGCCCCCATCATTTATTCCTTAGATAATGTACCTTGCGGTACTGTTGTTGGTAAACAAGCAAAAGCTTTTCCAGCTAATTTGCAAAGTTTATATCCTGACTTCCCATTACTTCAACAACTCAATGCTGAGGCTTATATTGGTGTTCCCCTCTTTGATTCGAACAAAGAATCTATTGGTGTGTTTGGATTAATCAATAAAACGCCTATCCATCAAGCTGAACGCATTAAAACCCTACTCGAAGCCTTGGCGACTAAAGCCGCCTATGAGATAGAACGGCTAAAAAATGAACAAGCCTTGCAATATTATTCTGGAATTGTGTCAACAACTGATGATTTTATGTCATTCATTGATAAAAATTACGTCTTTAGAGCCATTAACCAGAATTATTGCTCACTTTTCTCAAAATCGAGATCAGAGATTATCGGGCATAGTCTCGAAGAATTACATGGCGTAGAGACTTTCCAACTATTAAAGCGCGCTATTGACGATGCCATAAGTCAGGGCAAAACTTCAATCTGCGAATTTTGGAAAGGCTACCCTGATGGGACAGCACACTTCCTTCAAGCTAAATATCACCCTTATTATGACGCTGATAAAAATATTACAGGTGTATCGGCCGTTGCCAGAGATCTCAGTGAATTAAAGCAAGCTCAAGATGCATTAGCGAATAGTGAGCAACGGCTTCAATCGCTTTATGATGATACCCCGTCAATGTTTTTCACCCTTGGTAAGGATAGAGAAATTAAGTCCGTTAATGCCTATGGGGCAAGAGAACTAGGCTATCAAATTGATGAATTAATTGGCAAACCAATCCATAGTTTGTTCTTTCGAGGTGACCATCATCAACTTGATTTGGCTATTAAGAGCTGTTTTACTGAATTCGGCTCCGTACAACACTGGGAATTACGTAAAAAACATAAAAATGGCTCTACCCTTTGGGTTAAAGAAACCGCCCGCTTAGTTCAAGATCAGGAACAGAACGACCAATTGTTCATCGTTTCTGAAGATATTTCTGAGCGCCATAAATTATCACAGAAGCTGTCCTATCAAGCCTCTCATGATGCCTTAACGGGTCTAATTAACCGCCATGAGTTTGAACGTCGAACACAACAACTGTTAGACACTGTTTTTGAAGATAGAGCCCAACATGTCATGTGTTATCTTGATCTCGACCAGTTCAAAATAGTGAATGATAGTTGTGGGCATCTTGCTGGCGATACCTTACTGAAAAGTATCTCTTCGCTGCTGAACCTAAAAATTAGAAGAGGTGATACCTTGGCCCGTTTGGGCGGCGATGAGTTTGGAATTTTGATGACGCATTGTTCAATAGAACAAGCTAAAATGATTGCTGAATCAATCCGCCAACTTATTCAAGACTTTAACTTTGTTTGGCAAGAAAAAACCTATTCTGTTGGTGCCAGTATAGGACTTGTCACAATCGACAAAGACACGAATTCACTTACGAGCATTATGGCGACCGTTGATGCCGCCTGCTACGCTGCGAAAGATTCAGGCCGTAATCGCATCATGGTTTATAGCGAAACTGATCAAGAACTTAATCAGCGACGAGGAGACATGAGCTGGGTACATCGTCTACAAGAAGCCATTGACCAGAATAAATTTTGTTTCTATTGCCAAAGAATTATTGATGTGAACCCCGAAGGCAAAACCAACAAGCCAAGTTACGAATTATTGCTCCGACTCTGCGAGAAAGATGGTGAAATAATACCCCCTAATGCCTTTTTACCGGCTGCGGAACGCTATCACTTGGCAACAAAAATAGATCGATGGGTCATTCAAAATGCTTTTGATTGGCTTGTCAGTTTGGGTCCTAAAATAGATGACTTTCGATACTGCACTATCAACCTTTCAGGGAGCTCTCTTGATGATCCGGACTTTTTAGAGTTTGTCATCTTCCAAGCTGAGCAATACAAAATCCCTGATCATAAAATATGTTTCGAAATCACTGAGACTGCCGCTATCTCAAATTTGGCCGGTGCCATAAAATTTATCAAGGCCTTGTCTAAACGTGGCTGCTGTTTTGCATTAGATGATTTTGGTAGTGGGGTCTCATCCTTTGGTTACCTAAAGAATTTGCCTGTCGATTTTATTAAGATAGATGGTAGCTTCATCAAAGATATGGCCACCGATCCCATTGACTACGCCATGGTCAAGTCAATTAATGATATTGCGCAAGTGATGGGTAAAAAAACCGTTGCAGAGTACGTTGAAAATGACGCCATTATGGCTTGTTTGAAAGAGATCGGTGTCGATTATGCGCAAGGCTCCGCTATAGGAATGCCTCGGCCCATAGATGAAATTTAAACTTACTCCACCCTCTCAATTGAATTTACGGCTACTATGGGCATTGTTGAATTTAACACTCTTTTATCCATTTTCTTAATGAATCATGATTGAACTATTACAGCTATCCCCGCCTCTTTTCATTACTGTCGTCACGGTGCTGGGCTTACTGGTGGGCAGCTTTTTGAATGTCGTTATTTATCGTCTACCGTTGATGATGGAGCGAGAATGGCGCTCACAGTGTGACGAACTTAATGGCCAAAACAGCGTTGAACTACCGCCATTAACATTAAGTAAACCGCGCTCCGCTTGCCCCCAGTGTCAACATGCTATTGGCGCTTTAGAAAACATTCCTATTATCAGTTACGTGTTGTTAGGGGGGAAATGTAAATCCTGCCAAGCCCCTATCTCCTTACGTTATCCCGTTATTGAGGCCTTGACTGGTCTATTATCTGGCATCGTAGCCTATCACTTTGGTTTTGATTGGACTTGCTTAGGTGCATTGTTACTGACCTGGTCCCTAATAGCGCTAACATTTATCGATATTGATCACCAATTGCTGCCTGATAATATTACTTTGCCCTTATTATGGCTCGGGATCAGTTTTAACCTGTTCGAGCAATTCACGACTTTAGAGGCCAGTGTTATTGGTGCGCTTGCTGGCTATTTATCGCTCTGGCTTGTTTATCAGGCCTTCAAATTAGTGACCGGGAAGGAAGGCATGGGTTATGGTGATTTTAAGCTATTGGCCGCTTTAGGTGCTTGGTTGGGTTGGTCGCTATTACCGTCTATTATTCTATTATCGTCATTAGTCGGTGCTGTTGTCGGTATCAGTTTAATTCTGGTTCGCAGCCACGAGCGCGATATTCCTATCCCTTTTGGCCCTTATCTCGCAGCAGCAGGCTGGATTGCTTTAATTTGGGGGGAAGCCATTAAAATGGCTTATCTCAGCTGGGCAGGGCTCACCTAATAGTATGCTGAAAATAGGGCTGACAGGCGGTGTTGCCAGTGGCAAATCAACTGTTTGCCAACTCTTTTCACGACTCGGTATCACGATTATTGATGCTGATCAGATCGCACGTGAATTAGTTC
>Ga0316189_10003688_pt1 | contig 14873 bp, 11 predicted proteins | sample LowCovwburrow_MG_FD_204930 | JGI IMG/M metagenome (GOLD analysis project Ga0316189, IMG submission 204930) | Coastal sediment microbial communities from Maine, United States - Lowes Cove worm burrow | ecosystem: Environmental > Aquatic > Marine > Coastal > Sediment | place: USA: Maine...
AGCAGATGCGAGACGGTATCCGCGTCTACTTCGGCAACGCCGAGCGTTTCATTGAGCACGGCGAACATACCTACACCTTCCGCTATCGCGCGAGTCGCATGCTCGGTTTTTTTGAGCAACATGATGAACTGTACTGGAATGTGACCGGCTTCGAATGGGCATTCCCCATTGATGAGGCCAGTGCGCGTGTTTCATTTGAGTTTGATGTTGCCGCCAATGCCCTGACTCACGAGGCATATACGGGTGCATTCGGCGCGCAGGGCCGCGACTACAGCTCGGGAGTCTCATCCGATCCGGCGGTGAGTTTCAAGGCAAACTCGCCGTTGTCGCCGGTCAACGGGCTGACGATCGTGGTTGGCTGGCCGAAAGGACTGGTCGCGGAACCTAGCGGTGTAGACCGTGCGATCTGGTTGATCAAGGACAACCGTAATCTGCTGGCGGCGTTGATCGGACTGCTGGTGATACTCGCCTACTACATTCCTGTGTGGCGGCATTTTGGCAAGGATCCGGAGCCTGGTGTGGTTGTCACGCGCTACGAACCGCCGAATGGTTTTTCGCCGGCGTCACTGCGTTACATCCGCCAGATGTATTACGACAACAAGGTCATGACGGCGGCCATCATCAACCTGGCCGTCAAGGGCTACCTGCAGATCAGCGCAGACGGCGACGATCACTCGCTGCAAAGAACCACTCCGGCGCGAAATGCACCCGAACTGGCTGCGGGTGAGCGAGAGTTGCATGACGCCCTGTTTGCGGAGGGCGATACCGCAGAGCTCGACAATGCGTTTCACGCGCGCCTGGGCGGTGCACGCAGCGCCCATAAGACGTCGCTGGAAGCGGACTACAGTCGCGGCTACTTCAGGCGCAATGGATTATTGAATGTGCCAGCGATCCTGATGCTGCTGTTGGCCGCAGTTATTTCGCTCAGCATCGGCGCCGGCCCAAGTCTCTTCGTCATCCTGACCATCGGAGCATCCATCGCGACCGTGGTCGGATTCGCCATCGTTATGCGAACGCCGACACTGCGTGGCCGGAAATTGCTGGACCAGATGCAGGGCTTTGAGGAATATCTGGAGGTGGCCGAAAAGTACGAGCTGAATCTGCGGGCGCCACCCGAAAAGACGCCGGAGCTGTTTGAGAAAATGCTGCCATTTGCTTTGGCACTCGGCGTCGAACAGAACTGGGCCGAGAAATTCACGGCGGTTCTGGCCGCTGTGCGATCCCCCGACGGTCGCGCTTACCAGCCGTCCTGGTATGACGGTAAATTCAGTGTCAATAATCTTTCCGCATCGACACAAGGCCTGTCCAGCGGCCTTAGCTCGGCAATCTCAAGTTCCGTAACACCACCGGGATCGTCCTCGGGCGGTGGCGGCGGTGGTTTCTCGGGCGGTGGTGGTGGCGGCGGCGGTGGTGGCGGATGGTAGACGCAACCATGACACTTATTGCCGGTCGAACTGATTTCCAACGATCACCCTGAACCCCTAAGGAAAAACCAGTTGAACCAGAATGTCTACCGGGTGCGCCCGGATAACAGCGTAATACCCACGGTCATATTCGCCTTGCTGATTGTGAACGGGCTCGTGTTCGCGCTGCAGAATTTCAACCCGCGGTTCATGATGATCAATTTCGCTCTGTGGCCGGCGGGTGATCCACAGTCTCCATTCGCGCCGTGGCAGCTTCTGACGTATGGCTTCCTGCACGGCAACGTAACGCATATCTTCTTCAACATGTTCGGCCTGTGGATGTTCGGGCGAGATGTCGAGCGGCTCATGGGGCCGCAGCGTTTTCTGACCTACTTTCTTGTCTGCGTCGTGGGGGCGGGCATCGTACAGCTGACCGTGGCGGGGATTGTGGGCGGCGTCTATCCGACGGTCGGCGCGTCCGGCGGATTATTTGGTATCCTGCTGGCTTACGGGCTCAGTTTTCCAAACCGAATCGTCGTGCCGCTGTTTCCGCCGATCCCAATGAAGGCGCGTACTTTCGTCATCGTGTTCGGCTTGTTCGAGCTGTACTTAGGCCTCAGCGGCAACGCGCCCGGGGTCGCGAATTTTGCTCACTTGGGCGGCATGTTGTTCGGCTTCCTGCTGCTTCGCTACTGGAGTTCGGCTCAGCGACGCTGATCGCCGCGCAGTGCAACCAATCAGCCGTTTCTTACATCTAAGGTACACACAAAAAAATCGGGGATATCTATGACCATCAAGCGTAGGGAATTTCTGGGCCATATGGCCGCGGGCAGCGCGATTCTGACCGTACCGGGTTTTCTGACCGGTTGTGGCGTGCAGCAGGCGACGGCAATCGCCGATGCTACGCCCGAAAATCCATTCATGGACTGGTTCGGCGTTGACCAGGGCACCGTAGCCCGCGTCATGTCCGAGCTCACCGCGAATGGCGCCGATGCGGCAGATTTGTATTTTCAGCACACGCGCAGCAACACCCTCAGGCTTGAAGATGGCATCGTCTCCAGTGCCAACTCCAGTATCGATCAGGGTGTCGGCTTGCGAGTCGTGATTGGCGAGCAAACCGGCTATGCCTTTACCGAAGACCTGACGTTGCCTTCGATGCTGGCTGCGGCGCGTACCGCATCCGCCATAGCCTCAGGCAGCCGAGTGGCGGCACCGCAGTCATTCAGTCCCGCGGCAACCGGCAAGCTGTATACGACGACTGTGCCGTGGGCGAGCGTTGGCATCGACCAGAAGCTGCCGCTGCTGAAGTACGTTGAGACCAAGGCCAAGTCGCTCGATCCTGCTGTTGAGAAAGTGTCTGTCTATTGGGCCGACGCGGACGAGCGAGTCATGATCGCCACGCTCGACGGCAGGCTGGTGACAGATCACCGTCCCATGACCCGCGTGACCGTCTCGGTGACGGCGAAGCAGGGAGATGAGACACAGTCCGGCTACTCGAATATCGCAGCTCGCGAAGAGTTCGGCTGGTACAAGACCGAGCGGCTCGACACCATGGTGCAGGAGGCCGTTGATCGCACCATGATCCTGTTCGAAGCACGCCGCCCGCCGGCCGGTGAAATGCCCGTCATCCTGGCATCCGGCGCGAGTGGCATCCTGCTGCACGAGGCCATTGGTCACGGCATGGAAGCGGACTTCAATCGCAAGGGCGCGAGCATCTACTCCGATATGATCGGCAAGAAGGTCGCCGAGCCATTCATTACGATTGTCGATCAGGCAACGATTCCGCGTGAACGTGGCGCGCTCAACTACGACGATGAGGGTAATGCCACAGGCCGGACCGAGCTGGTCAAGGATGGCGTCCTGCAGTCCTACCTGCACGACGAGATCAGTGCGAAACAATATGGGCTGAAACCAACCGGTTCCGGTCGTCGCCAGTCCTACAAATTCGCGCCGATGCCGCGCATGAGCTGTACCTTCATGGAAGACGGCCCGCACACCAAGGACGAGATCATCGCGTCTGTGGACCACGGCATTATCTGCGAGACCTATACCAACGGGCAGGTGCAGATCGGCGCCGGCGATTACACCTTCTACGTCAAGAACGGCTGGCTGGTCGAGGGCGGCAAGGTTACGGCTCCGATCAAGGACGTCAATATCATTGGCAATGGGCCAGAATCGCTGAAGCGCATCACCATGGTTGCGAACGACGCCAGGCTGGATACCGGTGGCTGGACCTGCGGTAAGAACGGCCAGGGAGTGCCGGTATCTCAGGGTATTCCGACAGTGCTTGTCTCGAAGATGACTGTAGGAGGCGAAAATGTCAGCTGAACTTGAAAGCCGGGCAATTCAGGGCGTTGAGCTTGCGAAGAAGGCGGGCGCAGACGAAGCGTGGGTATCGGCAGAGCAAAGCCGCGACGTCGAGTTTGAGTATCGCGACGGTGCGCTCGAGAAAGTGAAAGACACAACCTCACGCTCGCTGAACGTCAGGTTGTTCGCCAACGGCCGTTACTCGAGTCACTCGACCACGGACCTGAAGGCAGATCGACTGCAAAGCTTCATTGCTGATGCGGTGGCCATCACCCGCGCTCTGGAGCCGGACGAGTATCGCAAGATCACGCCGGCCGAGCTGTTCGCAAATCGCCCGAGCGATGATCTCGACCTTGTCGATTCGACGGTCGCCACGCTGGATCGCGATCGACGTGTTGAGTGGTGCAAGGCGCTTGATGAAACATCTCACAAGCATGAGCGTGTCATCTCGGCGACAGCCGGCGTCTACGACGGCACATCGATGTCAGCGGCTGCGAGCAGCAACGGTTTCGTCGGCTCCCAGGAGCAGACGTATTGCTGGTTTGGATCGTCCGTGACACTGAGGGACCAGGGTGAAAAACGCGCCGAGGATGGCTTCTACGCAGGCGGCGCGCACGTCGCGGACCTGCCGGATGCCGCATCGGTTGGCAGAATTGCGCTCGAGCGCACTCTGTCGCGCCTCGACTCCGAGAAGGGCCCGACCATGAAGGGCACCATGCTGGTTGACTCGCGGGCGGCGGCATCGCTGATTGGACGCCTGTTGCGTCCGGCGAACGCCGGCAGCGTGCAGCAGGAACGTTCCTTTTGGGCGCCCCTGATTGGCAAGAAGGCGTTCAGCGACAAGCTGACCATCATCGATGATCCGCTCGTTCCGCGCGGCCTGGCGTCACGTCACTTCGACAGCGAGGGAATCTCGGCGAAACCTATTCCGCTCGTCGAGAATGGCGTTATCAGGAACATCTATGTCGACACCTATTACGGCCTCAAGGGTGACATGACACCGACCACGGGTTCGGCGTCGAACCGGCGCATCGCAACTGGCGACAAGTCGCTGGCTGAGCTTATCGCCGAGGTTGGCGATGGCGTGTATGTCACATCGTGGCTGGGTGGTAATGCCGACAGTACGACCGGTGATTTTTCGCTCGGACTGCGTGGCCACATGATTGAAAACGGAGTGATCGGGCGTCCGGTTGGAGAGATGAACGTCACCGGCAATCTGCGCGACCTGTTCGGCCAGCTGGAGATGCTCGGCAATGACGTGTACCCGTACTCGTCGACCTTGTCGCCGTCGCTGGTCTTCGGTGGAGTCGACTTCTCCGGCGTCTAGTTCCTAAGGTTCTAGGCAGTGCTGCCGCCATCGATCGGGATGGCGGTGCCGGTAATATGGGCGGCCGCGCTGCTCGCAAGGAATAGTGTCAGTGCGGCGACCTCTTCCGGTTCGCCAACGCGGCCGTTTGGACTGGCTTCGGATACCTGTTCCAGGTATTCCTCCCACTCCAGTTCCTGCTCTTCGGCTTCAGCGGCGAGCATCGGCGTATCGACGTCGCCCGGACAGACTGCGTTCACGCGCACGCCGTCACGGGCATGGTCGAGCGCCATCGCTTTTGTCAGCAGCACGATGCCGCCTTTGCTGGCGCAATAAGCGGCGGCGTTTTTGCCACCCTTAAGGCCCCAGTCGGAAGCGATGTTCACAATATTGCCTTCTGTCAGCAGCAGATGCGGCATCGCGGTGCGAGACAGATAGAAAGGCACGTCAAGATTGATAGCCATGGTATGACGCCAGTCCTCATCAGTGGTCTCGGTGGCGTCTCCACGAACGATAATGCCAGCACAATTGACCAGGCAATCAAGCGAGCCAAACTCATCAATGGTATCGCTGATGAGTTCCTCGCAGTCATGCGAGTCCTGCAGCTCTCCCGCCCAGCTGCTAATGGACTCAGCGACGTCAGTTACCTCGGCAAGACGACCTTCGTCTCGTCCCGCAGCCATGACTTCCCAGCCTGCGTCCGCAAACGCGATAGCAATGGCCGCACCTATCCCCGAGCTGGCCCCGGTAACCAATACGACACTCATGATGTTCCCCTGCAGGTTTGAACGTGCTATCAGTGTAGCTCAGTCGCGAGTAACAACGATATGTCCGAACTTCATGAACTTGGCTGGCGGCCGTTCTTCCAGTCGCAGTTGGGCGGGGAAACTGACCAACAACTCGTGCCCGCGCGCGTCGCAGCCGTGCACCGCGGTCGCCTCGAGGTATTTACCGCACCTGGCGAAAAAAGCTCGGTAAGTGCGGGCGTGCCGGACACCGGCGGGGTTGCCGTTGGCGACTGGCTATTGCTGGATAGGGATGGGCCGCGCGTAGTGCGCGTGCTCGATCGCATTGGCGCATTCAAACGGCGCGCGGCGGGTACGTCTGCACAGACTCAGCTCATCGCCGCGAACGTCGACACATTGTTCATCGTGACGTCGGCCAATCGTGACTTCAACGTTGCGCGACTGGAGCGCTACCTGGCGCTTGCTTATGAAGCGGGCGCGTTCCCCATAGTCGTCATCACCAAGGCAGACACTGTGGAGTCGGTTAACGAGTTTGTCAGCGAGGCATCTCGGTTGGCACCTGGTCTGCTGGTCGAAGCGCTCGACGCTCGCAGCGCGGATCAGACGGCGGTACTTCAAGCCTGGTGTGGCGATGGGCAAACCGTGGCTTTGCTGGGCTCCTCCGGAGTCGGCAAGACGACGCTGATGAATACCTTGTCGGGCACCCATGAAAAAACCCGGTCGGCTCGCGAAGACGATCAACGCGGCCGGCACACGACCACCTATCGCTCAATGCACCGGCTGGCGGGCGGAGGCTGGCTAATCGATACGCCAGGCATGCGTGAGCTTAAGCTCGTCGATGTTGGCGACGCATTGGATGATATTTTTGCGGAGATAACGGCGCTTGCTGAAAGTTGTCGTTTTTCTGACTGCGTACATCACAATGAACCGGGATGTGCTGTGCGGCTTGCGATCGAGAAAGGTGAGCTGGATGCAGATCGCTTGCGACGTTATCGCAAGCTGCTTTCCGAGGATCGTCGCAATACTGAAACGCTTGCCGAAAGGCGCTCACGCGACAAGAATCTTGGCAAGTTCTACAAGTCGGTGCTGGTGGACAAGCGCAAACAAAGGGACGGAAGCTAGGCGGTGACATACATCGACCTCAATGCCGATCTGGGTGAAGGCGACCCGTTTGACGGGGAATTGTTAGGGCTGGTCTCCAGTTGCAACATTGCCTGCGGAGGGCACGCCGGTGATGCTGAATCCATGGCGATGACGATACGTCTTGCGCTGGCAAATAATGTTGCCGTCGGAGCTCATCCCTCGTATCCCGACCGGGCAGGCTTTGGCCGAGTGAGCGGTTTCATGAAGGGAGCGAAACTCTACGATTCGTTACTGCAACAGGTCAGTGATCTTGCCGACATTGCGGCACAGCTCGGAGCAAAGCTTGCACATATCAAACCGCATGGGGCGTTGTACAACGATGCCGTGCGCGATGCAGGGCTTGCCGACGTCATCGCGCGAGTCGTATCAGAGATGCCGGGCAATACTGCGCTCACGGGCATGGCGGACACAGAGCTCGAGCGGGCAGCAGCGAGGAATGAGGTCGCGTTCCTGGCCGAGGGCTTTGTCGACCGCGCCTACGAGCCGGACGGCACTCTTGTGTCTCGTGCTGAACCCGGGGCGGTCCACAATGACGTAAATACGATTGCCAACCAGGCCGTGAGCCTGGCAAAGCGCGGCGAAGTCACGGCGCGAGATGGGTCCGTCATCAAGGTGCGTGCCGATACCTTATGTATCCATGGTGACACGCCCGGCGCTGCCGGCATTGCGCGCGCAGTGCGCGATGTGCTCGAGAATCGCGGGGTAGAGGTTCGTGCTGCGGCGTATAGCTGACGATCAGTTTTCTGTCGAAGTGGAAAGTCCCGCTGCGGCGCAGGCGCTGGCCAGGGTGTTACGAGAGGCAGGTGGCTGGTCCGAACTTGTGCCAGGTATCAACTCGGTCGTGGTGCAATTCGATATAGCAACACGGGACGCCGAAGACGTTGAGTGCGAGCTCGGTGAGCTTCTGCTGAGGGATGCGCCGTTGCTCGCGAATAGTGCGACAGTACTTGAGATCCCGGTCCTTTATGGCGGAGATGCAGGGCCGGACCTCGATGAGGTGTGCGCGCTACTCGGTCTGTCACAGGATGAGTTCATCGCGTTGCATACGGATGGCGAACACGTCGTTGAAATGCTCGGATTCACCCCCGGCTTTGCGTTCATTGGTGGTCTGGACAAGCGCCTGAATGTGCCCCGCCGCGCCGCGCCGCGGACGCTGGTGCCTGCGGGTTCCATCGCTGTGGCCGACAGCCGCACTGGCCTGTATGCACTCTCCAGTCCGGGCGGCTGGCAGCTTGTTGGACGGACGCCGGAGATTTACTTCGACATTTCGGCGAGCGAGCCATCGATGCTCGACGCTGGCATGCGAATTCGCTTTCGGGCCATTACGCAAACGGAATTCGACGCTTGGAATTGACGATACTGAAGCCCGGCCTGCAGACAACCGTGCAGGCGAGAGCACGGCACGGCCTGCGGCACCTGGGTATTCCCGCCAGCGGGGCGGCAGATCCTTTGTCCATGGCGCTCGCCAACAAGCTGGTGGATAACAGCTGGGATGCTGCGCTGCTGGAAGCGACATTGCTTGGCCCCTCTTTGCGTTTCGAGACGGATTGTTCCTTTGCGTTAACAGGTGCCGTGGCAGCGTCGACCCTGAATGGTGACAGCGTCGAACAGCACTGCAGCATCAATGCGCGCAAAGGGGACGAACTCGTGGTCGGTGCCGCAATCCGTGGTGCTCGTGTTTACATTGCATTCGCCGGTGGTCTCGACATGCCCGCGGTACTTGGCTCGGCATCCACCTGCCTGGTTGCCGGTTTCGGCGGCCATGAGGGCAGGGTGCTTCGCAAAGGCGATGCGTTGCGGTTGGAATCGCCACGGGTGCTGAGTTCAGTGCACAGCGCGCCGGCGGAATTTCGGCCGCCGATGTCGAACAGCCATGCACTGCGGGCATGCGCTGCCGGGGAAACCGATCAGCTCCGCGACAGAGGGGCGCTGTTGTTTGACACGAACTGGCAGGTGGGCGAGCGTGCCGATCGCATGGGGCTGCAGCTCGATGGCGACACGCTGGTTGTTGAATCCGGTGGGCGCATGCCGAGTGCAGCCGTGTTCCCCGGCACCGTGCAGTGCCCTGAAAACGGCGCACCGTTTCTGTTGTGTGTTGATGCAGGCACGGTTGGCGGCTATCCACGGGTCGCGCAAGTGGCGCGCGCTGACCGCCACGTACTGGCGCAACTCAAGCCTCGCGACCGCGTAAGACTTTTGCGGCGCGAGCCTGACGAGGCCGTGGCTGAGTTTCGGGCCAAACTCGGGTATTGGCGGCGCTGGCTGCCGCAGATCAACGAAGTCCTGATCTGATAAAATCCCGGGCGCGAAATCATGTAGCATTCAGCCCATGTACTACGGTGAGAAATTCAACAGCATCACGCACCTGGTCGGCGCCGTGTTTGCCCTGGTCGGCGGCGCCGTGCTGATCACGCTGGCCGCTATGGAAGGGGACCTGGCAAAAGTTGTCAGTTACTCAGTGTATTCGGTGACCTTGTTCGTACTGTACCTTTCGTCGACCCTTTACCACAGCTTTCCGGGGCGCGTTAAGAAGTTCTTTCGGGTCATTGATCACCAGGCCATCTATCTGCTGATCGCGGGTAGCTACACGCCGATCGCAGTTGTGGCCTTGCGAACCGTGGGCGGCTGGTGGCTGCTTGGCGGGGTCTGGGCAATGGCGATTTTTGGCATCGTACTCGACCTGGTGCGCCGCACAGGGCCTCGCATTGGTTCGGTGATTCTTTATCTCGGAATGGGCTGGTTCTGCGTGCTGGCAATGGACTCGCTGGTGGTGTTGTTGCCGGCGGCGTCGCTGAACTGGCTGATCATCGGCGGCCTGTTCTACACCAGCGGCATTTTCTTCTATGTGCTGGACAGCTGGTATCCATGGTGCCACGGCGTCTGGCACCTGTTCGTGCTCGCCGGCAGCATCAGCCACTACTTCGCGATCTTGTTGCTGTAAAAATGGTGGGCCCGCCAGGACTCGAACCTGGGACCAAGGGATTCACTCTACCCAATCATTTCTGAATGGAGCGGACTATCTCATCACCCTCAACCGAATTGTTAGGGGCGGGACGCTCTAGCCTGTTATTAAGAACACTGAAGTTCCCAGGTAGTCTCTGCACCTTCCAGCGGTGTACCGCTGGCTTGGCTCAGGATTGCCATCAGCCGAACTGCTAAGGTTTCCCTGAATTCATCCCGTTCACTTTGCATCTTTCGATGCAAACGCACCTTTCTTGATGAGTCCCCTGCTCTAACCAACTGAGCTACAGGCCCACAATGGGGAATGCATTCTAGCAGAATAGTTCTGTGTTTAGCGATCTCAAAAAAAGGTCTTTTCATGCAATTTACAGAATCAAGGTTTCATCTCGTTTCTGCCAAAATGCATTGATGGGAACTTGTGTTATCTGTCACAAAGCCCTTCAGGGGCGGCAGTCAAAGTACTGCTCGCGAAAGTGCAAGAATGCGTCTACAAATTGCCGCTGCCAGTCGTACAAGGCTCAGCAGAGCCGCGGTCGGCGCCGAAAGATTCGCTTGGTCAATGCCTTCGGCGGATGCTGTAGCAATTGCGGGTATTCAAGAAACTACTCAGCGTTGGAATTTCATCATGTAGACCCTGCTAACAAGCGATTTCAACTAGATCTTCGTTCATTGTCCAACAGGTCGTGGGTATCAATAATCAGAGAGGCGGCTGCGTGCGTGCTTGTTTGCTCCAATTGCCACAAAGAGATTCACCATCCCGAAAGCTCACTCGAAAAGGCAAAAAAAAGCCAGGCATACCCCGGCTTTTCTTGTCGGCCTGGCGGCCGCTGCTGCAGGTTCAGAACTAGTCCTCAGTAAGGAAGCTCCTGAGCTGATGCGATTAGATCAGGAGACGCAGGTTAGCCTCCACAATACGATGGATGCCAGCAGTACACCTTGTGCGGCAACTGCTGCGGGGCAGGTGGCCGGGTCGCTGTTCCACAATTATTGGCATACGTGACGCGGTTCAAAGTAATAATAGAATCAATCACTTATCATCGTCGACTACTTCCTAAATAGGTGTGAATGTGCCATGGATGGGTGCAAAATCACACATGTTGCAGGCATAGCGACAAGGCGTCAAAAGGGATTCGGGCTGCTGGACCTGATGCTGACCGTGGTCGTAGCATCGCTGCTGCTATCGATTGCAGTTCCCAGTTACGACCGCTACGTACAGCGCGCCAAGGTTACGGCCGCTCGAGGCGCCATTGCGTCTCTGAGCATCGAACTCGAAAAATACCGCCTCAACAACGAAAATGCTCTGCCCGCGAGCCTCGACGAGTTGCGCATGGCCATTCCACTCGACCCCTGGGGCCGCGAGTATCAATATCTGAACATACTCACCGCCGGGCCGGGCAAAGGCGGGTTGCGAAAGGACGGCAAGCTCAATCCGCTCAATACTGATTTCGACCTGTATAGCCTCGGCAGGGACGGCGAGTCACGAGAGACTCTGAACGCGAGGCCGAGCAGGGACGATATCGTAAGAGCCAATAACGGCGCGTTCATCGGGCTGGCGGAAGATTACTGATGCGCTTATCCGTACTGCCAGCAACGATGAAGCATGGTGTCGGCAGGCGTGTGCTCAAGCTGCTATTGATTGCTACAACGATTCCGGCGTTGGTTACTGCCTGTCTTGCCTATTACGAAATTGGTCGCAGCACGAAACAGGATGCGGCCGAACAGCTGCGGGGCAGCGCCAAGGCGTACGGTGTTGAGCTCATTTCCAGGCTGCAACGGGCATCGGCAAGGCTTGAGAAACTGTCGGATGAAAATACTCGTGCGACGCCGGAGGCGGTCGCGGCGCACGCCTACCTGGTTGAGGAATTTGAGGCGCTAAGCCTGCAAGGCGCGGATGGCAGCAGTCTAAACCTCCATGGCGCGAATCAGGCAGCGCTCAGCCTGACAGCAGCGAATTGGGATTTTCTCGATCGCAACATGGTGCAGTTCATTGCCGAGGGCGAAGGCGAGTCGACCAGGCTGCTGCTGGTCAAGGCAGTCGATACAGGCGCTAAAAGTGGCAGCATACTCGTGGCGCGGCTACGCATGGATGCGTTCTGGGAGCCGCTGCAAAACCGTCTGTATGCAACCGATTTTTGCGTCTACGGCCTGGGTGGCGTGCGTATGCATTGCACGGATGCTGGCGGGCCGTTCCCCAAGGCCATGGAAAAATCACAATTGGCGGCAGGCGTGGGTTTGTTCGAGTGGGATTCGGACACCCATGAAACGCAGGTCGCTGCGGCGTGGCAATTGTTTCTCGACGGCGAATTCGCTGCACCATCGCTCGATATCTTGGCCTACCAGTCAAAATCCCATGCATTGCGTTCTGGTGCCGACTTCCGTCGGGTGTTCTTGCCGGCGCTTGCGCTGATAATAGTGCTCGTTGGTGCACTGACTTTGAAGATGCTTAGCCAGAGCCTTACGCCGCTGCAGCAGTTGATACTGGCAGCGCGTCAGTTGACCGCCGGTAACCTCGCGGCGCGCGTGCGGATACGGACCGGCGATGAATTCGAATCGCTCGCCGACGCGTTTAACACGATGGCCGGTCGGGTTGGCTCGCAAATCTCCACTCTTGAAGCAATGGCCGAAATCGACCGCCTGATTCTCAGCAACGTCCGGCTTGAGGACATTGCGGAAAACATCCTCGGGCATGTCAAAGAACTGACAGGCGTAGAAGCCGTCGCGATGATTGCACGCAAGAAGGAAACACCCTATCAGGCCAGGATGATGTCAGTCTTCCGTGATGAGTTTTTTCATGACGATGTTTCGTTGCCGACTGACGTTGGCAATCAGTGGTATCAGCCGCGGCAGGTGATCCTGGATGACATCAGCGACGATCTGGCCCCATACAAACAGAGATTCGATACGTTCGGACAGCACTACGTAATGCTGATTCCCGTGGTGCTGGACGTCGATCTGAAAGGTCTACTGCTTCTCGGCTCGCGACGCAGCATCGATGCGGGCAACCACACCATCAAGAGCTGTATTGATCTTGCAGGCCGGCTGGCGGTTGCACTGTCGAGCGTCGCGCGAGAGGAGGCGCTTTACCGAAAGGCGCATTACGACGATCTGACCGGACTGCCGAATCGACAGTTGCTGCAGGATCGCCTGCAGCAGCGATTGATGCAGGCGCGACGCGAAAAACAACCGGGTGCACTGCTGTTCCTCGATCTCGATCGATTCAAGCAGATCAACGACATATACGGACACGCAGTCGGTGACAACGTTCTTGTACAAGCGGCAGAACGTATCGTTAATGAAGTTCGTGACGCCGATACTGTAGCGCGACTGGGTGGCGACGAATTCGTCGTTGTATTGTCGAATGTTGCCGATGGTGCGCGAGTGAGATCAACCGCCAACCGGCTGCTGGCGCGCCTGTCCGAGTCATTCTCCGCCGGCGGCGTCGAGCATTTTGTCGCCGCGAGCATTGGCATTGCCATGTATCCTGATGACGGTGATAGTGCAGAGACACTGCTCAAGAATGCTGATTCGGCAATGTATCGAGCGAAGGATGCGGGACGCGGGCGATTTGAATTCTTCAGTGAATCCTTGAATGCCGAAAGCCACCGCAAAATTGGCCTTGAGAAAGACTTGCGGGTTGCGTTCCATAACGCAGAGCTCGAGCTCTACTATCAGCCACAATTTGAATTTTCGACGGGTAACATCAGCGGCGCCGAAGCGTTGCTGCGCTGGAAGCACACCCAGGATGGAGCTATCTCACCGAGCGAGTTTGTGCCACTGGCAGAGGCGTCCAGTCTCATCGTCGATATTGGTCGCTGGGTGCTAAGGCGCTCTTGTAGTGATCTGGCTCAATTGCTGAGCCAGGGCCTGCATCCAGGACCGATGTCGATCAATGTGTCGGCAAGGCAGCTGCGGGATGCCGGGTTCGTAAACGATGTTCTCAGCGCACTGCACGATCACGATATCCACCCAGGGTACCTGCAGCTGGAAGTGACGGAAACGACCGTCGCCGAGAACAAGGATACGGCAATCGGTATCCTCAACTCACTGCGAGCACACGGTGTGCGCGTGGCGATCGACGACTTCGGTACGGGATATTCGTCGCTCAGTTACCTGCAACAGATGCCATTCGACGTCATCAAGATCGATATGTCGTTCGTCAAGCTTATAGGCGTTGACGATGCATCCGACAATATCTGCCGAACGATCATTCGAATGGCGCACGAACTCGACAAGGAAGTCATCGCAGAGGGCGTCGAGACCGAGCAACAGCGCCGCTTCCTGACAGCAAACAAATGCGATTTCGGGCAGGGATACTCTTACGCTAAACCAATGTCGCCAGGCGAATTCCTGGCGTTCATTGGTAAGCAGGACTTCCACACCCAGCGCAGGAAGGCGCTGGAGATCGTCAACTAGTCCTCGGTGAGGAAGCTCCTGAGCTGGTCCGAACGCGTCGGGTGCCGCAGTTTGCGCAGCGCCTTGGCTTCGATCTGGCGAATACGCTCACGAGTGACGTCGAACTGTTTGCCGACTTCCTCAAGCGTGTGATCCGTATTCATGTCGATGCCGAATCGCATCCGCAGCACCTTGGCTTCCCGCGGCGTAAGGCCGGCGAGTACCGAGTGCGTGGTTTCCTTGAGGCCCGATGAGGTGGCTGAATCGACCGGAGAGTGCACCGTCGTGTCTTCGATGAAGTCACCGAGGTGCGAATCCTCGTCATCACCGATAGGCGTTTCCATCGAAATCGGCTCTTTCGCGATCTTCAGGACCTTGCGCACCTTGTCTTCCGGCATGTCCATACGCTCAGCAAGTTCATCCGGCAGCGGTTCGCGGCCCATCTCCTGCAGCATCTGCCTGGAGATACGGTTGAGCTTGTTGATCGTCTCGATCATGTGAACCGGGATACGAATGGTGCGTGCCTGGTCCGCAATCGAACGCGTAATCGCCTGGCGAATCCACCAGGTGGCATACGTCGAGAACTTGTAGCCGCGGCGATATTCGAACTTGTCG
>Ga0316189_10003690_pt1 | contig 14869 bp, 14 predicted proteins | sample LowCovwburrow_MG_FD_204930 | JGI IMG/M metagenome (GOLD analysis project Ga0316189, IMG submission 204930) | Coastal sediment microbial communities from Maine, United States - Lowes Cove worm burrow | ecosystem: Environmental > Aquatic > Marine > Coastal > Sediment | place: USA: Maine...
AGAGTTGGGCATTAATACTGCTAGAACAGACAAGTCAGATTATCAACTATTCCCTCGAACCCTTTTGGTGCCATAATTTTACAGCATTAGCTGGGGACCAATGGCTACATCACCCAATTTAACTAATAGGAGCTCGGTTCTTAGAGGTTTGCAAAAAAGAACTTCCTTACACCTTCACTGCTTTCTTAAATAGAAAGATTTGTGAATTTTTATCGACATAAACATCTATTTGGTCTCCCTCAGAAAATTCGCCCTCAAGAATCTTAAGAGAAAGTGGATCTTGAATGTATTTTTGCAACGCTCGCTTTAATGGCCTTGCACCAAAAACCGGATCATATCCCTTCTGCGCCAGCACCTCTTTAACCTCTTCACTCAGTACAATTGACATATTCCTCTCGGCCAAGCGTGCGCAGAGGCCTTTCATTTGAACATCCACAATATCCCTGATTTGATTCTGTGTAAGATTACGGAACAAGACAATATCATCGATTCGGTTCAGAAACTCGGGGCGAAAGTGGTTTCGGAGCTCCTGTCTGACTGTTTCCTGAACTGTCTCATACTGGTTTTCCCAAACTTCCTTGGACTGTCCTTTCAATTCATGCAAAGCGGCTTCCAACCCAGCTTCTTCAATAAACTTACTACCGATATTAGAGGTCATTAACACCACCGTGTTGCGAAAGTTCACTGTTTTGCCCTGTCCGTCGGTCAACCGACCTTCATCGAGGATCTGCAGGAATATATTAAAAACATCATTGTGTGCTTTTTCGATCTCATCAAACAGCACCACACTGTAGGGTTTACGCCGGATCTGTTCGGTCAGATATCCCCCCTCTTCATAACCTACATAACCGGGAGGCGCGCCAATGAGACGAGCGACAGAATGTTTTTCCATGTACTCGGACATGTCGATTCGGATCATCGACTGTTCATCGTCAAATAAAAACTCGGCAAGAGATCGGGCCAACTGGGTCTTTCCCACTCCGGTTGGCCCCAGAAACATAAAACTGCCTATGGGGCGTGATGAATCTTGCAATCCTGCGCGGGCGCGCCTTATCGAATTACAAACCAGCCGTACAGCGTCATCCTGCCCAATCACATTTTTGTGTAGAGCCTCCTCCATTCTAAGCAAACGCTGTTTTTCAGACTCCATCATGCGCTCAACAGGAATTCCCGTCCAACGGGATACGATCCGGCTGATATCTTGCTCACCGACCTCCTCGTTGAGCATCTTGTCCTTATTTTGAGCCTTTTCGAGAGCTTGCTCCAATCCATCCAACTCTCGGGCCAAACGAGGGATCGTGCTAAACTTCAGTTCCGCTGCTTGTTCAAGGCGTCCTTCTCGCTCCGCCGCTTCACATTCATGGGTGGCTGATTCCACTTGTTCCTTCAAAGAACGTTTCTCTGCAATGATTTTTTTCTCGCTCTGCCACTGCTCCTTCATAATGGAACATTTTTCATTCAGTATGTTGAGGTCGGTTGCAATTTTTTCCAATCGCCTTTTGGATTCAGAGTCGTTCTCTTTTTTTAACGCTTCACGCTCTATTTCCAACTGGGTAATTTTTCGCTGGTACTCGTCTATTTCCGCTGGCATGGAATCGATTTGTATTTTCAAGCTGGACGCGGCCTCATCAATGAGGTCGATAGCCTTATCGGGTAAAAATCGGTCAGAAATATAACGATGCGACAAGCGTGCTGCGGCAAGAATGGCGGAATCTTGAATTCGAACTCCATGATGCACTTCATATTTGCCTTTTAAACCACGCAAAATAGAAACCGTGTCCTCAACGCTAGGCTCACCTACAGGAACAGGCTGGAACCGACGCTCCAATGCCGCATCTTTTTCGATATACTTACGGTATTCATTCAAAGTGGTGGCGCCTACACAATGCAGTTCCCCACGGGCCAGAGCAGGTTTGAGCATATTGGACGCATCCATGGAGCCTTCAGCAGAACCGGCACCCACTAATGTATGCAGTTCATCAATGAATAAAATTATTTCTCCATTGGAATTACTGATTTCTTTAAGAACCGATTTGAGCCGGTCTTCAAACTCCCCCCGATACTTGGCACCTGCTACCAATTGGGCCAAGTCCAGCATGAGGATGCGTTTCTCTTTGAGGCCTTCTGGAACGTCTTGTTTTACTACACGCTGGGCAAGCCCTTCAATGATAGCAGTCTTTCCCACCCCCGGCTCTCCAATGAGCACTGGATTGTTCTTGGTACGCCTCGAAAGCACTTGAATTACACGCCGGATTTCTCCATCACGCCCAATCACCGGATCAAGTTTTCCTGAGCGAGCGGATTTGGTGAGGTCCAAACAGAATTTTTCCAGCACTTGGTATTTACTTTCTGGATTTGGATCAGTCACCCGCTGACTCCCTCGAACCGACTGTAGGGCTTTCAACAGATCATCGTATTTGATTCCCAAGGACTTGAATATGGAATTAGCTTTTTTATGACTGGCTACAGCAAGCAGAATATGTTCAGCGCTGAGAAACTCATCCTTCATTTTTTGAGCTTCTTCTTCAGCTTTGGAGACAATATCATTTAACGTTTCCGAGAGAAAAACCTGCCCTCCATTCGAAACTTTTGGCAGTTTTTCGACCTTATCCTGTAACTCCCTCTTCATTTGCTCAGGATCTACACCCACTTTTTTTACTAATACGGTGGCTATACCATCAGGGTCCAGAAAAAGTGCTAGCATCAAGTGTTCACTCCCCATAGCCTGTTGACTTTTGGAAGAACACAAGGCTTGAGCTTCGGAAAATGCATCCTGCAACTTAATAGTCATCCGATCAAAACGCATATCTAATACCTCAATTTAGCAAATGGATACTTCTAAAATTTGATAAGACCGACTTATTAAATTGTCAAGTCACCTACGTTTCTATAACGTTCAGAAAGAGTCTGTTTTTTTGGGAAACTGTTAGCCTTTAATTTAAAAATCACACGATTGAAAAAATTTAGTTGCGGGTGGGTAATCAATTCAAGAATAAATTTGGCATTAATACTGCTAGAATAGACAAGTCAGCTTATCAGCTATTCCCGCGAACCCTATTGGTACCATAATTTTACCGCATTCGTTGTGGACTTATGACTAACCCTCCTAGTTCTCCTGATAAGGATTTGGTTCTTGTAGAGGCTTGCAAGAAAGAACTTCCCTATACCCTCACTTCCTACGAAAAGCTTGTCAGGATGTACGAGCCTACTGTCCTCAATACTTGCCGCTACCTGTTAGGTGACAACGAAGATTCTGAAGATGCTTCGCAAGATGTTTTCATAAGGGTTTTCCACCATATTAAGAAGTTTGATCACAAGTCTACCTTTCGTACGTGGCTGTATCGAATTGTGCGCAATTGTTGTTACACCAGGGTAAAACAGCAGAAAAAACAAACCACTTTGAAAAACGCATTTTTGCTCAATTCCGAACTTAGTGTGGATAAATCCGATAATGACGGTGTCATAAGCACCCAAATGGAGGAAGCTTTGGGCAAATTAAACCCTGAGGATCGAGAAATAATCACCTTAAGGTTCATTTCAGAGTTAAGCATAAAAGAAATATCTGAAACCATGGAAATTCAACTAAGCGCAACAAAAATGAGGTTTTACAGAGCACTGGAAAAGCTTAAAGACGAGTTAAAGCAATAAAACTTCCATATTTCTCCTAACCTTGTGACTTTCGGCCCTAAACCATGAGTCTAATATTTTAAAGGAGCCAAAATGGCAGAAGAAAACAAAAACTCAGAAGAATTCATTAAAGACATCATTCAAGAGTCTGGAATTGCCAAACCTCAAAAAGATGAGCAGAGGGTTTCAAAAATCATTTCTCAGGCGCGGCGGAATGCTGGAACGAGAGATTTTATACTTCTAATTTTTGTTCGTTTCTGGATGGTTCTAGCTGAAATCGCATGCAAGGTGATCGCCGGGAAGTCAAAAGACACAGATGAAAATCCAAGAAACTCAAAAGTATGACCTTGATAAAAAGGCAAACCCATAAGGAGTCGCACCGTGGATTTTAAAATGGAAGTGGAAATGTGGAAGGAAACTTTTATTTCTGTAATAAGAGAGCTTTGGACGGAGATTGCCCTGTTCGCACCCAATTTAGTAGGGGCATTGATCATATTACTTTTAGGTTACATACTTTCTAAGCTATTGAAGGTGATCGTTACGACTTTCCTGAAAAAAATTCGAATTGATGTGGCCAGCGAAAAGGTGGGCATTAAAGATACTTTAAGCAAAACCGGAATCACAATAACTCCATCAGAAATAGTTGGCAAAATAGTTTTTTGGATATTCATGCTAACTTTTGTGATTTCTGCCGCCGAAACATTAGGGTTGCAGCAGGTTTCTCAAACCATTGATTCCTTTGTTCTCTATTTACCGAAAGTGATTGGGGCCAGCTTGATTGCGGTCATTGGTCTTGTTTTGGCTCACTTTGTCCGGGATCTGGTTCGCAGTGGAGTGGAGGGGTTCGGCGTTGAATATGGAAAACCTCTGGCAAACTTTGCTTTTGGAGTAATGGTTGTCGTTATTGGCGTCCTCGTTCTCGAACAGCTTGAAATCGAAACAGCCTTGCTAAATAGCGTTGTAGAAATAATTTTGATCGCTTCAGGGTTAGCACTGGCACTCTCCCTGGGATTAGGCACAAAAGAAGTGTCTAAGAATATAATTTCTGGAGTTTATGCCAGAGACACATTCAAAAGTGGTTTGCCAATTAAATTTGAAGAAGATAATGGAGTCATAGAAGAAATTGGTACCGTCACATCTCGGGTGCGCATGAAAAACGGCGAGTTGGTGTTCATTCCCAATTCTATTCTGATTGAGTCAAAAGTGCGGGGACAAAAAGATTCAAAGGGATTTTTTAACTTTCAATAATTGGAATGAAAAAATTTAACGAGCGCTCAAAATGAATGAATTAACCAAAACCCTGGAAGAATTTCCGAATATCCTTTCGCGCTGGTGGGATCAGCTCATTGCGTTTTCCCCAAAGCTATTGGGCACAATTATTCTGGTCATAATGGGTTGGATTGTTGCTCGCATATTTAAGGCTCTAAGCATTAGGCTGGCAACAATTTTAAACCGGATTTTAAAACGCTTTCTTACTAAAGGTAATTTGGCTGGTTTTCAATTGTCGGGAGCACTGACTAATTCATTTAGTACCATTATCTTTTGGGGAACCCTTCTTTTCGTTGCCACTGCGGCAACGGAAATCCTGGGGTTAAATGCTTTCTCACTTTGGCTCAATCGACTAGCTACCTACTTCCCTCAGATTTTTGCGGGTGTGTTGATTATTGTATTTGGCGTATTACTCAGCACTCTCGGACGAGATCTCACCCTGTCTGCCACAGAAGCAACGCATATTTCCAATTCCAGATTATTGGGCAGAGTCGTTCAAGGAACCATTTTAATCACAGCTATTATTATCGGATTGGACCAGATCGGGATTGAAGTCAGCTTCATTGTGATGCTTCTGTCTATAGTTATAGGATCTGTTCTAGGAAGTCTGGCTTTAGCGCTGGGCTTTGGAACTAAAGATTTGGCCAGCAACCTTATTGGGGGGCATCAAATAAAAAAAGTCTATCAACCTGGTCAAAATGTGCGATTTGGCAATATTGAGGGAACGATTCTCGAACTAACCCCGACTTCTATGGTTTTGTCCACTGAAGAAGGCCGAATGATTGTTCCTGCAAAAATGTTTCACTCCGATCCATCGCTTCTAATCATTCAGGAGACAAACCCGGATGAGTGAAGTGACTCCTTTTACATTAAGTTTTTTAAAGCTCCACCCCCAGAATGCTGCAAATGTATTGGAACGTCTTCCTGCGGTAGATACCATTGAGTTTTTGCAAAAACTGCCTGTAGAGCTAGCAGCGAGAACACTTGAAGTCCTGGCGCCTCAATATGCGGCCCAGTGTTTTCTTGTAATCCCCCCGGAAAAATGCTCCGAACTGATGCAGAAAATGAAACCCACTACCGGGATTTCTTTGCTGCGTTTCATGCCCCATTCCGCGACACAAACAGTTTTGAAACATTTATTACCCGACAAGGTCGCTTTAATAAAAAAGCAATTGGCCTATCCTCAAGACTTGGTTGGTGCCTGGATGGATTCTGATACTCCTGCCGTTTCAGAAACCACTTTGACGGGAGAGATCAGGAAATCTCTCCGACTCTCCAAGACGGCCATTGAATATGCACCTTGCGTGGTCAGCCCAGACGGCACGGTCACCGGACTACTGAGCCTTGCCAGGTTAATCACTGCCAAAGATTCTATTCCTGTTTCTAAAGTTATGGACCGGGATTTCAAAAAGATTTCAGATCGTGCCACCGTCCGATCCATTTCTTCCTTGCCCCATTGGGACTATTTTGAGGCCCTACCGGTTGTAGATCGAAGGAACAAGTTTATCGGGATGTTGCCTCTTAAAAGTTTGAAAAAGGCCCTGGCTGTGACTAAGGGCGACTTTGCTTCTGACCAGATAGACTCCGCATTAATGGATGGCGTCAATGCTTACACTTCTACTTTGGCATGGCTTGTTCAATCAATGACAGGAGCTTCTGCCGACTCTTTTCCCGATTCAAAGGAGAGTCAAAATGACCGGTAATGCCAACACTGTGACTGAAGCTTTAAATCGCCAGTTTTTTTTGGATCATCCTTCAGATGCTATAAAAGAGTTGGAGTTATTTGATCCCCAGGAAAGTTCGCAGCTACTAAGCCACCAACCGACCACTCTGATTGCAGACATTCTGGAGGCTCTTAGTCCAGATGCCGCCTCTTCTATCTTCGGTTACTTGCCTGATACTGTAAAAAAATTCTTACTCTCAGAGGCAAACCCCAGTTTAATGATAAACCTGCTGGGAAAACTTGAAGACGAAGATAGGGATAGGGTTTTGTCATTGGTGGACTCAGCTATTCAAAAAGATTTTAAAGCCATGATGTCCTATTCAGAGGATTCTGCGGGTAGGCTTATGGACACGCGGTCCCATGCCTTTCGTGAAACCATGAGTGTGAGGCAATGTCTTAAACGATTGCGTCAACTAAAGCTCAAAACTACTCGAACATTATTTCTGGTCAACAACCAGAATAAGCTGGTTTCCAGAGTTGAAATGCAGGACTTGGCACTTGCCGAACCATTACAAACACTCAATGAGCTAGCTCAACCTCTAAAAGCATTTGTAAACCCCACTGACCCTAAAGAGGAAGTGGTTTCAAAAATGGAAGATTTTAAAATTTCCAATTTGCCTGTTTTGGATCTTTCCGGAGGTTTGGTTGGGGTGGTCCGCTATGATGCCTTGGTCAAAGCCGTTGAAGAAGAAGCAACGGTTGACATTCAAACTATGTTTGGTGCGAGTAAAGACGAGCGCGCCCTTTCAAAACCCATGTTTGCGGTGAGAAAGCGGTTGCCTTGGCTGGAGATCAATCTTTTAACGGCATTTCTGGCGGCAAGTGTTGTGGGTTTATTTGAAGCCACCATTGCCAAATTTACCGCACTTGCGATTCTACTTCCAGTTGTTGCCGGGCAATCAGGAAACACCGGAGCACAAGCCCTGGCAGTGACTATGCGTGGGCTAGCCCTGAAAGAAATAAGTATCCGCCAATGGAAAGCGGTTGTCTTCAAAGAAATGTGGGTAGGGTTTTTAAATGGAGTGGCTGTTGCCTTGACTACGGCAGTGGGCGTTTATTTCTGGAGTCATTCGGTGGGTCTGGCTTTGGTCATTGGCATCTCGATGGTGCTTTCCATGGTCTTGGCAGGTCTTGCAGGGGCTTCCGTTCCCATAGTCCTGACCCGGTTGGGGCAAGATCCGGCCACGGCTTCATCTATCGTCCTGACGACGGTTACCGACGTAGCTGGCTTCTTCTCGTTTCTTGGGATTGCCACGTTGCTCTCGGACTTATTATAAGATTTTAATTACTATTAATAACTCAAAGGTTCTATGTCTACAAAATCATCTAAAGTTGCCATTTATGCAGCCCTGGCAGGAAATGGGCTTATCGCAGTAACAAAATTTTTTGCGTCTGCCTACACAGGCAGTTCTGCCATGTTCAGTGAAGCGATTCATTCTGTGGTCGACACAGGCAATCAAATCCTTCTTCTTTACGGGATCAAGCGCTCAGAACAGCCCGCAGACAAAACTCACCCTTTTGGGTATGGGATGGAGATTTATTTCTGGAGTTTCGTGGTCGCAATATTGCTGTTTGGTCTGGGCTCGGGAATTTCCTTTTATGAAGGTATCAGTAAAATTCAAAACCCACACCCGGTGACAAACCCGTTGGTAAACTATATTGTCATAGGTTTCGCAGTAATTTTTGAAACCCTCGCATTTACTGTTGCATACAGAGAATTAGGAAAAACCAAGGGGTCTCAGAGCCTGATAAAAGCTATCCGCGCAAGTAAGGATCCAACTATTTTCACCGTGTTGTTTGAGGATTTTGCAGCTCTACTTGGTTTGATCGTGGCAGGGCTGGCAATTTACCTTGGAGACATATTAAATCTACCCATATTAGATGGCATTGCCTCCGTAATCATTGGGCTGATTCTGGCGGTCACCGCCTCAATTCTGGCTTTCGAATGCAAAGGGCTATTATGTGGAGAGGCTGCCAGCGAACGGGTTGTTTATGGGATAAAGCAGATTTTGAAAGAAGAATCTAATGTTCTACACATCAATGAAGTTTTGACCATGCATCTCGGGCCAGCGGATATTTTACTAAATATCAGCTTGGATTTTGAAGACGGTATCTCATCAATTGAAGTTGAAGAAACCATTTCCAGGATGGAGGGAAATATAAAAAATCAATTTCCTGAAATCAAACGTGTTTTCATTGAAGCACAAAGCTGGTTGGGTCATCGTAAAAGTTCAAATCTTGATAAATTAAATAATCAATCGGAAAATTAAAACCCACTCAAATTAAATATCATGAAAAAGAACAAAAGGGAGCTCGACTCCATTGGTTGGAGAGAGTGGGTTTCATTTCCCGAATTAAAAGTCAAAACAATTAAAGCAAAGATTGACACAGGGGCCAGAACATCTGCTCTTCATGTCTCCAACATAAAAATATTCAAGCGGACTAATAAGGTGACCTTCACCATTCACCCGGTACAAAGACAATGGCGTCCGGTGATTAATACCTCTGCATTGATGATTGGTGAGCGTTTGGTGAAAAGTTCAAATGGCGAATCTACTCTTCGCCCAGTAATTGAAACTAAATTAAAAATAGGGAAAAAGATTTTTTCTATTGAACTGACTCTTGTCAACAGAGACCTGATGGGGTTCAGGTTGCTTTTAGGAAGGAGCGCTATGAAGAAGCGCTATCTCGTTAACTCGGGACAATCTTTTTTACTTTCCAAAGAAATAAACAAACAGAAAGGAACAAAATGAATATCGGGATTTTATCTAGAGGCCCAAAACTATATTCCACGAAAAGGCTGGTCGAGGCCGCCAAAAAAAGAGGGCATGAGGCTGAAGTGGTCGATTATTTAAAATGCTATGTAAACATCACATCACACAAACCCTCTGTTCATTACAAGGATAGAGTGCTCAACAAATTTGATGCTGTCATTCCTCGTATCGGGGCTTCTAATACATTTTATGGGACTGCCATATTGCGGCAATTTGAAATGATGGGGGTTTATCCACTAAATGAATCCGTAGCCATTTCACGTTCTCGAGACAAACTACGCTCCTTACAGATTCTCGCAAAAAAGGGGGTTGGTTTGCCGGTGACTGGGTTTGCGCATTCGAGCAAGCATACGGAAGAGATTATTGCAATGGTGGGGGGTGCCCCTCTAGTCGTTAAGTTACTTGAAGGCACACAAGGAAAGGGAGTGGTATTGGCTGAAACGGATAAGGCTGCCGACAGTGTCATTGGGGCTTTCATGGAATTGGATGCTCATATTTTAGTGCAGGAGTTTATTAAAGAAGCCGGGGGAGCCGATATCCGATGTTTTGTCATTGATGATAAAGTCGTGGCTTCCATGATGAGACAGGGTAAAGAAGGGGAATTTCGTTCGAATCTGCATCAAGGTGGAAGCGCAAGCGTAATTAAGATTTCTCCAGAAGAGAGAAGTGCTGCTGTTCGCTCAGCTAAAGCTATGGGACTAAATTTAGCAGGTGTGGATTTACTACGCTCTAATCATGGTCCGGTTGTAATGGAAGTCAACTCATCTCCAGGTCTTGAAGGCATTGAGACAGCAACTGGCATTGATGTGGCTGATAAAATAATTCAGTTTATGGAGAAAGATGCAAAACATGGAAACACCAGGACGGTTGGGATAGGATAATGGCTTCAGAGCTAAAAATTGGCGGCATTTACATCAAAAAAGGCGACCGCAAAAAAATTTACCTTGCTGTCTCTCACCTTTATGACGGAACCGACTTATCGATTCCGGTAGAAGTTATCCGTGGTAAAGAGGACGGGCCTGTTTTATTTGTTTCAGCCGCGATCCATGGAGACGAAATTAACGGAACAGAAATAGTTTGCAGGATCTTGAGAGATAGATCTCTTAAAAAGTTGAAAGGTACTTTAATTGCTGTTCCTGTCGTCAATGTTTTTGGATTTAATATGCTGTCACGATACCTGCCTGACCGAAGAGACTTGAATCGATCTTTTCCAGGATCTAAAAATGGGTCGCTGGCTTCGCGATTGGCCAATATTTTTATGAAGGAAATTGTCCAAAAGTCAACTCACGGGATTGACTTACATACCGGTGCCATTCACAGAACCAATCTCCCGCAAATTCGTGCCTCCATGAATAACGCTGAAACCAAACAGTTGGCTTTTGAGTTTGGGGTGCCTGTAATTATAAACTCCGACATTCGCGATGGTTCGTTAAGAGAGGCGGCTCGGAGAAAAAAAATACCCATGTTGCTTTTTGAAGGAGGAGAAGCTCTGCGCTTCGATGAAAAAGTTATACAAATTGGGGTACATGGCTGTCTCTCCGTCATGCAATCTATAGGAATGTTACCCAGGAAAAAACACGCAAAGCGAAGGGAAGTATTTGTTTCATGGTCAAGCCAGTGGTTGCGGTCTCCTGCAAGCGGATTGATTCGCACTATAAAGGATACAGGCACACATGTGAAAGAAGGTGAATTACTGGCGGTTGTCATGGACCAATTTGGAAAGCCCCGAGGGGAAGTTCTCGCTCCATTTGAAGGGATTATCGTAGGCCAATTAAAGCTTCCTTTGGTAAATAGTGGAGATGCCATATTCCATATCGCAAGCTTCCACAATACGCGAAAAGTCCAAAAATCAATCACCCAGATAGAGGAAGATATATACCAATGTTTTTATGACTAACCGGATGGCAAAGATATGAACTTAAAACTTTATACAGGGCTTACCCTGCTGATTCTGGTGGTGATATTCACCATTCAAAACGCAGAAATGGTGCAAATTAATTTTCTCATTTGGGATTTTGCGATATCCCGTGCGTTAATGATATTCTTGGTTCTATCCATTGGCATTCTAGTTGGTTGGTTCGCAGCCAAACATTATTCAGCGAAGAGGTGAAGTCATTTTTGTGTCTGGAAAGGGATAAACTCTTTCTGATAACATTCTTGGCGGGAATTAATGAACGGGTATTTTTATATCAAGATTAAATAAGGAAATGTGCAATGAATACTATTGAAGGTCAATTGCTGCTGTGGTTCCCCAAACTGGCTATGGCGATTGCGATCTTATTTTGTTTTTGGGTGATTTCCAAAATAGTCCAGACCGCGTTAAGAAAATCAGGGAACCGGTTTAATCTCAAGGAACCTGTTCGCTCCCTCGTTTCTGAAGTGGCAAAGATCAGCATTCTGATTTTTGGCGTTATTACCTCATTAGGGACTTTGGGCATTAATGTTTCAGCACTTGTAGCCGGACTCGGACTTTCCGGATTTGCCCTGGGCTTTGCACTGAAAGATACGATTTCAAACTTGCTGGCGGGCGTATTGATATTGGTCTATCAACCCTTTGATATCGGAGACTGCATCATTGTGTCAGGGCAGGAAGGGCAAGTGACTCATATCGATTTGCGGTACACAACGCTTGACGGCAATGAAAAAACAGTTTTGATTCCCAATTCCATGGTCTTTGCCAACACAGTTAGCATCCTAAAGAAAAACGAAGAATAGAAAAACTGGCCGCTTTCCTAATCTCTCTTTCTTTTTTTACTTATTTCCAAATGGGGTATTAATCTGGACATTATATTATCGGCCCATATTGCAGGCTTTAAGTTACTCTTATAAGCGGGTTTTTACATCTATGCTCAAAGCATAAATATCGTCATTAAACCCACCAACACTGAAACCCTTTGCTTCCTGTATCAGTTTTTCATTAGCTCAGCATTTAAGAGTAGTGTATTTGTTGAAATGGAATCGTTGGGCCTTTCATAACCAAATATTTCCTCAAAAATAGTACTTGGAGAAGATCCATGCAGGAAGACCTAAAGGAAGAGGGAAATTCGTTTGCTCTTAGTGATTCCGACATTCAAAGCATTGAAGAGGATATCGAAAAGGGTAACGATGACGCCGTCGAAGCAGCCATTACCAACCTGAATGCTTCCGATTGCGCCGAACTTCTAGAAAAAGTAACTGAAGAGCACCGTCACAATCTTTTGGAACAGCATGCCTCAGCTATTGTTCCCGATACATATGTTGAACTGGATCCAGAGCTTTGCAAGGAAGTACTGGGAGAAATGGAAGTTCCGGAAGTTGCCGCCATTATTTCTTCCCTGGATAGTGATGACGCGGTGGAGGTCATTGAAAATCTCGAAGACGATTTTCAAAAAGAAGTCATTCACCAGCTTTCGTTTAGAACCCGCAACTCAGTGGAAGAGGGATTAAGCTTCCCTGAGAATAGTGCTGGGCGCTTACTGCAAAGGGAATTTGTTGCCGCCCCAAAATTCTGGACAACGGAAGCTACCATCGACTATCTGCGAAACGCTTCAGAAGGTGAACTACCGGATAATTTTTCTGACATCTTTATTCTAACCTCCGACTCACATGTCACAGGGAGAGTTTCTCTGGCCCGCCTGATCCAGGCCAAAAGTCAGGCTAAACTGGAGGCCCTTTCTCACGAAGAAATCTATTCCATTCCTGCAACGATGGACCAGGAAGAAGTGGCGCAAATTTTCAGACGCGAAAATCTTTTGTCTGCTGCGGTTGTCGACAGTGAATCCCGAATGATTGGGGTGATTACTATTGATGACGTGGTGGATGTTATTGACGAGGAAGCTCAGGAAGACCTTTTGAAGTTGGCCGGTGTGGCCCAGAGCAGTCTTTATCATGATGTTTTTTCCACCAGCTTTTCCCGCTTTCGCTGGTTGTTTATCAATCTCCTCACGGCTATCCTGGCATCAGCGGTCATTGCTTTCTTTGATGCAACCATACAGCAAATTGTTGCCCTAGCCGTATTGATGCCTATCGTCGCTTCCATGGGCGGAAACGCAGGAACCCAGGCCCTGACAGTCGCTGTACGAGCATTGGCAATGCGGGAGGTATCGGGGGTGAATTCATTTCGGGTCATTTGGAAAGAAACGCTGGTGGGTGCATTAAATGGAATCGTATTTGCGTTGATCATGGGATTGATAGCCTTTTTCTGGTTTGAGAACTCCGCACTGGGAATCATCATTGCCGTCGCCATGATTATCAATATGTTCGTTGCGGGATTTTTTGGTGCGGCAATCCCTATCTTTCTTAACCGGATTGGTAGTGATCCCGCAGTTTCTTCTACCGTCCTACTGACCACCTTGACGGACGTCATTGGTTTTTTTGTCTTTTTGGGACTGGCAGCTATTTTCTTGGTTTAGTGTTTAGTTTTTATCGCATCAAATTACAGCTGTTTTTTTTAAAAGACCAACTCTATGGTAACCTGATTAACAAATGCAAAAACTAATACAACTCAAAACCAAAATGATTTCAGTTTTGATTTCAGGATTTTTGGTTGTTCTTTATAGCTGTTCTCTGGAGAGTGGGCGATCCGTCGAGGAAATCAAAAAAAGCGGGAAGCTCATCATTCTCACCCGCAATGCACCCACAACCTATTATTTTGACTCCAACGAACAAGCCACGGGTCCCGAATACGAGATGGTCGAGGCATTTGCCAGGCATTTAGGAGTTAAAACGGAATATAAAGTCTACAACACCGTGCATGAAATTTTAGAGGCTTTGGAAAAGGGTCCAGGGGATATTGCCGCAGCTGGAATGTCAAAAACGAAAATCCGTAATGCACAATTTCTGTTTGGCCCTGTATATCAGGAAATCCAACAGCAGATCGTTTGCCAAAATACCTTGAAACATGTCAGGCAGGAAAGCGATCTTCTTGGTCTAAAGCTTGTCGTTCCCAAAAACTCCGGCTCTGAGGAAACCCTTAGTCGATTAAAAAAAAAGCTGCCGGATCTGGCCTGGGAATCTTCAGACGAACTGAACTCTGAACAACTGCTCGAAAAAATATGGCGCAAAGAAATCGACTGTACGGCGGTTGATTCCAGTATTGCATCTATAAACCGAAGGTATTTCCCCGAACTCATCGTAGCATTTGGACTCACCCAAACCGAGCCATTGGCCTGGGTTCTCAAACCCAATAATCGCGCCTTGCAAGAAGCCTTGGATGCGTGGTTCAAGGAATTCAATTCCAGCGGAGACATGGGTCAAATCAGGGAGAAATACTACGGTTTTATCAGAAAATTTGATTTTGTGGACACAGTCGCGTTCCATAAAGCCATTGAGAAAAGGTACCCCAAATATCAATACCAGTTTGCAAAGGCCGCTCAACAACATGACCTTGATAAATTTCTTTTGGCCGCTCACAGTTATCAGGAGTCACACTGGAAAGCTAAAGCTAAGAGTCCAACGGGAGTTCGCGGCATCATGATGTTGACTCTGCCTACGGCAA
>Ga0316189_10003692_pt1 | contig 14860 bp, 10 predicted proteins | sample LowCovwburrow_MG_FD_204930 | JGI IMG/M metagenome (GOLD analysis project Ga0316189, IMG submission 204930) | Coastal sediment microbial communities from Maine, United States - Lowes Cove worm burrow | ecosystem: Environmental > Aquatic > Marine > Coastal > Sediment | place: USA: Maine...
GCAGCTCGGTGTCCAGGGGCAGAGCGCGGACGCGATCGCCGACGCGATCCGACCAGCGCTCAGCCATCACTTCAAGCCCGCCCTCCTCGCGCGCATGACCGTCGTCCCCTTCCTGCCGCTCCCACCGGCCGTACTCCGCGAGATCACGGAGCTCAAGCTCGGAACGCTGAAGCGTCGACTGTGGGAGAGTCACAGAATCCGCGGCGAGTTCTCCGGCAGCCTCGTTGAGCAGCTCGCCGCACGCTGCACCGAGTCCGAGACAGGAGCACGCAATGTCGACCACATCCTCCGCTCTTCGCTGATGCCGGTTCTCAGCAAGCACATCCTCGAGGCCATGGCTGAAGAGACCACGCCATCTGCTATTCACGTCAACCTGGAAGACGGTGAGTGGTCAATCTCGACCACCTAGCCAGAACGCGAACAAAGAAACGAGACCTGTCAATGCCCTCCATCCCAAGCGCAATCAACCTCGTGCAAATCGACTTCGCCTCTTCGGTCAACCGCGAAGTAGACCAGCGACTCATCGACGGCCTTCGTCACTGCATTCGACCCGACGTCGCTCCTGGCTACAAGCTGCGCACGATCTACATCTCATCGGCGAGCGACTCGCACTCTATGCCGAGCCGCCACGCACAGTCGAAGGCCGTCGACATATCCCGGATCAACGGCAGAAGAATGTCGACGGCCTACGGCGTCACCGGTGAGGTAACTGCAATCACCCAGGCTATCCAGAGCACCTTTGAAACCTTTGACTCCCGCAGAGAGAACTTTGGCCCGAGCGTCAGGCAGAAGCTTGGGACATCATCCTCAGTAGGCGGACATACGGACCACATTCACCTGTCCGTGAACTAGCACACCGCGGCAGGTCGCTCGCCACCACAGCTCGGCCGGGTCATCTCATCCCCGGAGCGAGTTCAGTAGATCGGAGGCACTCGGGGGGTCGAGCAGGCTGAGCTTGCTCAGGGCGCTTGAGTAGGTGTTTCCGTTTCTATGTTGCGCTCGAACGAGGCTAGCAAGACATCGTGCGACAAGTTTAGGGTCCCATGGACCGAGCCTCTGAGAGTCCGCCTCAACCGCGAGGCCCTGAAAGAGGGCTTCCGCTAGCTCGAACACTCCTGCGTCCGCAAGAGCCTCGGCAAGCCGGAGGGCGAGCAAGAACCGCTGCTTCCCAGACGTCGCGCTAGAAATCCGAACGTGAGCGTCGGACAGCGCCGTGTTACGCTCATCCGTCCGTAGTCTGGCGTGTAGTCCAGACCAAAACTCAATTTCCTCCTCCGTCTCGCCCGTGGACATGGGAGGCACGCCTCCCGAAGTACGCGGTAGCACCTCGCTCGAGATCCACCTCTGAGTAGCCTCATTTGCCAACGGAACCCCATCCCGATCTCGCAGCGAGATGAGCCTGGGGAAGCGCGTGAGCAGAGCCCTCAGCTCGGCGCACACTTCGAGCGCAGCGGCATCGTACTCTGGACCAAGGCCCCGTAGCGCGTCAACTGTGAAGCGATTCAGGTCGAGGATGAGCCGGTAGCTGATCAAGAGGTTCTCGCTCTCCTGAAGCAGCCCCTTCCACTGACCCGCCGCTGCGAAACCCTCTAATCGTCCTCGCTTCACCTCGTCAAGGCCCGGCAAGCCAGTGCTCCCATCGTCCCCTGCCGGAGGAGGCGCGACAAGGTGCAGCCATAGCCCGGCGCGGAGAAGACGATAGGCCCGAGGCTCGGTCGGAGTCGAAGAGCGGACAGAGCTTGCGGTCGATATCAATGCCCTTCCGGTGGAGAGTAGGTAGCTCTCGAGTTCTGCGAGGTTCGCCGGTGTGTCGACCACAGACGCGACCGCGATATCAGGATCACGCACCTCCGACTTGGTCGACCCTGGCGCGGAGTCAGGCTTAGACTTCGTCTCCAGTGCGACCTTCATAGGCCGGGGCTTTGCGTCCGGCTCGGGCTCTTCGACCCGTACGACCTCTTCGACCTCTTCGACCTCTTCGACCTTCCGAGCCGCCGCAAGGTCTACATCGACCTGAGAGAACGCATCTCGGAGCGGACGAGCGGCCGGCGCATCATCACCGAGACGTTCACGCAGAGCATCGTTCAGACGCTCACAGCTGGCGCGCAGAGGACCGAGTACCTCCGGCAGAAGATCCGCCACGTCGGCATGTGCAAGAGCGCTCGTGACCCTCTGGACAAGCCAGCTCGCGCTGTTCCGCCGCGACCGCACTTTTCTCGGGTGAAGTTCGGGGAAGCCCTGAAGAATGCCGGCGACGACTCCAAGGCCGTGCGTCAGCCCCCCCCAACCGCCGCAATGGAAGCTGCTTATCGCAAACCAGCTCGCGACCTGTAGGTCCTTTGCCTTCTCGCGAAGCACGAGATCACAGAGTTCGTAGACACGATGCCAATCGACCTCAACGCCGGCAACGAGAGCGTCGCCCTTCTGGAGTTCACCGCGTACGAGCGAGTACTCTTCGTGATGCTTGCGAGGGTCGAGGCCGCAGAGGTCCAAACCATCGATCGCCTGAAGCCACGGACCGACATCACCCGCAACGACCAGCGGCTCCGGCTCCAACGCCCCACTGTCGTCGATGCCCTCAGGTCTCTCCTCAGCAGGCGCGCCCTCATCGACTCTGAGCGACTTCGTGAGCGCCTCTGCCGGAAAGGTCATGAGCTGAGACTCGACCAGGTCTCGTAACGGACGAAACCCTGGAGAACGCTCACCTAGGTGTTCGCTGCACGCTCGTTGAAGATCCTCCAGACGCGCCTTGAGAGAGACCAACGCCGGTCCATCAGAGGGATCCATCGTCCTGTCCAACGCCGCCGTGAGTCGATCGAGGAGCCACTTGAGCGCGCTCGCCCGAGCTCCAGCCTTGCGCGGCTTGAGATGCTCTGGCTGTGAGCGGATAAGCTCATCCAACGCCTCGGTCCCGAGCGCGATCCCAGTCAGCCCGTAGAGTTCACCGAGGGCAAAGAGAGAGAAGGAGCAGACGAGGAGGTCCTTGCCGACCTCGCGGAGGAGCGGTACCCCGAGAGAGAGCACTTTCTCCCAGTCAACGTCGCCACCAGACGGCGAGTTGAGCTTGCCCAGCTCACCTCGCAGATCAAGGTAGCGCTCATCGCCGTGAACAGATGCGTGGACATCAAGCGGCGCAGAGATCGCCGCGACCGCGGAACGCAGAGACTCGGACATTGGGCACTCTTTCTAAGGCTGTCGCTCGCGGGGCCCCTCAGACGCCGGCCGGTCGAGCTTGCCGACGAGCGAGAGCGTGAAGGATGCGCTGTTGTGTGTGAGGTGTGGCTGGAGTTCGAGATGACAGCGATACCAACCCGTTTGTCCCGCCACCGGTTCGACCACCGCACGCGCACGGCGAAAGGGCTTGCGGGCCCGCACCTCCCAATCGGCATCGTCTTGATCGGCGACGTAGTTCCGCAACCAGAGATCGAGGCTCCGCTGGATCGCGGAGCTGTCCTGCCACGAACCAACCCGCTCACGCTCGACACACTTCAAGTAGTGAGCGATCCGAGACACGAGGAGCATGTACTGCATCTGAGCGCCGAGACGCTCGCTGACGTTCGCTCGGTCATCGTCGCCAGAAGCGCTGACAAAGTGACCTGGTTGCCGCGCCGAGGGTGCAGACAAGACACATGCGCGACCCGAGACCTCGTCGTCGGCTGTCCGCTGATAGACGAGCGCCGTCATCCCCTCGTCGGCGAGAGCATGCTCGACCCGACCCGTTACTTGGCACTCCAGCGGGCACCGATGCCAGAGACTTGACAGGGATGGATAGGACCATCGCAACTGCTCGGCCGACGCCGCAGCACGCGAGCCCAAGATGTAGATCCCCCAGCGATGACGGGCGAAGGAGGCTGCGATAAGCGCGGTCAGCTCAAAAGAGGCGAAGCCCCAGAGGAGATCCGACGCACCATGTCGAGTCGACTCGCGGTAGCGAAGCGAATCCCCAGGACACACCTCGACATCGTAGGGCTTGCGCAGAAGCACGCGTGGCAACGCAAGCATCACATAGCGGGCATCCTCTGTCGCCCGAAAGGCCCGCCACAGACGAAGCCTAGGTGCCCCCATCGCCGCTGACGGATCGTGAAGGCGAGGCAGATCTCCGAAGCTGTCAAGCCCGAGCAGAGAGGGGCTCGCGTTGGCGATAAACGGCGCGTGGGCCATCGCCGCCACGGCACCGCAGTAACGCAGGAGGCCCAGATCCTCGGCGCTCGCTCCAAAGTCAAACGCCGCGCAGATGATCCCGTAGGGGTTTCCGCCGAAAACACCGTAGGCTTGGTTGTAGACGACCGCGTAGAACCCTGATCGGGGGATCTCTGGCGCCGCCGAGAAATCATCAAAGAGCTCCTCTCGGCTGCACGACAGAAGCTCCGTGATGGTGTTCTCCTGGTACTCGATCCGCTCCACGAGCCGATGGACGCTCCGCCATGCCGACTCGATCGCCTGAACCCGCGGGTGATGAAGGATGGCGTCGAGCTGCGATGCGAGCCGCCTGTCGATGTCGGCGATGAGCAGATCAACGGCGACCTCGTCCACCCGACTTGGGTCCTTCTCACGCCTGAGGAGCTCCGCCAGAGCATGCATCATGCGATCGCCCCTCCCCGGAGGAGCGCTAGCCCGAAGCTCGTCGAGCAACTCGCTCACAACGGCGAGCCCTCACCACCGCAGGTGAACGAGACCTCGTTGAAGAGCGACGTCGGGGGGTTGAGGAAGCGCGGCGACCTGAAAGGTGCAAGGAAGGTCTCGCCGCCGAACCCATAGAAGATATCCCCCCCCCCGGGGACCTGATCCGGTCGCACGGTCATTCTTAGAACGCCGAGATCATTCTTTTTTGCGTCGACGGAAAGGCTGATCAAGCCCGTACCAGGGTCTCGCTTCGGCGACAGCTTCCGGTCCATGAGTTCAAGAATCGCAAAGTCCCCCGGCCTTGTGTAAACATCCCCCTTGTCTGCCCCTGTTATCTCTCCTTTGACCACCAGCGTCGCCTCGTGTTTGTCCCCCTCTCCCGGCCAGGTGATACGTTTCGCCTGCTCTCTACCGCAGAGGTAAGTGACAACTTCGCCGTCCAGGCTGAGTTCGACTCGGGCCATCTGCCCAGTGCATCCCATGGTCAGATCGAACGAAATCTCAGCCTTTTCATCAGGAAAGAGAAGTGTCCCGAGCTGGTGGGAGGCGTTGAGAAGCTCTATGAGCGCGCGACTCGGGTGATACTTCGCATCGACACCGAGTTCGCGCGCAACCACCTGGCCTCCGAGCTGCTCTACATACGCGCTCAGCTTGTCGTCACGGAACTTCGCGATGATCCCGCTGGCTGGGTGAAAGAGGATGTCGACGTCATCCAACTTCCCTCTCATGCGCGCCTGAGCGTTGAACGGATACTTGTCGGCGAGGCTGCGGCGCATGAGCTTCACGACCTCTTCGCACCACATCTCGTTCAACCGACGGGCCCTGTCGCTGTCGATCACGACGCTCAGCGACTCGAGCGGTGGCATCAAGAGTGCCTTGACCTCTCCATCCCAACCGTCAAGCGGCTCGTTGCGGAGCGACGTCTTGATGTCTCCAAGTGCGACGTCCATCGCCCCTACGAGTTCTTCGTGTTGCTCGCGGTTCTGGTTCGCCTGATCCGCGGCGGCCCGAAGCTCCCCAAGGCGCTTGTGATACTTGCTCAGCGCCGTGACCGATGCTTCAGCACCATCCCCAGATGGCACTCCGAAGCTCGAGAAGCCCCGGAATTCCGCCTCGATCTCCCGTGCATGCTGCATGGTTGGATCGCCAGCCCCGTGCGTACTTGACCTGTGCAGCTCAACAGATGCCAGGATCTTGCCCACCAAGCTGTCCTCTTCAGGCCCAACGGAGCCGGGCGCCATGCATCTGATTGGAGCGAGGCCTCGCGTATTCCTGTCAACCGCCTTCCAGAAGCGCTCAAGCGGCGCCTCTCGGAGAAGATCTCGATAGATCGCGATCGCCTCAGAAATTGAGCTCGGACTGTCGATCCACACCCCGTCGACAAACTCCCGCCATGCATCCTCATACTGTGCGACATACATATCCGCCGCAAGTTCGCAGCGCTCCTCTGCACTTCCCACTCCGGCCCGACACAACGCCCACCCGTCGCCCGCAGCGGACCTCCCCAGGCGCCGAGAAAGCAGCTCGGAGAACTCCAGCCACCCTTTCTTCGTGAACGCAGGGGCAACCTGCTGGCGATGGCGGGACTTCACTCGACCGGAATTCGTGGCGAGCTTGAAGGGCGTCTCGTCCTTGTTGATCGTGGCGATGAGGTCGTCCACGAGCTGGCGTTCTCCAGACTCCCGGTTTAGAATTTCGCGCACGGACTCAACGAGAGACTCCCTTCGCACGATCGCCTGCGCGCCATGGCTCCGTACGCAGACGTCAGGGGCTCGCCCAGGATCGATATCGCGAAAGTGTGGCCCTACCGTGTCAGCATAGGACTCTAGCAGAGGTTTCAGATGAGCCCCCTGCATACCGATGATCTTTGTAATCTCACCACGAGCGCTCTTTTCGCTCCACGGGTCAGGAGGCGGCAGACAAGCCATGTCATCCCCCTCAGAGAGCATCAAATAGAACCGAAGCCAGGCAAGCACATCACTCCGTCGCTCGCCCCCCGGCATCCCCCCCTCAGCGAAGGCTCCGACAAACTTGTCCAGCTCTGACTCCACGGCCACGACGGCGGGGGCAACCACACCACGGCACACCGCCGCCCTCGCCGTACCGATGACAGCGTCCTTCACAAGATCGGATCGGAAGAGCCCCCAGCCGAGCCCCTCGGGACGGCTCCCACTCCAGTCATCGACGCTCTCCAGGAGCGATGCATAGGAGCGAAGCTCACCCGCCTCAGGAATTCGGGCCCCCGACTGCTCCACCGCGTAGGCCCTCTCAGATGTAGTCTGAAGCAGGCGGATATTGCCCTCCGCAGACGCTGTCATACCGACGGCCATGTACACTCCAAGAGAAAGGACGAGGGTCGCACCTAGAGCGTGGAGCATCACCCGTCGTCGCCGATAGGGCAGCGATCGACGCCCGTACCCCCCCGCTCGACGCAGCTCGTGCGCGAGGAAATCTGAAGTGAACACTCCGGGAGACCCACTTGAACCTCCACCTGTGAGCGCTCCGCCCACCTCACGAGCCATACTCGCAAGACATGGGTCGACAGCGTTCGCGTAGCCTCCAGTCCCCGCAGCGGTAAAATAGATCCCACGCAGTGGCAGTGGGTCCCCGCCGGGAAGCCGCGCTGCAGAGAGCAATCCCACGACATCAGCCGCTCGGCCACCGAGCTTGCCAAAGCTCTGCCAGAAGCCGAAAAGTCGCGCTTGACTTCGGTGACCGTCCTCAGAGGACGCGACCAAGGTGAAGCAGCGGTCACGCACCCACTCGACGGGGCCTCCGCTGGCGTCGAAGTGCGCGCTCGCGGTCTCCGCCGTAGCTTGACCCGTAAGTCGGGCTGGGAGCGCGATCCCCAGAGCCCGAGAAGGGTCGACATGCTCCGTATCTGCGCAGAGTTCCGCGAGACCTGGCAAGGCGTCGAGCTGAGAGCCGGCGACGATCACAGGCACCTGCACATCGAGGCCCTTGGCGAGTCGATCAATCTGCCGTCGAGCGTCAGCGACCAGAGTACTGCCCGCGTCATTCGCCAGAAGTGCGTCGACACGATGCACCAAGAGGACTCCATCGATCGGCTGCTCTCTCCTTAGCCTTCGCAGGGCGCGAAGAAACGTCGGAAAAGCGAGAGCCGCCCCCGGGCGTCGATCATAGTCCGCAGGAAGCTCAACAAACACCGCCGCAGGCGTAACGAAGAAACGCGGCCCCTCGGCCTCAGCGCCTGCGATCTCCTCGACGTCCGGAGCTGAACTGAGCAGGGTCGATTTCCCGTGCCCCTGCGCGCCGATGACCACCCACCATGCTCGTCTATCCCTCGCCTCGCTGTAGCGAACACCGAGCCCGTCCTGCCCGCGACGTAGATAGCGCACGAGTTCGCGAAAGCGAACCCGCAGCACCTTCGCCTCCTCCCAGAGCTGCCTCTTCGCTTGCTTGCGCGCCGCCTTCGCAGGATCTGCCGGCCTTCCCTTGGGGATCCTTAGCCGGCGGACGAAGTTGATGATCGTAACGACAAAGACCGCGAATATCCCGACGCCAAGCGCCACCTTTGTGACTATTGGGTCGAGCTTCAAGTAGTAGGCGACCGCCACCACAAGGCCGACGAGAACCGCGATCTGAGCGATTGTTCCGAGGAGAGCGCTCATGAGTCAGCCTTCGGCGGAGGGGGTACTTCGAGATCGTGGAGCGCATCAACAACAGCCTCGGCCTCGACGACAAGGTGGCTGCGATAGGTCACGAGCATGACCGTACAGAACAGGAGTACGGTCCCAAGAGCCCACAACCCCCACGGTCCCGTCCCCCTCGGCCGCGGCCACGCGATCCCCCCGACGTGCGGCGGACCGGCGAGCGGAGGGTGTCTGAGCTTGTCATTCACGCGGCGATGCATCGCCTCATAGCCGGCGATATCGAAGGCATCGTACTTGCCTCGAAACCCGAGCGACAGACAGAGGGCGAAGACCTCGAGCACCGCGTGGTTGACCTCGCTGAGGCTCGTCGGCTTGAGCAACCGGTCGAGTTCTTCATAGAAGCGGTGTCCCAGGTCCCAGCGGAAGTGTCGCTGCTGGAGCAGCGACTTCTCGTTCGGCGGCGGCGGCGACGAGTAGTCGCACCGTGAGTCCGCGACCTGGGTGACCTCATCGGCGAGAGCGATCAACGCGAGTCTGGCAAGCTCGAAGTGATTCGCCGAAAACCCGAATTCCTTGGCCTCATCATCAAACCGCACACTCTTGACGACCTCAGACTCGATCCTCTTGCGAAGTGTGTGAGGGTCAAACCCACCGTCAACGACGGCGTGGCGGAGGATCAAGATCGCCGAGAACGCTCCTGCGCAGCGATGCCGCATACAAGTCGAGGCATCCAAGATCATCCATCCTCTCGCGGGATCGCCAAGAGGCGAGCCTGTGCGTACTGAGGTCCATAGGGATCGCGAATGAAGACCGCGACCTTCCGCGTGCTCATCACCTCTTGCCAAAGCGGATCGCTGACGTCGAGCAAGAAATAGACCTGCTTGGGCTTTATCGGGATCTCCGCGGGCGGATGAAACGCCGGCCGCATCGGCACACCAAGCGCGTTCAGTTTCACGATCGCCTGAATTCTCTGCCACGAGGCAACCTTCGCGACCTCCGGAATCTCATTTGAGGCGACGACCCGGTCCCCATCCACCTCGACAACCAGGACAAAGGTTGAGCAGTGGAGGAGGCGGTCATCCCGGAGTTCCCCGAGCCACGAGCGGTTCTGATATGGACGGAGCGGTACTTCGATGAAGACCGGATCAAACTCAATGTTCACTAGCCGCCTCGCCTCCGCGATCAACGGACCAAAGGTCGCGGCGAGGTCGTTGTACCGATACGGAGGAAACTCCGCAGGATCTCCTTCAGCCGCGACCGTCATCATCGCCCCTGTGAAGCGAACAAGCGCCTGGTAGACCGCCAAGGGCGATGTCCGTGGCTCATCGGCACAGTGTTTGAGCCAGCCGAGGTTGCTGTCCAGCGCCTGAAGGAAGATAGACTTGTCGAGCTCACGGGCTGTGATGTCGATCTTCGCCCGGTCCCGCGAGCGACGCTCCTCCGCGATCTTGCGGCGCTTCGCCACTGCCCGGCCAACGAGTTCTTGAAGGTCGTCCCGGAGGCTCGGCGCCGCGCCGACACCCAAACAAGGTGCGACGTAGTCCTCCGACAATCGATAGCTACCGCCCCCATCACGAACCAACACGCCGATGCCGAGCGCCGCAAAGTCCTTGAGCGACTCCCCCTCGAAGAGCACGACCGGCACCGGATCACTCGCCAAGAGGTCCCGCTCGTTCCTCGCCAGGCTCAGATCGTAGACCTTGCGCTCGACCTTGCGATACCGCTGGGCCCCGCGCCCATCCTCCGTCATCGCACAATTCGCCACCCCCTCTCGCATCAGAGGCAGACCGAGGTACACAGCGACAGACTCTGCGCCCGAAGGAAAATGAGCGGCGATCGGGCGACTCGCCGGACGCTGAGAAGAACTCGCGTCGAAGTCGAGCACCGAGCCGTCCGGAAGGACTCCCCGGAACTTGGTGATCCGCAGGGTCCCCGTGCTGAGCCCCGGCAGATCAAACGCGAGAGTCACGACCCCCCACGGCTCAGGCGTGAGCGATCGCAGACGGGCATCGAGGTTCTGCTCGTGATAGAGGTCCTGTTGCTGCATGTGCTGCGGACACACCAGCATTCCTTCGTTCCAGAGCGGTCGGGCGGCGTAGGCGATCGTAGTCACGGGTTTATCTCGGGTTATCGGGAAACAGGGAGCACAGGCTTGGCGGGTGCCGTCGGTGCTGTCGGTGCTGCAGGCGTTGGCGTCGTCGGAGTCGAGGGAACGGATGGTGGCGATTGGAGGGACGGAAGCGTCCCCCGCTTGTTTTTCTTCTTCTTCTTCTTCTTCTTCTTCTTCTTCTTCTCGCCCAGCTCGACCACTGGAGCGCAGGCCATCGGCAACGCTCCAAACCTATCGATGTCGAACCCCGCAGGCGGATAGCGACCGCCGCGGACCTCGTTCGCGTCAAACGTCAAGTAGATGCACGGCGCAGTCTCACGCTGGGGTTTGCGACTCCGCTTGCGCTTGCGCTCAGTGTCGCACCGCTGCTCGGGGTAGTCTGGCGGCAGCTCGTAGACCTGCATCCAAGCGTCGCCGACCTGCTGACGAAAGTTCCCGACCGTCACGACATGGGTGGTCTCGGGGCTGAGGTCAAACTCCCACATCTTCGGCTCGCTCGGGAGGATCGTGAACGCGCGCGACTTCACGTGGTCCTCACCAAAGGGGCTCTCCTCCTCCTCAGTCTCAGCAGCAACGACGGCACTCACATCCACCCCCTCCACGCTCTGGTCGCTCTTGAGCTCCACAAGCCAAAGGTTTAGGGCCCAGGGCTCCCCATCAACGTTCGGGTTGAGCACATCGGACGCCGCCCCGAGCACCTGCACTGGAACCGGTCGATTCGTGTCGCAGTCCCGGTGACAGCCCGCGTATAGGACCATCGCAGAGATCAGCGCGGCTCCGAGAATCCGCAAAAAGCCCATCATGAGCACACTCCCAGGATCGCAGGTTGAATGCCTGTCGCCTCGAGCGTCGACGTATCCGCCCGCCAGGTGAAGAGCTCGGCCAGGTCCCCCCCTCCGCGCACCTCGGCGATCGAGGCTATCCGCGAGTGTCCGTTTGCACGACTCGTCAGACCGATGGCGAGATCGAAGCTCTCACCGATTACTGCGCGACATGCGGAGGACGTTGAGGCAAGGCTCGCCGCGAGCAATGCCGTCATCCTCGCGACAGCCTCTACGGCGTCTCGGGCAGTCAGCGTCGCGACAGTCCCTCCCCCGCGGTGGCGCGCGTAGCTGCAGAGTGGAGAGGCGTCCGTGAGCCCAACCTCTTCAATGAAGAGCCACTGCGGCGCGACGCTCTCGACGCAGCGCCACACATCCTCCGCGGGTGCAGCTCGTCCGTCCACCACCAGCGTATCCACAGGGGACCATTGGGATGCCCGCCGGACAAGCGCGACAACCGCATCATCAGGAACCCCTGACCGCAGCGCCTCGAGGAAGATCGACGGCTCAACGTGTGCATCACCGTAAATGAGCACCGAGGCAGAGGCCGCGAGTGCCCCCAGGATCAGCTCCGCGGCCGGAGGGGTGAGCACTTGGAGCATCACGAGCTCCTCGATCGAGACCACACTGCGAGCTCCACGCTGCACGCAGATCACAGGCCCTTGAGGCGTCAGCCCCCCCCCAAAAACCCGGATTGACAGCCCGCCTCGGACGCACTCGATGGGCTTCTCCGCAAGTCGTCTATCGGTCCATCGCTCGATCGCCGCGAAGACCGCCTCAGGGCAGGAGAATCGCCGCGCCGCGACCTCCCATGTCGACGCTCGCAGCACCCGTACAGGAGCATCTCCCTGAACGACGATCCCGCTCACCAGAGAGTCGTCGAGCAGCGCCTGGATCGGATCCAGCCCGCAAATTTCATGGGCGAGCCAGTTTGTCCAGAGAGCGCTATCGCCGACGTCTCCGGCATCGTCGAGCTCCCGCCGTGTGGAGTCGAGAACACGCGCGAGCGTTGACGAGGTCGCCCGCGGCGGCCGTCCCCAACCCGAAGCGCCAAACTCCTTCGCGAGCGCTCGATAGGCGCCGGCGAGCTCCGAGCCCGGCGCCCGCTCACGCCCCTCCCTCGTCTCCCGCATCACCCCGGGCGACTCGAACATCGGCCCTGGACCGTGATCGCCAAAGCCTGCCTGAGAGATGACCGGCAGTGGCCCCGTCGGCAACAGAGCGCGAGGAGCCCCTGCGCCATGACCCCGCTCTTTCGAGCCCCGCCTGGCCTGCGATGCGGATGGAGGCACCTCGAGTTCCTCGAAATTCAGATCCGGCTCGAGCGTCGCTCCAGGGACAAGATCGAGTTCCTCTAGTGGTAGAGGCTCGGGGGGGGGTGGCCCAGGACTGACGGTCGGGAGACCATCGAAGTCGTCCTCAACGACCTCTAGATCCTCCGGAGGAAGAACGAGTACGTCCTCGCTGCCAACTCGCCAGCGGATCGTGAACGCAGCGATCTCGATCTGGTCGCCGAGCCCCAGCTGCTTTGGGGCGCGCAACAACTCCCCGTTGACAAATGTCCCGTTCCGCGAGCAGTCGACCGCCGTGACCTCACCTCGCTCAAAGAGAAGCTTCGCGTGCAAGCCTGACACAGCGCCGCTATTGAGCACAACATCATTGGCGCCATCGCGGCCCTCCGGAAGTCGACCAATAAGGACGACCGACTGAGAGAACGAGCGGGTCTCGATGACCTCTCCATCACGCAAAACCTCTAGATCTAATGTTTGCAAAGCCATAGGTTCTTCACTCGACGACCGCGGGTGGATAGTCGTGATATCGCAGTTGACTGCGGGGCGCGCCAGCGGTAGCTACACCGGGTGTCAACGAGGTCACTCGCAGCCGGACTCCTTCCAATTGTGTGCACACTCGGACTCTCCGTAGGATGTGCCCGCCATGTGAACCTGAGCCCCACGGAGCTCACTCGGCTCCAAAGCTCGGACCCGGAACTCGAGGAGCTGCGGGTCCATCCGAGCAAGAAGGTATGGGTCACGTTCCCAGAGAAGCCCAAGGCAGACTCGGTCGACGTCACAAGTGATCGAGTCATGATCAGCGGCCAACGCACCCTGGACACCAAGGAGATCCCCCGCTCCGTGACCGGCAAGATCGTGGGGATCGACACCTTGAACTCGATGCCCCTTTTTTGGGTCACGTTCTTCCCCGACTGCAAGGACCCGTCTTGCGCATACGGCTTTGTCCTCACCGAGTACAGCCTCTACACTCTGGTCGCGCTCCCCACGCTCGAACTCCACGATAAAGCGCGCGCGTACCGGCGCACCCGCACCCGCCGCAACCGCCTGAAGCTCTCCAAGCAACGCTCGCTCGCCGAGATCAACGACGTCTACGCCGTCAGCCGCCGCAAGGGTAGACGAGTGCTGACCATCGACCTCCAGTTCTCGAAGAAGACCCTGAAACGGACCCGCCGCCGACGGGAGCGCGCCCCGGGCGTCTAGGAGGCTGTGGCGAACGCCTCTCACAGCTCCCCCCCTTGTGCGCCGTCCCAGACGGAGTGCTCGTTGGCGATGAAGCTCAAGCTAGCCTCATCCCACAACAGGGTCCGGAGCTTGTCCGAGGCCTCGTCCACCTCGCACTTCGTCGCGTCAGCTCCAGGTGGACATGTCGACTGCTCAACTCGCTCGCTGACCTGCAAGTAAGGGCCCCCGTACTTCACGCTGCGGACGACCTCCGCCCTCCGCACGTACCCGTCGGAGAGCTCTGCCTCGTCGACCTCACGGAGCACAACTCGGGCAGGCCCCCCCGGATCCGTAACGCTGTACAGCCCGGCCTGAATGAAGCGTTGACCGATCAACGGCATGAGATAGACCTCCCGCGGACACCCGCTGGTCTCCCCACCTCGACACGCCTCCCCCGTCGCGACGAGCACCTCACGAATTCCCTCTTCAGAGTCTTCATCGCCGAACGATTCGAGACGAAGCGAAGGGCGCGTCGAGGGCGCATGCAAGGTACCGATCCCTCGAATCTCGAGCCCCTTCTCATCCCAACGAGCGAGCGCGACAGGCCCGATCGCTGTACCGTCGTCAAAATAGTCGATCCGCGCCCAGAGCAGCTGGTCCGTCGGCAAGGTCGCATCCCCGAAGGTGATGTCTGCATCCCCCAAGGCGCGTCTTGGCAGCTTCGACGCCTGAGCCCGAGGGTCGGCCGCAGCCTGCTCAGGCGGGAGCGTCACCTCGACCGGAATACCGGGACAATGAACAGGCTCCGCCGGGACCGCGAACGGTCGACGAGACACCCCATTGATGAGCAGTCCGTACCAGACGTCGACCTCGAGCATCCTCGTATCAGCCTCGTCGGCCCGCTCGTGGGCGACATGACGAGGACAGATCGGAGGATCCTTGGCCCTGCACCCCACGACAAGGGGGACACAGAACAACAACGCAAGAGCACCACGAAGCGCGATCATCTCAGCGCCCTCTCCTTCTCGTCTTCTTGTCCTCGGAGCGGGTCGGCACTCCCGCGCGAGCGAGCGTGTCGCGGTAGGCGTCGGCGAACACGGCCCGGAACGCTGGCGAAAGATGATCGTGCTCCTCGCCGACCAGAGCCGCGAAGGATCGCTGGTAGTGGCTCCAGAGAGCCGATGCTCGGCTCGGCCAACGATCCACGGCACCGCGCTCGATCTCCATCGGCGACAGCGA